>Ga0101945_1000426_pt1 | contig 72506 bp, 60 predicted proteins | sample DewCreD2012metaG_2_FD_75246 | JGI IMG/M metagenome (GOLD analysis project Ga0101945, IMG submission 75246) | Hot spring sediment bacterial and archeal communities from British Columbia, Canada, to study Microbial Dark Matter (Phase II) - Dewar... ... | reverse complement strand
CGCCGTGCTGGTAGTGGCATGCTCATGCGCCTTCGCCCTGGCCACCCCGGTGGCAGTGCTGGCCGCGGTTGGGGCGGCGGCCCGCCACGGCATCCTTATCAAGGGCGGCCGGTTTATCGAGGCCCTGGCCCGGGCCGATGTCCTCCTTATCGACAAGACCGGCACCCTCACCCTGGGCAAGCCGCAGGTTGCCCAGGTGGAACCGGCCGACGGCTGGTCGGCGCTGGATCTCCTTTCCCTGGCGGCCGCGGTCGAAGCCGGTTCCAGCCACCCGGTTGCGGCGGCCGTCCGGGCGGCCGCCCGGGAGCGGGGCCTCCTGCCCCCGGCCGTCGAAGACTTCGAGGAAGTTCCCGGCCTCGGCGTGCGCGCCCGGGTTGACGGCCGGTGGGTCTGGGTCGGCCGGCCCGACCGGCTCGGGTTCGACCTGGCCGGCTCTCCCGGTGAGACGGTGCTGGCCGTCGTCGCCGAGGACGGCGGGGGCCGGAAACTGTGCGGCCTGGTCCGGGTCAGCGACAGCCTGCGCCCGGAGGTTCCCGAAGCCCTGCGGCTGCTCCGGGCCGCCGGAATCCGGCACATTGAGCTACTCACCGGCGACCGGCCGGAGGCCGCCGCCGTGCTGGCGGGTCCCCTGGGGATTCCGTACCGGGCCGGGCTAATGCCGGAGGATAAGCTGGCAGTCGTCAACGACTACCGGGCCCGCGGCCACACCGTTGTCATGGTTGGCGACGGTATAAATGATGCCCCGGCCCTGGCCGCCGCCGACGCCGGCATCGCGATGGGGGCGGTGGGCAGCGCCCTCGCGATTGAGACGGCCCCCGTAGTCCTCCTTCGGGAAGACTGGCGGCTCATCCCGGAAGCCATTCACCTTGCCCGCCGCACCGTCCGGGTCATCTGGCTTAACCTGCTCCTTACCGGGCTCTACAACCTGGGCGGCCTGAGTCTTGCCGCCGCCGGAATACTGCCGGTCCCGCTGGCCGCCGCGGCCCAGTTTATCCCCGACCTGCTTATTCTGGGCAACTCGGCCCGGCTGGCCCGCTGGCGGCCCCGGTGAGGGGTCCGGGTCAGCGGCCTGGGTTATAATCATCGGGGATGGCCGTACGGGAGATTTTAAAATACCCTGACCCGCGCCTGCGGACCAAGGCGAAGCGGGTGCGGGAGGTCGACAGCTCCATCCAGCGGCTCATCGACGACATGGTCGAAACGATGCGGGCCGCCAACGGGGTGGGCCTGGCCGCAACCCAGATCGGGGTGCCCCTGCGGGTGGCCGTCATCGAACCGCGGGACGGCCAGCTTATCGTGCTCATAAACCCCGAGATTGTCAAAACTTCGGGCCAGCGCCGGGTCGAGGAGGCCTGCCTCAGCATCCCCGGCTACTGGGGGGAGCTCACCCGGTCGGAAGTAGTCGTCGTCCGGGCCCTGGACCGCAACGGCCGGGAGATCCGGGTCAGGGGCACGGGACTGCTCGCCCAGGCCCTGGAGCACGAGATCGACCACCTGAACGGCGTCCTGTACATCGACCGCCTCGACCGGCCCGAAGACCTGCACCGGGTGGAGGCCGAGGCGGAGGAGGCGGCCACCTAGGTGCGCCGGGCCAACCTGCCCCTCTTTGTCTTCATTATTGCCCTGACGGCCCTGGCTCTCTGGATTGATTGGCCGCAGAAGCCGGAAAATTACCTGCCCCCGATTCTGCCGTGGCCCGCCAACCCGGGGATTCACCTCAAAATCGGGTCGTGGGAGTTCCACCGGCAGGGTTTCCGGCTGGGTCTGGACCTGCAGGGCGGCACCAACCTGGTTTACCAGGCTGACCTTTCAAAGATTGACCCGCAGGACCGGGAAGCGGCCATGAACGCCCTGGTCCACACCATCGAACGGCGGGTCAATGCCTTCGGGGTCACTGAGGCCGTCGTCCAGCGGCTCGGCAACGACCGGGTTGCCGTCCAGCTCCCCGGGGTGCGGGATATCGAGGAGGCCAAAAGGCTCATCGGTCAGACCGCCCAGCTGGTCTTCAAGGAGCGGACCTACGACCCGGCCGGCAACCCCACCGACAAAGACATCGGCCTGACCGGGGCCGACCTGCGCCGGGCCTACCCGTGCACCGACGAGCTCGGGCGGCCGGCCGTCTGCCTGGAATTTAACGACCGGGGCGCCAGGATCTGGGCCGACGTCACGACACGGCTGGCCGGCCGTTCCGATGCCGCCGTGGCCATCTTTCTTGATAACGACCTCCTCACCGCGCCCGTGGTTCGGAGTCCCATCCTCCAGGGCCGCACCATCATCGAAGGCAACTTCACCGTGGACTCCGCACGTCTGCTGGCAACCCAGCTCAACTCGGGTGCCCTCCCGGTTCCCATCCGGGTTATCCGCCAGGAAGACGTGGGGGCCACCCTCGGGGCCGATTCGGTCCGTAAGAGCCTCATCGCCGGGGCCCTGGGGATTGCGGCGGTGATGCTGTTTATGGTCGGCTACTACCGGTTCCCGGGTCTCGTCGCCGACGTCGCCCTGGGAATCTACGCCCTGCTGGTCCTGGCCGTCTTCAAGCTGATTCCGGTTACCCTCACCCTGGCCGGGATTGCCGGGTTTATCCTATCGGTCGGGATGGCCGTGGACGCCAACATCCTCATCTTCGAGCGGATGCGGGAGGAGCTCAGGGCCGGCCGGACCCTGGGGGCCGCCCTCGAAGCCGGTTTCAACCGGGCCTGGACGTCGATCCGGGACAGCAACGTTTCGACCCTGATTACGTGCGGGATCCTCTGGGTTTTTGCCAGCAGCCTTGGAACCCCCCTTCTGCAGGGGTTTGCGCTGACGCTGGCCATCGGCGTGGTTATCAGCATGTTCAGCGCCATTACCATAACCCGGAATTTCATGCGGCTCGCCCACGAGCTCTGGTTTGCCCGGCCGGATGCCCTCGAAAGCCCGGTGGTCCGGTTCCTTTTCGATGTCGAGGCCGAAGTTGCCAAGCGGGTAACCGCCCAAACCTGGAAGCCGGCAGGCCGCGGAGATGTTTGACCTGGTTGGCAAGCGGTATTACTTCTTCCTGCTCTCCCTGCTGGTGATCATTCCGGGTGTGGTTTCCCTCCTGATTCCGCCGGCCCTGCGGCTGGGGATCGATTTTACCAGCGGGACGACCATGACCCTGCGGTTCCAGCGGCCGGTGGACCTGGCGGAGCTGCGGGCGGCCTTTGCCGAATTCGGGCATCCGGACGCGGTTATTCAGGTCACCGGGGGCGGCGACTTCATTGTGAGGACCCGGCCCTTCAGCGAGCTGGAGGGGGGCGGTACCGAGGAATCGGTGCGGAGCCGGCTGGTTGAGTTTCTCCAGGCCAGATTCGGCCCGGTGGACGTTCTGGATTTTGCGACCATCTCGCCGGTGGTTGCCGCCGAGACGGTGAGAAACTCGGCCCTGGCCGTGGCCGCCGCCTCGGTGGGAATCCTGCTTTACCTGACCTTCGCCTTCCGGAGCGTGCGCCACCCGTTCCGCTACGGCGTGTGCGCGGTGGTGGCCCTCCTCCACGACGCCCTGGTGGTGGTTGGGATCTTCTCCATCCTGGGTAAGGTTGCCGGGGTCGAGGTCGATACGATGTTCATCACCGCCCTCCTGACGGTCATCGGCTTCAGCGTGCACGACACCATCGTGGTCTTTGACCGGATCCGTGAAAATGCCCGCCGGCTTGCCGGCGCCGACTTCCCCGCGGTTGTCAACTACAGCCTGCTCCAGACCGTCGGCCGGTCCCTGAACACGTCGCTTACCGTGGTCTTTACCCTGACGGCCCTGCTGCTCTTTGGGGGCGTAACCATCCGCACATTCGTTCTTGCCCTGCTCATCGGTATCATTAGCGGGACTTACAGTTCGATTTTCAACGCCAGCATGCTGCTGGTCGCCTGGAACGAGGGTGATTTCGGCCGGCTGACCCGGCGGATTCTCGGGCTTGTGCCGGCCAGGGGGTAGCATGGGTGCGATTTTATTCAAAGAGCTTCGGGCCCGGGCCCGAAACCCGCGGACGGTTCTTCTGCTGACGGTTTACCTGGTCCTGCTCGGGGGCCTGTCTTATCTTTACTTCCGGGCGCTGGCCGACCAGCCCCTGCGAGGCGGGGCCCAGGCCGCGGCCACCGGCCGGGCCATATTCACCTCCATCGTCACGGTAGAGCTACTGCTGGTCTGCTTCCTCACGCCCAGCTTTACGGCGGGGCTTGTTGCCGGGGAGCGGGAACGTCAGACCCTCGACCTCCTGATAACCACCCCAATCCGGTCCCACTCCATCGTCTTCGGGAAACTGCTCGCTGCCCTGGCGGTTATCATCCTGCTGATTGTGACGGCTGTGCCGGTTCAGAGCGTCGCCTTTATGCTCGGCGGGGTTGACCCCCTTCAGATTGTGACGGCATCCGCCCTTCTGCTCGTTACCGCCCTGGCGTTTGGGGCCCTCGGCCTGCTCAGCTCGGCGGTTATGCGCACCAGCCTGGCGGCGACCGTTCTGGCCTACGCCCTGGTTCTGATCCTGGTCCTCGGGACCGGCTCGGTGAGGAGTTTGACGACCGATACCCCGGCCGGTCGGCTGACGGGCATTCTGGCCTACGTTGACCCGTTCTCGGCGGTCGGGGGCGCCCTCGGGATTCAGCAGTTTGAAATCGGCCGTTCCCCCGAACCCCTCCCGCCCCAGGCGGCCGTCATCGAAGCCCGGCCGCTGCCGCAGGTCAGGCCCGACCCGGCGGGGCTTCTCGGGGCCCAGCGGGGCGTCGCCCTCCGGCCCAATCCGGTTCAGATGCCGCCGGTGGTTCGCGAGCTGGTGCGCCCGGCCGACAACCGGGTGATTCCGTACTATCTGGCCGCTTATCTCGGCCTCACCGGGGCATCCCTGGCGGTTTCAGCCCGGCTTTTGCGACAGACCTGATGGTACAGGAGGCAGTGCTCCCCATGGCCGAAGCCGACGTTGACCTGTGGGAGGACGTCCACGAGGCCCTGTTGCTGGCCGAACCCACCGCAGTCAGCGCGATCCAGATCAGCGTCGAGGACGGGGTCGTGGTTCTGGAAGGGGTCGTCCGGACCGAGGTGGCGCGCCAGCTGGCGCCCGTGGTCGTCAGCACGGTCCCCGGCGTCAAGCGGGTAATCAGCCGGCTGACCAGCGACACCGACATCCAGATTCGGGTTGCCTCAGCAATCATGGCCGACCGGCGGTTCCAGGGGTCGAAGCCGGTTCAGGTCGAGTCTTTCCTGGGAAATGTCCGGCTTCGGGGGCGGGTCCCCTCGGCCGAACATAAGATTCTGGCCGAACAGATCGCCCGCCAGGTGCCCGGTGTTCGGGACGTCATCAACGAGCTGACGGTTGGCCCCTGACGCAGAGGACGAAGTTTCCGGCCCGGTCGGTGTGGTACTCGTAGTCGGTGCTGCCGGCCCGCACGACGACCCGGTAGCCCGGGGTTATAACCTGGGCGTAAAATTTCCCTTGCTCGGGACAACCCAGGCTCGTATCCGGCCAGTCCACCGCCTCCACGCTGACCAGCCGGACCCTGCCCGGGTCCTGACCTGACCGTCGGGCGGCATCGGCCCGGACTGCCGCCACAATCCGCTCGGCCCCGGGGGGAACCGGCGGTTCGGCAGACTGGCCGCCCGGGCCGCCACATCCCCCCAGGAGGCCGCCGGCCAGCCCCATCAGGCCGACCAGAAGGCCGACCCGTCCCCGCCCAAACCTTACCGCCACAAAGGCCGCGGTTCCGGCAACCGCCAGGCCCGCCCCGACAAGCGCCGGCACCCTGACTCCGCTGAGCCGGCCCCCCGGGCTGACCGACGGCTCCGCACGGGTTGCAGTCCGCTCGGCGCTGCCCGAAGGCTGAGCCGGAGCCAGCTGGGCGGCCGGGGTCATCGGCTGGGGAGCCGGCCGTGGAAGGAGGAGGTCGGCCCCGATGAGAAAAAGGCCAGCGAGCACGGCCGCCAGGGCCGCCAGTTCTGCGAGCCGACGGACCGGCCGGCGGGGGAGAATTACCGGCCGGGGCGGGCTTTCGAGGGGCAGGGCGGCCACCAGGTCTTTGACCCGTTGAAGGTCGGCCAGGAGCTCCCGGCACCGGCTGCAGCCGGCCAGGTGAGCCTCTACCGTTTGGCGCTCTTTGGCCGAAAGCTCCCCATCCAGGTAGGCCGAAAGCAGGGCCTCCAGGTCCGGGTCGTGAAGGTCGGGTTTTCCGCTCACGTCACTCCCGTCGTTTGAGCAGGGCCGCCCGCAGGCCGAGCCGTCCCCGGTGGACCCGGGACCGCACGGTTCCCAGCGGCCAGCCGGTAATGGCCGCAATCTCAGTGTAAGCATAGCCGAAAAGGTCGGCAAGAACCACCGCAAGCCGCTGGTCCGGTTCCAGTTCCCGGAGGGCCCGGCGGACCAGCTCCTGGCGCTCGGCCGCAAGGAAGGCCTCCTCCGGGTCCCCGTCAGGGTTCGGCGGCTCCGGGGATTCACCGGGACCGGCCCGCCGGGCGGCGGCCAGCCGCCGCAGACGGTCCCGGCACCGGTTAAGGGCGACCTTGAAGAGCCAGGCCCGCAGGTCGCCCCGGATCGACCCAATGTTGAGCCAGGCGGCGACGAAGGCTTCCTGGGTGGCGTCGGCGGCCTCGTCCGGGTCGTTGAGGACGTGGCGGCAGAAGGTAAAGACGGCGGGCTGATATTCGGCGACCAGCCGCTCGAACGCGGCCGCATCACCCCGGCGGGCCCGCTCCAGAAGCAACTGGTAGCCGTCGACCGCTCCCATCAACTGATTTTAGCCCGCAGTTCCGGCGGAGCGCCGGAAACTCCCGACGGCCGCATGCCAGGCCAGTCACAACATGGTGGTCGACTCCGTCCTGCGCCGCAAAATATTGCGGCCGATCGGGGCGCGAAGGCCCCACTGGCCGGCTTCCGCCGCTTCAGCCGGTGAGCCGCCGCAACCTCCGGGCGGCTTCACGGGCTAGAGCCGCAAAATTTCTCCACAGACGCGGTCACCAGGGTCCGTCCCATAGGTGGTGGGATGAGCCGGTCGACTTCGTTGCCTGTGGGGGCAGGCGCTCCCGGGCAAAAAACAACCCTGACAGGTTTGAGGCCCCTATGGGTAAATCCATGAGCAGTTCTCCAGGCACCCGGGGGTTTCTGGACCAACAACCCGGCCGAGAGATGCGTGCCCAGACGGTCCGCGGTGGGGCCGATGTGCCAGGCTCGGCTGACGGCCTTGAAAGGCTGGGTTCAACAGGGGCCATCCGGGACCTTAAATTCCTCCCACCGCCTTTGGGACAAAGGGGTCAGATACAATTTATTGCGGCCGACTTTACTGCCGGGTAAAATAACGGCAGGCGGCATGGCTGGACCGAAGCTGCTTCACACGGCGGATATCCACCTTGGGCGGCCCTTCAGCTTCCTGCCGTAGACCGCGGCCCAGGACCACCGGATCAGAATAGCCCGCACCTTCAGCCGCCTTATCGAACTGGTCAACGACGAAGGATTTGACCTGCTTTTGATTGCCGGGGATCTTTTTGACTCCGCCCGACCCGACGACAATACCCTGGCCTCAGCCATTGCCCAACTCAGGCGGCTTAAGGTTCCGGCCGTTCTGCTGCCCGGAAATCATGACCGACCCAACCCGCGGTCGGGCTACCCCTACGCCGAGCTGCGGTCTCGCTGTCACAACGTGCGGGTATTTTTACAGCCCGAGCCCGCCGCCTTTGAATTTCCCGGGCTGGGGCTGGTCGTTTACGGCCGGGCGGGGGCACACGATCCTCGGACCAGCCCGCTGCTCGGGTTTGAAAAGCGCCCGGGATTTTCGTTTCACGTGATTATGGCTCACGGCTCTTATGTTATTCCAGGTTTAACTAAACCGAAAAGGTTTCCCATTGATGATAAAGACCTAGCCGCCTGCTTTGCCGATTACGTGGCCCTCGGCGACTGGCACGGCTGCAGGGAGGTCCGGACGGCCCGGCCGGCGGCCTGGTACTCAGGCGGACCCGAGCCCCTCAAATTCGGTGAGGATGCGGCCGGGTTCGTCCTCGAAGTCCGCCTGGGTGATGGCCCAGAGGGGGTGCGGGTTGTACCCCGAAGGGTCGGGGAAGCCAGGGCCCGGGCTGAGGAGCTCGACCTCTCAGGTTTACATGGGCCCGAGGATGTGCATGCGGTTCTTGCCGGAATGAAGGATCGGACCCTCATGCTCGAGTTGAGGCTTAGGGCCGTTGGGCTTGAGTTCAACGGAGTTTACCCAGAAGTTGGATGTAAAGTAGGCTCTGGTGACAGGCAGACCGGACCGTCAGAGAGACTGAGGTAGGCGACTGCCTAAGTCCTCGTGCATTGAATTTCGGAATTGACTCCCTGGAGCAGGCATGCCGCTTCGGTGAGGGCTGCTTTGAGCTCGGCAACCATGCAGGATGTTAACCACCATCTCGGTGACGGCCGCCTCGTTGTAGTGCCGCCAGGCCTCAGCCTTCTGCCGCATCGCCTCGGCCTCGGCCAGCCCCTGGGTCCGGGTCACCTCGGCCTCGGCAAAACCCCGCGCCCGGATCGCATCGGCGTCCCCGGCCGCCTCGGCCCGCCGCCGGTATTCCTCGGCCTGGGCCAGAAGCTCAATCCGCTGCCGCTCGGCCTCGGCCGGCTTGACCACCGTCGCCAGCAGCTCCTGGGCCCTGCGGCCGACCTCGCGCTCCTGAATTTGGGTCTGAAGCTCCTTCTCGACGATGGCCACCTTCAGCTCTTCGGCCTTGATGGCCTGGGCGACCCGGTACCGCCCGCCGAAGTGGGCTGGGCAAAATGGAGAATTTTCGGTCGGGCCTTTGTGCACTCCGCACATAATCGGCCGTCGCAGGGTGCCGGTCCGGAAAAGGTTTGGGCCGGTCAGGCACCCGTCAGATGAACCGTTCCGTGGCTTATAGCCATCTATTTCACCGATGACCGACCATTTCCTGCTTCAACGACCGGGTCCTCATAGACCGGCCAGGGCCCGTTCCGCCGCCAGAGGGGGAGTCTCGGCACCCCTCTTCGGGAGTTCTTCCATGCCACATTGAGGTCCCGACTTACCTCAAGCTGGCACATCTCACAGCAGCCCGCGGGCCCTGACCTTGCGCTCTCCGGACATCCGGCCGATAATGGCCCCGCCCGGGCAACGGCAGCGCGGCTTCGCGGCCGCCGATGGCTCCGGTCAGCCCGGGTCACACGGGGCGCACGGCGGTGACCAGCTGCCTGACAGCCGCCTTCGGCGGCGCCGGCTTCGCCGGCAGTCGCCGTGCCGGTGCAGGTAGGTTGAGCCGCCGCCGGGCCTCGGGCTCAGCCGGTCGCCTTCGACGACGCGGTCGGCCGGCTGGCGCCTCCGGGGAGCGCCGGCCCCACAGCCGGCGAAATCGACTGGCTCGTCCCACCGCCTACGGGACGGACCCGCCGGCTCACCCGGCCGAGTCGCCTACGGCGACTGTGACTGTCTCAAATCTTTCTGAACCTGCGCAGTATTGCGTACGATTTGGACCCATCGGACCCGAGATACGGGATCAGGCGGCTTCTGGTTCTAATAAAACGTTAAGGATTTCTTAGTCCGGTTTTAATCGTGGGCGACTATTTTGTAAGGGCGGAGGTGAACAGAGATGACCTTCTGGTACAGCCGGCGCTGTCCCCGCTGTGGGGGGGACCTTTACCTGGACGAAGATGAGACGGGCCGCTTCTACGTCTGCTTCCAGTGCGCCCGGGAGTACGCCATCGAATATATCGAGCGGCTGGCGGCCGAGAAGGCCCGGGAAGCCGCTGCTGAGCGGGCGGAAAAAGAGGTAGCTGTCGCCGGGGCGCGCCGCTAGGAAGTAGCCGGCGGGGCTGACGTCCATCGGTTATAATCCAGTGTGACCGTCCCGGCCCTCGGCCTCATCCTGGCCGCCGCCCTCGTCCACGCAACCTGGAACTTTCTGGCCAAGCGGGTCCAGGGCGGGGCCGAGTTCACCTGGCTTTTCAGCATCGTTTCAACCGTCCTTTACGGGCCGGTAACGGCCGCCGTAATCCTTTTTCAGCGGCCCACCTTCGGGCCAGCCCAGCTGGCCGGCCTCGGGGTCACCATCTTCCTGGAGCTGTTCTATATCCTCGTCCTCCAGCGGGCCTACCGGGCCGCAGACCTGTCGCTGGTCTACCCGGTCGCCCGGGGCACCGCCCCAATGGTAGCCACCACCGGTGCCGTGATCCTCTTCGGCGAGCGGCCAGGGCCTGTTGCCCTGGCCGGGGCCGGGCTCATCATCGTCGGTCTGCTCCTGGTGGCGGGAAATCCCGGCCGCCTGCTCGAGCCGGCCGCGGCGCGGGGAATTACCTACGCCCTTCTGGTCGGGTTTACCATCGGCAGCTACACCCTCTGGGATAAGTTTCTGGTTACCGACCTTGGCCTCCCACCCCTCGTCCTGAACTGGGCCGTAACGGCGGGCTTCAGCCTCCTGCTGCTGCCGGCCGCCCTGCGCCGCCGGACCGAGGTGGGCTTCATCTGGCAAAAACGCCGGGCGGAGACCGTACTTATGGGGGTCTGCTTTCCCCTTTCGTACATCCTGGTCCTTACGGCACTAACCTTCGCCCCGGTCAGCTACATTGCCCCGGCCCGGGAAATCAGCGTGCTATTCGGGGCGGTGCTCGGCGCCCGGGTTCTCAAAGAGCCGGACTTCGGACGCCGCCTCACCGGCGGACTGCTTATTGTCAGCGGCGTCATCGCCCTGACTGTCGGCTGATTGACAGAAAATTAACCCAGCTGATAGAAAGTACTGGGGATGCGCCGCCATGACCTCACTGCCTGACCGCCTCGAACTCGAACTCGTCGATATGGCATTCCGCGGCGAAGCCGTCGGCCGTTTCGACGGGCGGGTTGTTTTCGCTGCCTACGGGATTCCTGGCGAGCGGGTTGAGGTCGAGCTTTACAAGCACCGCTCCCGGTTTGCCCGGGGCAGGGTGGTCGCCGTCCACCACCCCTCGCCCTTCCGGGTCGCCGCGCCCTGCCCCTACTTCGGCGAATGCGGGGGCTGTCAGTGGCAGCACATCGATTACCCGAAACAGCTTGAGTTTAAACAGAAGGTTCTGGCCGACCAGCTTCGCCGGATCGGCCACTTCGAAGACCCGCCGGTCCGGCCGCCCATCGGCATGGTTGACCCCTGGCGCTACCGTAATCACGCCCGCTTTTCGGTGGATTATGACGGCCGGCTGGGCTTCATGAGGCCCGAAAGCCACGATTTCCTCGGGATTGACTACTGCCTGATCATGCAGGAACCCATTAACGACGTCCTGCGCCGCCTCCAGGGCCGGGTGCCCAAGCTCCACCAGGTGGTGGTGCGCTGCAGCCTGCGGACGGGCCAGGTCCTGGTGGAGCCGCATCACCCGGCCATCCCCTGGGACCCGAACTGGCGGGACGATTACCTCGAAGAGGAGCTTCTGGGCCGCCGCTTCCGGGTATCGCCGCCCTCGTTCTTCCAGGTCAACACCAGGCCCGAACGCCGGGATTTAAGCTGGCTTATCAAACCGGGCTGGGGCTACCCGGCCGTCGGAGATTACAGCATCGCTGACATCCTGGGTCTGCTCGTGCTCCGGTATGTCGACCCGACCGGCATCGAGACCGTGGTCGACGCCTACAGCGGCGTCGGAACCTTCGGGGTCATTCTCGCGGACAAGGTCCGGCGGGTTATCGGCATCGAGGAGTCCCGGAGCGCCGTGCGGGACAGCCGCCACAACAGCCAGGGCGTCCCCAATTTCGAAATGATTGAGGCCAAGACCGAGGCCGTCCTCCCGACCCTGGACCACCCGGTTGACGCCGTTATCCTGGACCCGCCCAGGGTCGGCTGCGCCCCCGAGGTCATGACGGCCCTGCTCAAGCTTGCGCCCCCAAAGGTCATTTACGTCTCCTGCGACCCCGCTACCCTGGCCCGGGACCTGCGGATTCTGGTGGACGGCGGGTACCGGCTGGTGGAGGTCCAGCCGCTGGACATGTTCCCCCAGACGTACCATATCGAATCCGTCTCGCTGCTGGTGCGCTGATTTGTTCAGACCGGCGCTAGTCTGCCTCATTGCCGGGCTGTTGGCCATTGCGGCGGCCGGCCGATGGCCGGCCCCGGGTTCGGCGGCCGCGGCCGGCCCGGTCAGCTTCCGGGTCGAACCCCTTTTCGACGGCTACTACAAGCTCCGGGAGTGGACGGCCCTGGCGGTCGAGGTCTTCAACGACGGCCAGAACCGGTTCGAGGGTGAGGTCGTCTACGAGTCGGTCGACCTGGGCCGGCGGCTCACGGAGTTCTCGGCGCCCGTCCGTCTGGGCCCGGGGGAACATCAGCGCTACGTCCTGCCCGTTATGATGACCGGCTTTGAGCGGGCGGGAACGGTCCGCCTTCGCTCGGGCAATCAGACCGTCGCCGAAGACCGGGTTACCCTGTTCCCGCTCGACGCCGGAGACTTTTTGCTGGGCGTGGTCGGCCGGGACCCGATCCCCCTCCACTTCAAGTTTTCCCTCCGGCCCCAGGGCCAGAGCCGGACCTTCGTCGTCACCGTTCGACCGGAGGACCTGCCCGATGCCTCCCACCTCCTGCGGTCTTTTGACGCCCTGGTCATTAACGGGCTCCGGGCGGACCGACTTTCGCCGGCCCAGGTCCGGGCCGTGGCAGACTGGGTTCTGGGCGGCGGACACCTGGTGGTGGGCGGGGTGGCCTCGGCGGAGGACGTCCAGGGATTCGGGTCCCTCATCCCGGTAAGGGTTCTCGGAAGGCAGACCGTATCCGGACTGCCAAACCTGGAGCGGACCATCCAGGTCCCCATCAGGGCCTGGGAACCCTTCGAGGTTGCGGCCGTCGCCCCGGCCGCCGACTCCCAGGTACTGATCGCTGAAGAAGGCCTGCCCCTGGTCGTACGCCGGCAGTTCGGACGGGGCACGGTCACCTTCGTGGCCATGGACGGCTCGGCCGACCCGCTGAACGCCTGGTGGGGCCTGGGCCCAATGTGGCGGCTCATTCTCACGGCCGAACGGTCCCCCACCCAGGAATTCCAGAGCCGGGTTCAGCTCACCGGCCTGGGGGCCATTTACAACGCCCTTGCCGAGCAGGTGACCCCCTTCGACCTGCCCTCGGCCCAGACGGTCGTCATCTTTCTGGCCGCCTACGTCTTGCTGGTCGGCCCGGTCAACTTCCTGGTTCTGCGCCGGCTCCGCCGGCCCGACTGGTTCTGGCTGACGACCCCGCTCATAACCGCGGCCTTCGGCCTTGCGGTCTTCGGCCTCGGGTTCAGCCCCCAGGCCCAGGGCGTCGCCCTCCGGGATATCACCATCGTGCGCCATCCGGACGACCTGCGGGTGGGCTACGCCGACAGCTATATTGCGGTCTTTTCGCCCGTATACCGGGCCTACGACCTGGAGTTTCCCGCCTCGGTTTTTCCGAGTCCCCTGCTGCCCTTCTGGGAGTGGACAAACCCGCCCGACAGCCAGCCGGTTACCGTTGAGACCGACGGGCAGGTGCGCCGGCTGAAAAACCTCAGCGTCGATGCCTGGGGGCTCCGGGGGGTTCTGGCCGAGGGCCTGGTGCGCTACGACCGGGAACCCCTTCAGGTCGAGGCGGTGGCCGGGGCTGACGGCGTCCGGGTGAGGGTCACGAACCCGGGTCCGGACCCGGTGGATGGGGTGATGGCCTGGCACTCGGCGGGTATCGAGGCCGTCGGCCGCCTGGGACCGGGCGAATCCCGGGAGGTGTTCATCCGGGCCGGACCCGTCGGCGGTCTGGAGGACCTGCGCCTCCAGCAACTCCTTCTGGCCGGCCAGAACCTGCCCGACCAGCTCCTGAACGTCCGGCGGCTCGTTCTTTCGACCCTCTTTGACGACGAGATTGTGACCGGCCAGCCCTGGCAGGTCGGGGGCGTGCGCCTCATCGCCTGGGAGGAGCGGTCGCCCGTGGCGGTAAGCGTAGCCGGCACGCCGACGCGGCAGTCGTCGACGGTCCTGCGGGTTATCCAGGTCGAGCCCCGAAGCGAGCCCGGCCAGCGGCTCGTCGCCCCCGGCACCATGCGCCGCCAGCTCATCGACCGTGACGCCGTTTACCTCGGCCCTTCGGCCTTCGGATTTGCCCTCGGGAGCGGAAGCGTCACCTGGCGCTACTACCTGCCCTCCGACTTTCCGGCCGGGCAGGTGGCCCGCATCGACCTGCTCTTCAACGGCCAGCCCCGCCGGCCGACAGACATCTGGCCCCGGATTCAGGCATTTAACTTCCGGCAGGGCCGCTGGGTTGACCTGGGCGACCTCGGGGAGAAGGTCCGGGCCGTTGCCGGGGCGGACAATCAGACCTGGCCGCAGCTAACCATCCCCCTGCCCGACCCGGCCGGGGACTTCATCGCTCCGGGCGGCTACCTGGACCTGAAGGTTGTGGGCCCGGCAGAAAATATCTTCGAGATCCTAGTTCTGGAGCCGCGGGTCTTCGGGGAGTAGCTCGGCAAGCCGGGTCTTTACCAGGGCGGCCAGTTTCTTTGTCATGCCGGGCACGGCGGCAATTTCGTCTTCGGAGGCAGCCAGGATTCCCCTGGCCGACCCGAAGGCCTTAAGCAGGGCAAGCCGCCGCTTCGGCCCAATGCCCTTCACCTGCTCCAGCACCGAACGCATTCCGGTCCGCTCCCGGGTCTGCCGGTGGTAGGTGACGGCAAAGCGGTGGGCCTCATCCCGGATCTGCTGAAGAAGGCGCAGGGCCGGGGAGGTCCGGGGGAGGTTCAGGGGCTCAGGCGAGTCGGGCAGGTAGATATCCTCGTTTTCCTTGGCCAGACCGATGACCGGGAGCCACTCGAAGCCCAGGTCCCGGAGCACCTCCAGCGCGGCGTTCAGCTGGCCGCGACCCCCATCGATAACCACCAGGTCAGGCAGAACTGACCAGGGGTCCCGGAACGCCCCCGGCTCGGACCCGGCCGGGACCAGCTCCACCGGCTCCGGGCCGTCCACCCGCAGGGCCGGACCCCGGGCCCGCCGGAGCCGCCGGCCGAGGACCTCCCGGAGCATGCTGTAGTCATCCTGCCCGGCGACGGTCTTAATCTTAAACTTGCGGTAATGCTGGCGGCGGGCAACCCCGTTCTCAAAGACCACCATACTGCCCACCGGGGCGGCCCCCTGAAGCGTCGAGATGTCGTAGCACTCGATCCGGCGGGGCACGGTGGGCAGGCCCAGGGCCTCCTGGAGCTCAAAGAGGGCCTGCTGACGGGCGTCCTGGGCGGCCAGCATCGTCCGGCGGCGGTGTTCCAGCCACTGGCGGGCGTTCTCCAGGCCCAGCTCAAGCTGCTGACGCTCCGCCTCTGAGGCGGGCCGACGAATGGTCACCGGTGCGCCCCGACGCTCGGACAGCCAGTCGGCCAGAAACTCCTCCCCCTCAACCTCAACCGGGACGATGATTTCGTCGGGCAGGTCCGTGGCCGACTCGTAATACTCCCGGATAAAGGCGGCCAGGAGAACCGGGGCGTCAACGGCGCCGGGGTCCTGCTTGCTGAAGGTCTCCCACCGCAGGAGCATCCCCTGCCGGACGGGAAGAACCTGCACACACGACCATTCCTCCAGGGTCGCCGGGGCCAGGAGGTCGTAATTGGCCCGCACATCCTGGACCACCCGCTTCCGCTCCAGCATCCCCCGGATGTCCCGGATCTGGTCCCGGTACTCCCGGGCCCGCTCGAATTCGAGCCGTTCGGCCGCCTCCTCCATCCGGCGGGTGAGCTCCTCAAGGAGCTCGTCGTAGCGGCCCTGGAGGAACCGGGCGAGCCGGTCGACCTCGGCCCGGTACTCCTCGGGGCTCACGGCCCGGATGCAGGGTCCCAGGCACCGGCCGATATGATAGTAAAGGCAGGCGGACCTGTAAACCCGGTTCAGGTCGCGGGTGCAGGAGGCAAGCCGGAAGTGCCGGCGAATGACCTGCATGACCCGTCCGCTGCTACCCGGATTGCTGTAGGGGCCGAAGTAGACGTGGCCGGGCTCGTCGGAGCGGTGACGCCGGACAATCTCGGGCCGCGGGTAAGGCTCGTTCAGGTTGAGGTGAACGTAGGGGAAGTTCTTGTCGTCCCGGAACTGGATGTTGAGCTCCGGTTTCTCCGTCTCGATCAGGGCACGCTCCAGGTTCCTGGCCTCACTTAACGTCTCGACCACAAAGTATTCGAAGTACCGGAGGTCAGCCCGGAGCCGGTAAAGCCGGGGTTCAGGCAGGCTGCCGCGCAGAAGATGGGTTGTCAACCGGTCCCGGAGGTTTCCGGTCATCCCGACGTAGAGGGTTCGGTCCGGGGTCGGCCCGGACAGCCGGTAGACCCCTGGCCGCTCGGGCACCTCCGCCAGCTGGGCCCGGATGTAGTCGGGGTCGTCCGGCCGAACCTCGACCAGCCGGGAGGCAACGAAAGTTCGGGGCTTCGAAGGCAGGGTGGTCATCCTCCAAACGACCGTTTGTCGATTTAAAGTATAGCCCGATTTGACACCGGCCGGTTAAGACCCTAGAATTCCGAATTGAAAACCGAAACTGCCAAAGACGACGAACGGGAGGAGTAGGCGGTCGCCGGCCTGATAGAGAAGGCGGGTCGGAGGCTGGAAGCCCGCCGCAGGCGGCCCGCTGAAGGTCGCCCGGGAGTCGGGCAGGCCAAAGGCGCAGGCCGAGTAGTCTGCCCCGGTCCGGCCGTTACCGGCAAACGAGGGTCCGCCGGGCCCTGCTCCGGCGGGCCGAAGCAAGGTGGTACCACGGCGCCCCCGTCCTTGCCGGCGGGGGCGCCGGCCTTTAAGCGCAGGAGGGGAGGCCATGCTCGAAACGATTCCGAAGACCTACGACCATACGGACGAGCTTGAGGTTTACCGGTTCTGGGAAGAGCGGGGCTATTTTACCCCGGTCATCGACCCGAATCGGCGGCCGTTTACCATCATCATGCCGCCGCCCAACGTCACCGGCGAACTCCACATCGGCCACGCCCTGACGATGATCATTGAAGATACGATGGTCCGCTGGCACCGGATGCTGGGTGAGCCGACCCTCTGGCTCCCGGGCACCGACCACGCCGGCATCGCAACCCAGGTCGTCGTCGAACGGGAACTGGCCGAGGAGGGGCTCACCCGCCACGACCTGGGCCGGGAAAAATTCATCGAGCGGGTCTGGCAGTCGGTCGACCGCTACCGGAAGCGGATAACCTATCAGCTCCGGCGGTTCGGCTCGTCCTGCGACTGGACCCGGGAGCGCTTTACTCTTGACCCCGGCCCCTCCCGGGCCGTCCGGACCACCTTCGTCCGGCTCTACCACGACGGCCTGATCTACCGGGGTGAGCGCATCATCAACTGGTGCCCCCGGTGCGCGACGGCCCTATCCGATCTGGAGGTCGAACACAAGGAGACCGACGGCTATCTTTACTACCTGCGCTATCCCCTCGAAGACGGCAGCGGCCACATCGTTGTGGCGACTACCCGGCCGGAAACCATGCTGGGGGATACGGCCGTGGCCGTCCACCCGGAGGACGACCGTTACCGCCACCTGGTGGGGAAGCGGGCCCGACTCCCGGTCATCGGGCGGCTCCTGCCCATTATTGCCGACGAGGCCGTTGACCCGGCCTTCGGGACCGGGGCGGTGAAGGTAACCCCGGCCCACGACCCGGTCGACTTCGAGCTCGCCCAGCGTCACGGCCTCGAGCGGGTGCTCATTATGAACCTGGACGCAACCATAAACGAGAACGGGGGTCCGTATGCGGGCCTCGACCGCTACGAGGCCCGCCGCCGCCTCATCGAGGACCTGAAGGCCCAGGGCCTGGTGGAAAAGGTCGAGCCCTACCGCTACAGTATCGGCCACTGCGAGCGGTGCGACACCGTCGTCGAGCCGATCATCAGCCGGCAGTGGTTCGTCAAGACGAAGCCCCTGGCCGAGCCGGCCCTTAAGGCCGTCCTCGACGGCGACATCCGCATCATCCCGGAGCGGTTCGTCCGGGTTTATGCGAACTGGCTGGAGAACATCCGGGACTGGTGCATCTCCCGCCAGATCTGGTGGGGCCACCGGATTCCCGTCTGGTACTGTCAGGACTGCGGGCAGACCGTGGTGCCGCCCCGGGAAGACCCGATGCGGGACCCGGACCGGTGCCCGGCCTGCGGTTCGGCCAGCCTCGGGCAGGACCCCGACGTCCTCGACACCTGGTTCAGCTCGGGCCTGTGGCCCCACTCCACCCTCGGCTGGCCGGATGAGACCGAGGACCTCCGGTATTTCTACCCGACAACGGTCATGGAGACCGGCTATGACATCCTCTTTTTCTGGGTTGCCCGGATGGTCATGCTCGGCCTCCGCAACACCGGGAAGGTGCCCTTCCGCATCGTCTACCTCCACGGCCTGGTTCGGGATGCCCAGGGCCGGAAGATGAGCAAGTCGGTCGGAAACGTCATTGATCCGCTGGAAATCATCGACAAGTACGGGGCCGACGCCCTCCGCTACGCCCTGACCGTGGGCATCACCCCCGGCAACGACGTCCGGCTGGGCATCCCCAAGGTGGAGGCCGGGCGGAACTTCACCAACAAGCTCTGGAACGCCGGCCGGTTCGCCCTGGGGGCCGGGGCCGGCCAGCCCGGCCTGCAACTGCCGGCCGAGCTGACCGCCGCCGACCGCTGGATCCTTAGCCGGCTGAGCCGGGTGACGGCCGGCGTCCGCCGGCTCATGGCCGACTATGAGCTGGGCGAGGCCCTGCGACTGCTTTACGACTTTCTCTGGGATGAGTTCTGCGACTGGTATATCGAGATTGCCAAGGTCCAGAGCCGCCGGGCCCGGGAGCTCGGCCGGCCGGACACTGCCCCGGCGGTTCTCTACACGGTGCTGGAGCACAGTCTGCGGCTACTGCACCCCTTCATGCCCTTTGTGACCGAGAAGCTCTGGCAGCACCTCACCCGACAGCGGCGGGCGGCCGGTGAGAACCTGCCCCCGTCGGTCATGGTCGCCCCCTACCCGGAGCCCGACGAATCCCGCCTCGACCCGGCCGCCGAACGGCAGCTCGAAGTCCTGATGGACCTCATCCGCCGCGTCCGGAATGTCCGGGCAGACTTCCGGATACCGGCTGGAGCCTGGGTGGAGGTGGTCGTCGCCTCCGATAGCCACCCTGACCTTCTCGGGGACTACGCCCCTGTCATCGCCCAGCTTGCCCGGGCCCGGCCGGTCCGGGTTGAGCCGACGCTTCCGGACCGGCCGGACGGGGCCGTGCGGGTCGTGGGGCTTGGGGCGTCCGGCTACGTGCTGGTGGGTGCCCACGTCGACCTGGAGGCGGAGCGCGGGCGGCTCAGGGCCGAGCTTGCCGAGGTGGAGGCCGACGTTGCCCGGCTCGAAGCCCGGCTGGCCGACCCCGAGTTCAGGGCCAAGGCTCCGGCCGAAGTAGTCGAGCGGGAGGAAGAGCGTCTCCGCCGCCAGGAAGAACGCCTGCGGCGGTTACGGGCTGCCCTCGAGGCGTAAAAAGGGGTCGGGCCGGGTAATTACCCGGCCCGACCGGTCGCCACGCTGGCCCGCCGCAACTCTTCTATCTTACGGATGATTGCGTCGGCCATCTCCCGGGTGCCCACGGCGGTTGGGTCGTCCCGGGTGGGCTTCAGGTCGTAGGTGACGTATTTGCCCTCACGGATCACCTCGGCAACGGCCTGCTCGACGAGGTCGGCCGCCTCCGTCTCCCCCAGGTGGCGGAGCATCAGCACGCCCGAAAGGATGGTGGCCGTTGGGTTAGACTTGTTCAGGCCGGCGTACTTCGGGGCGCTCCCGTGGACCGGCTCAAAGACGGCGGCCTCGTCGCCGATGTTCGCCCCCGGCGCGATGCCGAGCCCGCCGATGAGGCCGGCGCACAGGTCGGAGATTATGTCACCGTACAGATTCGGCAGGACCAGCACGTCGTACTCCTCCGGCCGCTGGACCAGCTGCATGCTCAGGTTGTCAACGATGCGGTCCTCGAAGGCGATGTCCGGGTACTCCTGGGCAACCTCCCGGGCGACCCGCAGGAACAGGCCGTCGGTGAACTTCATGATGTTGGCCTTGTGCACGGCGGTAACCTTCTTTCGGCCGTTCCTGCGGGCATACTCGAAGGCCCACCGGACGATGCGGCGGCTGCCCGTGACCGAGATGGCCTTGATGCTGATCCCGGAGTCGTCCCGGACCGGCTGGCCGCTCAGCTCCCGGATGACCTGGATGACTTTCTTGCATTCTTCCGTTCCCTGCTCGAATTCGACGCCGGCGTAGAGGTCCTCGGTGTTCTCCCGGACAACAATAAGGTCGACGTGGTCGTAGCGGGAGCGCACGCCGGGGTAAAGCTTGGCCGGCCGCAGGTTTGCGTAAAGGTCCAGGGCCTTGCGGATGGCGACGTTGACGCTTCTGAAGCCGTAGCCCACGGGGGTTGTAATGGGCCCTTTCAGGGCGACCTTGTTCCGCCGGATTGACTCAATCACGTGGTCGGGGATGGGTGTCCCGTACTTGGGGATGACGGCCTCGCCGACCTCCTGGACATCCCATTCGAACTGGATGCCGGTGGCCTCAAGAACCCGCCTGGCGGCGTCCACGACCTCGGGCCCGATCCCGTCCCCAGGAATGAGGGTGATGCGGTACATCGGTCACCTCCGCTTAAAAAGTTTCCCGGCCCATTATACCGCAGCCATCGAACCGGTCGAAGGAACCTATAGGCAGGGCCAATGGCTCGGATGGCTTATAATGAAAAGCGGTGCGGGGTGGTGTAACGGTAACACGTCGGACTTTGGATCCGAAGTTCCAGGTTCGAATCCTGGCCCCGCAGCCGGGCCGCAAAATTTGCGGCCAGCCCCCAATCAGCTGGGCATTGCCAGGGCACCCGGGCTCGGATTCGAACCAGACAACCCCCGACCCGGTGACGGGTCCGGGCCGCCAGGATGGCCCCGCCTGCCAGATCCGGCCCGAAACTTTCCCCGGTCCAGGACGGTCTGCAGGCCAGGCAGCGGCCTCGGAGACTTATCCTCCAGGAGGGAGGGGCCAGGCTCGGGGCGGGCTGAGGCGGGTAGACATTCAGCAGCCCAGCAATCCGCAAGTCAAAATCTCGGGCTCTCATCACTCGCCGTGCCGGCCGGCCACGTCGTCGTAATAAAAGGGCCGGCGGCCGGTCTCGCCCACCACCCAGGTCTGGCCCGGTTCCAGCTCGACAATCTCCAGGTCCAGGATATCCGACGTAAGCTCCCGCAGGGCGGCCGGGGTCCCGGTGAGCACCGGGAACGTCCCGAAATGCATCGGGATTACGGCCTTCACCCCCAGCAGCCGGATGGCCTCGGCCGCTTCCCGGGGCGACATCGTGAAGTGGTCACCGATGGGCAAAAGGGCCAGGTCCGGCCCGTAGAGCTTGCCGATGAGCTCCATGTCCTTAAAGACCGCCGTGTCCCCAGCATGGTAAAGCTTAAAGCCGTTTTCGAAGGTGACCACGTAGCCGCAGGCCTCGCCCCCGTAGATGATCTGGTCGCCGTCTAAAATCCCACAGCTGTGGACGGCATGAACCATGGTCACCCGGATGCCGTCGACCTCCTGGGTCCCACCCTTGTTCATGGGCGAGGTGTTTTGAACCCCCTTCCCCTGAAGCCAGTGGCACGTCTCGAAGATGCCAATGACCTTGCAGCCGGTCTGCCGGGCGATTTCGACGGCGTCGCCGATGTGGTCAAAATGCCCGTGGGTAATGAGCATCAAATCCAGCCGGTCGATGCGCTTTAAGTTTTCGGGACAGGCCGGGTTGTTCATGACCCACGGGTCAATCAGGACCCGCCTGCCGCCGGGCGACTGGACCAGAAACGTGGCGTGCCCAAGCCAGGTAAGACTCAAGCCAGCCGCAAATCCCATCGTGCGCCTCCTCACCGAAGACTTCGCGACCGGAAAAAGAGGTTGCCCGTTGGTGCCCGGTTCCGCCCGTGAGCAATTCCGGTCGCGATTTCGAGCACAGCTTGCGTCTCCGCCGGTCAGAAGTTGCGCCGCAGTCTCGGGTCGGCCGCGGCCCGGATGGCGTCACCGACCAGGTTGAGGCCCAGGACCGTCACCACCAGGGCAACTCCGGGAAACAGGTTAAGCCACCAGGCGCTGTCCAGATAAACCAGGCCGTCGGCCAGCATGCCCCCCCAGGCCGGGGTTGGGGGCTGGACGCCCAGGCCCAGGAAGTCCAGGGCCGCCGCAAACACCATCATCTGTCCAACCGAGTAAGTGCCGATGACCGAGAGTGGGCCAACGGTTCCCGGGAAAATGTGTCTGCCCAGAATTTCAAAACTCCTGGCGCCCAGGCAACGGGCCGCCTCCACGAATTCCCGGCCCTTAAGGGCCAGCACCTGCGCCCGAACCACCCGGGCGTAGGTCGCCCAGCCGCCCACCGACAGGGCCAAAATGACGCTCGGCAGACCCGGTCCCAGAACGGCAATAAGGGTTATAACCAGCAAGATGAAGGGGAAGCTGAACTGGATGTCGGCCAGCCGCATTATGACCCGGTCGGCGAGCCCCCCGAAGTACCCGGCGGCGAGTCCGAGCAGGGTTCCGGCCGTGCCCGAGATAACCACGGCGCCTAAACCCACCGTCAGGGAGGTCCGGGCGCCGTAAAGGAGCCGGGCCAGCACATCCCGGCCGAGCTGGTCGGTCCCCAGCGGATGGGCAGGGTCGCCGCCGGCGACCCAGGCCGGGGGCTGAAGCCGGCGTCCCAGGTCCTGGCGAAGAGGGTCATGGGGGCTGAGGACCGGCCCCACCGCGGCCGCCAGCACGATAAACCCGATTAAGGCCAGCCCTGCGGCTGTCCGAATCCGCAGGCCGGTCAGCCTCGACTTCGCCGCCGGCCGTCTGACGCCCATCTGGACAGTCAACGTCGCCGCCTTCACCGGGCGCGAACCCTCGGGTCTACCCAGCTGCAAATCAGGTCAGCAAGCAGGTTGCAAAGAACCACAAACGCCGCGACGAAAAACACGGCGGCCTGAACCACGGGGTAGTCCCGGCCGATAACCCCTTGCACGACGAGCCTTCCCATCCCCGGCCAGGCGAAAATCGTCTCGGTTATCACGGCCCCGCCGGCCAGAATTCCGAATTCCATGCCCAGGACCGTAATGACCGGAATGAGGGCATTGGGCAGGGCGTGGCGGGCCAGCACCACAAGCTCGTGCAGGCCCTTCGCCCGGGCCGTCCGGATGTAGTCCTCGTAAAGCACCTCGGCCGTTCCGGCCCGGACCAGCTGGGTGAGCCGGGCGGCCGAATAGGTCGCCAGGGTGGCAGCCGGCAGCACCAGGTGCGCGACTCCACCGCTCCCACCCGACGGCAGGACCCGAAGCCAGACGGCAAAAACCAGAATGAAGATGATGCCGAGCCAGTAGAACGGAATCGCCTGCCCGACCACCGTGAATAATCCGATCAGCCCGTCGAGCCAGGAATCCCGGCGGACGGCGGCCAGCACGCCCAGAGGCAGCGAAACCGCGGCCGAAAGGCCGAGGGCCAGGGCCGTGAGCTGGAGGGTCGCCGGCAGGGTCTCTAAAACCACCGTTGCCGCCGGCTTGAAATAGCGCAGGGACTGGCCGAAGTCGCCGGTCACGGCCTGGCCCAGGAACCGGATGTATTGTTTCCAGAGGGGCTCGTCAAAGCCAAGGAGGTGGCGGATCTCGGCAATCTGCTCCGGCGTGGTTGTTTCGGTAACCATCAGGGCAACCGGGTCTCCCGAGAGGCGCAGGACAACAAAAAGGATGGTCGATATCCCCCAGAGAGTTACCACCAGGTCCACAAGCCGCCGCCCCAGGTACGCAACCATTGCTGGTCCCCTCAGCCCTGCCGAACGGTCACCTTGGTCAGGTCGAATAGATAAGTCGGCTGCCAGCTGAAGCCGTCAACCGTGGGTTTCACGGCGTAAACGCCCGGCGTCTGGACCAGAAAGATGCAGGGCGGGTCGTCCCGCAGGTAGGCGTTGGCCTCCTGCAGGATGCGCCGGCGGGCCTCGGTATCGAAGGCCCGGCGCTCCCGGTCGATAAGTTCGTCGAACCGGGGCTGGGCCATCAGTTTGGCGACGCTGTCCGACCGGAAGAAGTTGAGGGGCAGGTCGGCGTCCATTGCCGGCAGGTACTGCCAGGCCCAGATGAACATGGGCCCGATGGTGGCCCCCAGGAAGCTCTGGATGAAGACGCCGGCCTCCAGAATCTGCAGGTTCGCCTTCACCCCGACCTCGGCCAGCTGGCCGATGACGGCTTCCTCGATCTCCTTGTCTTTGGTGTACCGGCCAACGGTGCCGTGGAAGGTGACTTCAAAGCCGCCCCCGTAACCGGCCTCGGCCAGGAGCGCCCGGGCCCGGGCCGGGTCGTACGGGTACGGCTTGAGGTCAGGATTGTACCCGAAACAGTCGGGGCCGACCACCTGGCCGTCCAGCACCCGCCCGTAACCCAGCAAAAGTTTTTCCAGGATCATGTTTTTATCCACGGCGTAGTTGAGGGCCTGCCGGACCTGGCGGCTGGCCAGGGGTGTGCCCGGCGTCTGGCGCAGGTTGACCACCAACCCCTGGCCGAGATTGACCGACCTGATCTGGAATCCCCGGCTGCGGAGCCGGTCGACCTGGTCGGGCGGGATGAGCAGGGCCACATCCACATCCCCCGCCTCGAGGGCGACGATGCGGCTGGCATCGGCCGGAATCGCCCGGAAGACGACCTCATCCAGGGCCGGCCGACCCCGCCAGTAGCTCCCGTTGGCCGTCACCACCAGCCGCTCCTGCCGGACCCACTCCTTGAAGACGAAGGGTCCGGTGCCGACCGGGGCCGTCGCGAAGCCCTGGGGGCCCACATCCTGGAAGTACCGGGCCGGGATGATGTCCACGACCGACAGACCCTGAAGCAGGGGCGAAAACGGCCCGGAAGTTTCGACCCGGACCGTTAAACTGTCCACCGCCTCCACCCGGCTGATCCGGTCGACCCGGCCCCGCCAGGGCGAGGTCGTCTTCGGGTCAAGGACCCGCTCGATGGAGAACTTCACGTCCTCGGCCGTGAGCTCCTGCCCATTGTGGAATTTCACCCCCGACCGCAGCTTGAACTCCCAGACGGTTTCCGATACGGACCTCCAGGATTCCGCCAGCACCGGCACAATATTGCCCTTCTCATCGGCGGCGACAAGCTTTTCAAAAAGCTGAGCGTAGCAGGGGAGGGAGTTCGCGGTGCTGTCGACATGCGGGTCCATGCTGGGGGGAATCGAACCGATCCCGATGGTCAGCCGGCCGCCCCTTGCCGGCTGGCCCGATGGGGCCGCCGGCTGCTGGCCGGCGCAACCGACCGCCACGGCGGCGAGCCCAAGTCCCGAAAGTCGCAGAAAGTCACGCCGGGTTAACACCGACCTGCTACCTCCTTTCGCCGAAAATTTCCGCCAGCCTCCCAGGGTCCGGACCGATAACCGGAACCGGCCCCAGCTCCCCGGCCAGAGGCTCGGGCTGCTTAAGACCGGTCGCGGTAAGGATACAAACGACCGTTTCACCAGGCCGGATGATGCCCCGGGCCCGGAGCCGCCCGGCCGCCGCCACGGCCACCGCCGCCGACGGCTCGGCGTAGAGGCCTTCGGCCCCGGCGAGCTCCCGCTGAGCCTGAAGAATCTCCCGGTCATCCCCGACGGCCTCCGCCGACCCGCCGGCCGCCCGCAGGGCTGCCAGCGCCTGGTAGGTGGAAACGGGGGTACCGATGGAGATGGCCACGGTCGGGCGGCCCGGGACGGCGGCCGGCTCTTCCCGGCCCGCGTCCAGGGCCGTCTTAAGGGAGCCGAAGACCTCGGCGGCATGAACCCGCGGCATCCGGTCAATGAGCCCGAACCGGACCAGCTCGCCAAAACCCCGAACTATGCCCCAGAGGCCGTCACCGTAGCAGGTGGGGACGACGACGTGGTCCGGTGCCCGCCAGCCGAGATCCTGCGCGATTTCATAGGCGATGGTCTTGTAGCCCTCTATCCCGTACGGGTTGCTTCCGACAGGTGGACTCATGTAGTTGCTCGCCGGGTACCAGCCCCACCTCTCGACCGCGTAGGCCATCAGCTGCCAGCGGTCAGCCGGCCGCTCCGTTGCCACCAGCCGGGCGCCATAGCTCTGCATCTGGGCCAGCATGGCCGGTGGCGCCCCGGCCAGGGTGAAGACCACGCACCGCAGGCCGGCCCGGGCCGCATAAGCGGCCAGTGCCGCCCCGCCGTTGCCCGACGAAGCAATGGTTACCGTACCGGCGCCCCGGTCTCTAGCCCGGGCAACGACCACCGCCGCCATCCGGTCCTTAAAAGACCCGGTGGGGTTCCGGCCTTCGTCTTTAAGATAGAGGCCGTCAATCCCCAGGCGGGCCCCGAGCCGGGGAGCGTGGAGGAGGGGAGTGGCACCTTCCCCCAGGCTCACCGGCTCCTCGACCGGAAGCAGCGCCGCAAACCTGCCCAGCCCGGGACCTGCCCGGTCAAACCCCCGGCTGAGCCCAGCTGGGCTCACCGGCTCGTATTCTGGGGCCAGGTTTGCGGCCAGGCCCTGAGCCCGGCACACCTCGCAACCCGTGAACCGGTCCTCCGGCGGGTAGTCCCGGCCGCACCGGATACAGCGCAACGCCACCACCTTTCCCATCGGGGTTAAACTCCGGCGATAATGAGGTCAGCCTGCGGCCTGGTAAAGAGCACCGGACCGTCCGGGCAGACCAGCACGGTGTCTTCGACCTGCAGGCCGCCGAAGCCCAGCTCGTAGTACGGGGTTTCGACCTCAAGCACCATTCCGGCCTCGAGCGGCATAGCCTGCCCGGGAGCCAGCAGCGGCAGGTCGTAATACTCCAGCCCGACGCCGTGGCCGACGTGGTGGCGGCGGTAGCCGGGAATGCCTGCCTGGCGGGTGGCCGCAACCGCAGTCTCAAAGACCTCGGCGGCCGCCACGCCGGGCCGACAGCGCTCCAGGGCGGCCTGCTCGCCGGCGACAATTGCCCGGAACCGCTCCCTTACCCGCAAGTCCGGTTCCCCGAAGACGGCCGTTCGGGAGATATCGGAGCAGTAGCCCTGGTAAATGCAGCCGACGTCGAACCGGATGATATCTCCCCGCCGGAGCCGGACTTCTGGGGCGGGCACGGCATTGGGGTAGGCGGTCCGGGGACCGAAGGCGATGACCGAAAACCCCGGCCAGCCGCCCCGCCGCAGAACGGCCGAGTTGAATTCGGCGGCCAGCTCCCACTCGCTCATTCCTTCCCGGACGGCTGCCAGGGCATCGGCCACCGCAGCCTCGGCGATTTCGGCCGCCCGCTGGAGCCGGCGGACCTCTTCCGGGGTTTTCACCGCCCGGACCCGGCGGATCAGGTCGCCGGCCGGCAGAAGCCGCCCAGGACCCAGGTCTGCCCGCAGAGACTCGACCAGACCCGCCGGCAGGCCGGCCTCATCCAGGCCTATGCGCTCTCCCGGCCGCACCAGGTCCTGCAGGACGCCCCGGACGACATCGATGAACGCCGCCGGCTCGGCCGGCTCAACAAGCAGCCGGTCTGCCCATTGCTCCCCGCTTCCGGCCGGGACCTCAACGAAAAAGACCCCGTAGGGCCGAACTTCTGCGCCGGCCGTACCGAACTGGACGACCATGTCCAGGTCCGAGCGGGGGACAACCACCGCCGGCCGCTCGGGCTCCCGGGCCAGCCAGAGGGCCAGGGCATGCACCCCGCGCAGGATCCGTCCGGAGAAGCCGCAAAAGCCGCTCAGGTAAAAGACGTTTTCCGGGGTCGTTGCGATGAGACCATCAAGACCTGCCCGCTCCAGGAGGGCCAGGGCCCGGTCCCGGTTAAAGACGGGCCCGGCCTCCCCCCGGTGGGGTCCGAAGATGCCCGTCACTGGCTTCCTCCGGCCCGGTCTCGGGCAAAGGCCGCGACAACCTCCCGCCCAAAAAGCCGCATCTGTTCCCGAAATTCGGCGAGGGTATCCGCCGCGAAGAGCAAACCCGAAAGGTGGGTCACCCCGGCCGCCCGGTAGGCCTCCACCTGGCGGCAAATCTGGTCGGGTGTCCCCACCAGGCACCGCTCCTCGACCCGGGCCAGGTCCTGCCCCCGGAGGGTCGAGCGCTGAAGGGAGACCAGGTGCTCAAAGAGCTGTGAGCCCCTCAGCCTCTTCCGGGCCTGCTCGGGTGTGGAACCAATGGCCACAACCAGCTGGGGCGCAACGTCAAATCCGGTCAGGTCCCGTCCGGCCTGCCGGGCCCCTTCCCGGACGATTTCCAGCCGCTGCCGGACCTCGTCCGGCGAGAGCACCGCCGGGATCCAGCCTTCGCAGTAGCGGCCCGCCCGGCGGGCGGCTTCCGGGGCGTTGCCGGCGGCATAAAGGGGGAGCGGGTCCTGAACCGGCTTGGGAAAAAGCTCGACGTCCTCGAACCGGACGTAACGACCGGTAAATGACGCCGCCCGCTGGGTAAACAGTGCCCGGAGGGCCGGGATCATTTCGTCGGCCAGCTCGCCGCGCCGGAGCCGGCGCCGGTCCGGAAAGACCGCCTCCAGCTCCTCCCGGTAGGCGCCGACGCCGACCCCGAGGATAACCCGCCCCTTGCTGGCCAGGTCCAGCGTGGCCACCTGTTTGGCCAGCAGGACCGGCTCCCGCATCGGCAGGACCAGAACACCGGTCATCAGCTTTATCCGCTCGGTCCTGGCCGCCAGGTAGGCGTAGGTTATGAGGGGCTCGTAAAACCGGGGCGGCCGGTCGAAGGACCGGCGCACGTACCGGGGCGTCGTGAAGTGGTCATTGCCCATCACCGCGTAGTAGCCCAGGGCCTCGGCCTCCTGCGCCAGCTCCACCACCTCAGGAAAATCGGCAAAGGGAACGGGGTACATGAGGCCTTCGGTGCAGGTCGGCAGGCCGATGCCGAATCGCATCAGGCTTCTCCCCTCAATGAATCGAGAATTTCGCAGGCAAAGTACCGGATGGTGTCTTCCAGGCTGAAGTCCCCGGTCGGCACCGGGTGGATAATGATCTGGTCAACTCCCTGCCGGGCAATGGCCCGAAAGCGCTCCCCGACCTCTTCCGGCGTCCCGGCTACGGCCAGCTCCGACACAAAAGTTTCGGACAGATGGCTGGCTATTTGCGGGAGCAGGCTGTAGTCCCGGCGGGCGATAAGCTCCCGGGCGGCCCCGGGGACGGCCAGGTCGCCCAGCGGCTTAAGGTAGGACCAGTTCGGGTAACTTACCCAGAGGGGCAGGGCGACCCAGTACCGGGCGGCCTCAAGGGCTTCCGACCGGTTGCGGGCAATGGCCAGGTCGACCCGAAGGGCAACCTGGAGCTCCGACCGACTGCGCCCGGCGGCCCTCAAAGCCTTTTCGATAAGGCCCCGGGCATAGGCTACCCCCTGGGGCGAGGCGTAGGGGGCGATGATAACGCCGTCCCCAACCCGTGCCGCCGCCTCAATCATCCGGGGGCCGCGCGCCGCGACAAAGATGGGGACCGGTTCGGGCGGCAGCACCTGCAGCCGACCGTTCCGGAACCGGATGACCCGGCCCTGGTAATCGACCCGCTCGCCGGCCAGCAACCGCCGGATAAGCTCCACCGCCTCGGGGATAGCCGTGGCCGGGCTCACCCGCTCCACACCCAGTTCGGGGAAACCGGGTCCGCCGGCGCCGATGCCCAGAACGGTCCGGCCGGGGGCGACGCAGGCAAGGCTTGCGGCGGCCATAGCCGTCAGGGCCGGGTGACGGGCATAGGGCTCGGTGACCCCCGGACCTACCCGGATCCGGCGGGTGTTGGCGGCCACCAGGGTGAGGCCGACCCAGGGGTCCCAGTAAAACTTTTCGTCAGCAAACCAGAAATAGTCGTAGCCGAGCTCCTCAGCCAGCCGGGCAATAGTTACCAGCCGGTCCGGAAGATACTGACCCAGAACCAGAAGACCGGCCTTCATCTGGGGGTGCTCCCGGCCCCAAGCCGGACGGAAATGGCCGCCGCCGCGTCCTTCACGGCCCGGCCCATCGCCTCAATACCTGCCTCGTCAACGAGGTGACTCAGGAACGCCAGGCTTATCGCCGCGACGGCCTCGCCACTGCGGTCCCGCAGGGCGGCACCCACCGCCCCAATACCGGGAATGTTCTCATCCAGGGCAAGGGAATAGCCCCGGCGGCGAACCTCGGCCAGGTCGGCCCGAAGACGTTCCGGGTCGGTTATCGTCCTGGGCGTCAGGGCCGGCAGCGAATGGGTGGAGAGCCAGGCGTCCAGCGTTTCGGGCGGGAGGCTGGCCAGGAGCGCCTTGCCCAGAGCCGTAGTGTGGGCATACGTCCGGGACCCCACCTGAACGTGTATCCGCAGGGGGCCTGGATTTTCGACAATGGCCAGGTAGACGACCTCACCCCGGTCAAGGATGCCCAGGTAGCCGTTGCAGCCGTAAGTGGTCACCAGGGTTTGCAGAACCGGCAGGGCCTCGCGCTCCAGTAGATTGCCCCGCAGGTAGAGACTGCCCACCTCGAAGGCCTTCAGACCGATACGGTACCTGCCGGTGAAGGGATTGCGGTCGAGAAAGCCGGCCTGGTAAAGGGTCGAGGCCAGGAGGTGAACGACGCTTTTGGGCAGGCCGGTTCGGTTGGCCAGTTCGGTCACCCCGAGTTCGGGCCGCTCCGGGTCGAAGGCCGAGAGGATAGCCAGGGCCCGGGCGACCGACCGGACCGTGCCCGCCGGACGGGGGTTTCGCGTGGTCGTCTTGTTCAATACTATTGAACGCCGTTCTGTAACGCTGGTCAATGCAATTATAGGGACCGGGCCTCTGGTTTGTCAACAGTTTGTATCAGCAGGAGATTACCCATAACTTTGGCGTCAAGCAGGTGGCTGGCGGGACTCCAGCAGTTCCCGGGCGACCTCGTAGTTCAGCAGCCTTAGAAAACCCCGCATCGGGCGCAACAGCGCCCTGCTTGTCCCGTTCGCTCGATATCCCGAGCTTGCCCCCAAGCCAGAGCAAAAGGTCGTTGAAGGGGCTCCCTTCCCGCCTTATACCAGTTCCTGGAGCATACTTCGGAGAAGGTGTATACCTGGCCGCAATCCCGGGTGAGGAGGTTACGGCCATGGGCGGACGAAAGCCGGCTATTCACTGGCATGAGACCGTTGAGGAGTAGCTGAGCGCAATGTCCGCAAGCCCTGGCAGACGGATTCCTGAGGCAGCAGGCATTGTCGGAGTCTCCATTGGGTTGCCTGGTACCGCAAGGGTGGTCTGGCGCCAGCGTGGGGGCCTGCGGCTGCCGGCTCGGCAGCGGCCGGCCAGACTTGCCGGGCATGCCGCCCAGGTCGGCTGAGGCGGTTGAGCTTGGGGTGGGACTGAGCAGACTGTTCTGCGGCCGATGCCGGTGTTCGGCGCCGTCCGGGCTGATGGGATGCCGCCGGCTCAGACGGCCCCGTTCGGCACGTCTGGCTGACCGGCTGCGGTGGCGGTCGAGGCCGCCCCAGGTCATACGACTGCACTGTTCCGACGGTGAACCTTCGGGCTCAATCGGGTGGAGCTAAGGCGGCAGATTGGCCGTCGAGGCTACTGAGCAGTTGCGCAAAGCACTTGCGGCCGACCCGGGTCGGGTCAAACTTTCGCTGCCCGCTTGATTGCCGAATCATACCATGCGAACTGGTATAAGATACCGGGTCAGTCCGGGCGGCCAGAAGCTGGCTTATGTCGATGGGGCCCGGGTGCTCCGCGAGCTCAATCTGGCCTTCGGTCGGGACCGGGACTTCGAGGTTAAGGACGGGCAGGTGATTTCCGGCCCGGACAGGCGGCCCCAGGTGGTGGTCCTGGCTCAGCTTACCTGCCGGCTTCCGGACGGGCGGGTTGTTGTCAAAGAGGACTTCGGGTCGGCGGGCCTCAGGGCCGCGGGCGGGATTCAGGTCGGGGACGTCATCGCCTTCGGCGAGCGGCCACGGACGCCCTGAAATGGTGCGCCGGGGCCCCGGGAATCGCCCTGGACCCCTGCGAGCGGATGCAACCGGGGAGAAGTTGCCCGCAGGTCGGAGGGGCTGAGGCCATCCCGGAGCCGGTCGGAGCGGAGAAACTGACACGGGAGGTCAATCGGATGCCGAAGCGCCGCGGAAAAGGCGAAGGGACCGTCTACCGGGCCGGGGACCGGGACAAATACCGGGCCGAGTTCCGCCTGGGATCCTGGAAGCTGGTCCGCTACTTCGAGACGAAGCGGGAGGCCCAGGAGTGGCTGGCCCAGCTCCGGGCCGACGCCGGGCGGGGCCTGCTGCCCCTGCCCGAGGGGGTCACGTTGCCGGGTTCATGCGCCGCTGGCTCGAGGTCTCGGCCAGGCCGTCGGTGAGGCCGCCCACTTACCGGCAGTACGAGCAGTATGTGCGGAATCACATCATCCCGGGGCTCGGGAACATCCGGCTGCAGGCCCTGAAGGCCCCGGATATCCAGGCGTTCTACAAGGAGCGGCTCGACCGGGGGCTTGCGCCCAGGTCGGTCAGGATAATCCACGCCGTCCTGCACCGCGCCCTGGAGCAGGCCGTCAAGTGGGGCCTGATCGTCTTCAACCCGGCCGACCGGGTCGACCCGCCGAAAATAGCCGGGTCGGGGGCCCGGCCTTTAAGCCCGGAGGAGGTTCGCCGCTTCCTCGAGGCCGCCCGGGCTTCGGCCTATTACCCGCTCTTCGTGGTAGCGGTCTGCACCGGCCTGCGGATGGCCGAGATTACCGGCCTTCGCTGGGACGACGTCGACCTGGAGGCCGGGGCCGTCTACGTCCGGCCGATCTTCTACCGGATGCGGGGACAGTGGGTTGAAAGCGAGCCCAGATCTGCGGCCGGGAAGCGCAAGGTTGTGCTCCCGGCGCCGGTCCTCGTGATGCTGCGGGAATACCGGAAGGCCCAGCTCGAGCAGCGGCTTAAGGCCGGTCCCGACTGGCACCAGGAGTTCGGCGACCTGGTCTTTTCGACGGCGAGCGGGCGGCCGATCCACCCGGCCAACATCCATCGGGAGCTCAAGGCCGTCTTGAGTCGGGCGGGCCTGCCGCCTATCCGGTTCCACGACCTCAGGCACACCCATGCCTCCCTTCTGCTCAAGGACGGGGTAAACCCCCGGGTTGTCCAGGAGCGGCTGGGGCACTCGACGGTGAGCCTGACCCTGCAGGTGTACTCCCACGTGCTGCCGGACCGACCTGCAACGGCGGGCGGCGGAAAGGCTTTCGGAGGCCCTCTTGATAAGCCAGCAATAAACCACCAAAACAACAGCCGGACAAGCCCGAATGGCTTGTCCGGCTACTATATCTTGTAGGTTTCTGGGCCTCAAGGCCCGATATTTTGTGCCGGGGGGCGGAGTCGAACCGCCGACACGCGGATTTTCAGTCTGAAGCGGAACCGTTTACCCACTAGATATTGTGTCTGTAGCGGACGTAGCCCCAAGATATTGGCTTACCTGACGGCTGTAGCGGATGGTGTTGACGTAGTTTTCCCCCACGATTCCCCCATGATTGCCCCATAGCGGCCCGAGCATTATCTTCCCCTGCGCCCCCAGCCCGCGCCTCGGGCAATGTGAATGAATACTGGGCACATTACCGCCCAGGGATGTTAAAGCCGTTAATGAAAACAGCGATGTTGGAGGTGTCGAGGATGTTTGAGAAAGCGCTTACGGCGAAAGAGGTGGCCCAACTCCTCGGCGTGGACGTCGGCGTCGTTTACAAATTGGCCAAGCGCGGAGAAATCGGGCACCTGCGCGTCGGTGATACTGTCCGTTTCCCGCAGCCGGACGTTGAAGCTTTCATCCGGCGAGTCTACCGCCCGGGTCGGGAGACGATCCAGGACGCCCAGTAAAAGATTCCGCCGGCGGGCGGGCCGGCGGGGAGCCGAAAAAAGCGAGGTCGAGGAGGTTTTCCGTGAGCTTCGGCCACCAGCATTTTACAACTACCACGCAAGCAGCTGCCGCATACTTGGCCAGAGGCTGGAGGGTGGTCCGGGTGCCGGCGGGTTCGAAGGGGCCCCGCGACCCCGACTGGCCGGACCGGGTCTACTGGCCTGAGGATTTCGAGCCGGGCGACAACATCGGTATCGTCCTGGGCAGCCGGTCCGGCGGCCTGGTTGATGTGGACCTTGACTGCCCCGAGGCTATTCGGGCCGCCGACTATCTGCTTCCGCCGACCGGGCTTGTGAGCGGCCGGCCGTCGACGCCCCGGAGCCATCGTTTTTACGTAGCCCCTGGTGCCCGCGCCGTGCGGTTCATCGACCCCGACGGTGGTAGTTGTCTGGTCGAACTGCGGGCCGATGGGGCGGAGCGGGGTGATGGGAGTTTTGGGGCCCTCCAAACTGTTGTGCCGCCGTCCAAACATCCGTCGGGCGAACATTACGTATGGTACGAGTTCGGTGAGCCCGCACGGGTCGAGGCCGCTGACCTGCTCCGGGCGGTTCAGCGTGTGGCGGCTGCCGCCCTCCTGGCCCGCAGGTGGTGGGAGCGGCGCAGGCACAACGCAGCTCTGGCCCTGGCCGGGGCGCTTTACAGGGCGGGGTGGTCTGAAGAGGAGGTTTCCAGCTTTGTCCGGGCCGTCTGTGCTGCCACTGGAGACCCCGAACTAGCAAACAGACTCGAAGCGGTCCAGGACACATATGAGCGGGCCGTGGACCGGGCGATTACCGGGTTCCCGAAACTCAAGGAAATTTTGGGTTTGAGCGATGCGGCTGCTCGGGCCCTCTGGAACTGGCTTGGGCTGTCGACCGGGCCGGTTGAGGCAGATAGGGCTGGTGAGGACCAGTCGGGGCGGCGGAGCGCTGCAACCGTTCTGGTCGAGCTGGCCGAGGCGGCCGCAGTCGAACTTTTCCACGACCCGGCTGGGGACGCCTGGGCGGCTGTTCCGGTCGGGAACCACCGTGAGGTTTTCCCGCTGCGCAGCCGGGCTTTCAGGTCCTGGCTGGCCGAGCAGTTTTACCGCCAGGCCGGTCGTCCGCCCGGCAGCCAGGCGGTTCAGGACGCCCTTGAGGTGCTCGAGGCCCGGGCGGTTTTTGGCGGGCCCTGCCGCCCGGTTTATGTGCGGGTCGCCGGTATCGGCGGCCACATCTACCTGGATCTGGGAGACGCGCGCTGGCGGGTCGTGGAAGTAACTCCGGGCGGCTGGCGGTTGCTGAGTGAGTCGCCCGTTTACTTCTGGAGGCCTCCAGGCCTTCTACCCCTGCCCGAACCGGTTCGGGACGGCAGCCTTGCTGAACTTCGGCCCTTCGTCAACGCTGGCGAGGCCGAATTCCGATTGGTGGTCGCCTGGCTCCTGGGGGCTCTTCACCCGGAGGGGCCATATCCCGTCCTGCTGCTTACGGGGGAGCAGGGTACCGGCAAATCAACCCTGGCCCGGCTGCTGCGGGCTGTGGTGGACCCGTGTGAGGCCGGTCTGCGCCGTCCACCCCGAGCCGAGCATGAGCTTTTTATCGCCGCCGCCAACAGCTGGGTCGTAGCTTTTGACAACGTGTCGACCCTGACCGGTTGGCTGAGTGACGGCCTGTGCGTCCTGGCCACGGGCGGAGCTTTTGCTGCCCGCCGACTCTACACGGACCGGGACGAGGTCCTTCTCCGAGTCCGGCGGCCGGCCGTTATCACCACCATTGCTGACAGTCTCGGTGAACCCGATTTCCGGGACCGGGCGCTGCGGGTCGAGCTTTGGCGATTGGAAAGTCCCGTGGACGAGGCCACGCTGGGTCGGCGGTTCGAAGCAGTCCGCCCCCGCATCCTCGGCGCACTGCTAGAGGCAGTCTCGGCCACCCTGCGGTACTGGGACCGGGCTCCCCTCGACGGCCTGCCGCGGATGGCGGATTTTGCGAGGTGGGTGGTGGCGGCTGAGGAGGCAGGGGCGCTGCCCTGGCCCCGTGGGGCATTTCTGTCGGCCTACGGGGAGCAGCGAGATGAGCTGGCCGCCGCCGTCTTCGATGACCCGCTGGCTACCGCCGTCGTAGACCTGGCTGCCCAGGGCGGGTGGAGGGGCACGGCAGCGGAGCTGTTGGCCAGGCTCGAATCCAGCGCCGACCGCTCGTGGCCGAGAACACCGGCAGCGCTGGCCGTGCGTCTGCGGCGGCTGGCGCCAGAACTGCGGCGGGCTGCCGGGGTCCATATCGAGTTCACCCGAGCCGGCAGACAGCGCCAGCGGCTAATCCTCATCCAACAAGAACAAAAACGTGAAAGGCCGTCCGCACCGTCCGCACCGTCCGCACCGTCCGCGGGTAAGCGCCCGGGTGCGGACAGCGCGGACGTCCGCGGACAGGGGTTTGCGGCTTTGTTCTGGCCAGAACTCGAGTCGGAGGACATCCTGGAGCTGGAGGGGTGAGCCGGATGAAGAGCGTAGCTGACCTGCTGGCTGAGGCCCGACGCCTGGGCATCGGGGTTTGGGCTGAGGGCGGCAAACTGAAGGTCCGCTGCCCCAGGCAGTACGAGGCCCTGGCCCGGACTCTGCTGGAGCGCAAGGCTGAGGTGATGGCCCTCCTCAACCCCACACCGCCCCCAGCTGAGGCTGGCTGTATCCTTGCCCTGGCAGCAAAGCTTGACTACCCCGAAATCACCGGGCTCCTGGGACCCATCGGTCGGATACCGGCCGGGGAGGCGGCCTGGGAGGTAGCGGTGAAGACCATGACCCCGGCGGAGCGGCAGCACCTGCTTGAGCGGCTCACCGACGAAATCCCGGCTCTCCTGAAGCTGCCTCAACCCGAACTGGCCATCCTCGAAGGCCACCGGTCTCCGGAGCCGGATGACGATGCCGAGCGGGAGGCGGCTGAGCTGGCCTGGTGCTACGCCCTGCACCGCCCCGTCCCCCAGCACTACTGGCCGTTTATCGAGGCGATGGGCTTCAGCATCCGGCAACTTCCGCCCCGAAAAGATTTTCACGAGATAATGCGGCGGGCACATATGCTCATAAAACGCAACCCGAACCTGCGGCCGATAGCCAGGTCACTTTTGCGGTGGATTTTAAGCTCCGAAAGCGACGGTTATCTGGAGCGGGCTTTCGGCCGAGGTATGGAGTTCAAAAAGTGTGTAAGTTGCGGGGCGGATTTTGTAACGGATAGCGGTGAGAGGATGTGTTTGTTGTGTAAAGCGGCACGCAAAACCCAGGCGTTGACGCTCTTATAGGTTGACGGCCGGGGGCCGGGGCTGGTTGGCGCACAATACTGGCGGGCCTCACTCATTCACAAGCTGCCCCGGCCCGTGAGCGTGGACGGGGGCCGGGGTGAAACTTGAGGCAGGAGGCTTGACCCCGTCAGGCGGCGGGTCAGGCCTGTGAGTCCCCGGCCCCCGATGCGGCTTTCTTTTGCCGGTACCGTTCCCGCTGCCGGGCCCGGCGCTCCTCGGCATGCCGGGCGAAATAGCGGCGCCACTGGGCCCGGAACTTACAGCGGGGCGAGCAGTATTTCCGCCGGCCAACCCCCTCAAACTCAACCCCACAAACGGGGCAGACAAGCCTGCGGGGGCGGCGGCTCTTTGCCAGAGCCCTTGCGGCTTCCGAGAGACTGACCATCCCGTACCCATCATAACAACCCCCCACCCTGTTCGTCAAGCCCTAACGCTAAAAAGTTGTGGAAAACTCGGCCGGACCCCTTGACAACGGCTGTGCTATAACGCTATAATAAAGCGAAACTTGAGGCAGGAGGTTGAACAATGGCACGGTTGGTTAACAAGGTTAGCGGCAATCGGCTGGCGGTCCTTCAGGAGGAGCGGCTTTCCCGGGGCATCGACCTCTACCTGCGGGGCCGGATTCGGTTCCCCTACCGGCAGCGGGGCGACGGCCTCCGGGTCGGCCGGACCCTCTTCGGGGTCATCGGCGACTCGGGCGCCATGTACATCGTCGAGCACGACGGCCGCCGCTGGACCTGCGAATGCCCCGACTTCGCCAAGCGGGGCGACCGCCTGGCCTGCAAGCATATCTGTGCGGTGCTCTACTGGCTCGGCGAGGTCCGCTGCCCGTTCTGCGGCGGCCGGATTGAAGGCCTCTACACGGCCTGCCAGGCCTGCCGGGATGCGGCGGATGCGGCCCAGGCCGAGACCGACGCCCGCTACTGGCGGGAGGCGGACCTGGCGGCGGCCCTGTTCGGATGACGGGAACCGGGGGGCCGGGTTGATGAGCCCGGCTCCCCGTTTCGGGAGGTTGCGAGATGTTTGAGATAGCAGCCGCAAAAGCCGGGTATCTGATAACGATTGACGGTAAGGTTTTCGGCCGGTTTCCCGATTTAGAAAATTGCCTCAAAGCTTTAGGCCGGCTCGAACGCTGGTTTTATCACCACCAGGACTTGCCGCCCGCCTTTCGAATCGAAGCGGCAGTCAAAGAGTCCATCTTTCACGACAAAGTTACGGGCGAGTTTGGGTATGAGTTTGAAGGCTGGTGGATTGGGTTGAAAGTAGACGAGGGTAAGGTTCGGCTTGTGGTGAGGGATGAATATGAGCTCGAGGGCCAGTGGGTTGAGTGGAGGTGAAAGCTGATGGCTAAAAAGCGCGGTCACGGCGAAGGCACGGTTTACCAGGTCGGCGGCAGGTGGCGGGCCGAGGTGATGGTTGACGGGGTCCGGCACCGAGCCTACTTCGAGACCCGGAAGGAGGCCCTGACCTGGCTGGCTGAAGTCCGGGTCCAGGCCGCCCGGGGGCTTCTGCCCGAGCCGTCAAAGCTGACCGTGGCCGAATACCTGGCCTTCTGGCTTGAAAACGGCGCCCGGCCCTCGGTCCGACCCCCGACCTACCGGCAGTACGAGCAGTACGTCCGCAACCACATCGTCCCCATCCTCGGTTCCATCAGGCTGCAGGCCCTTAAGCCCGCCGACATCCAGGCCCTCTACACCCGCAAGCTGGACGAGGGCCTTTCCCGCCGGACCGTCCAGCTCATCCACGCCATCCTGCATAAGGCCCTTGCCCAGGCCGTGGACTGGGGCCTGCTGGTGGCAAGCCCGGCCGACCGGGTGAAGGCCCCCAGGCCCGACCGGCGCCCGGAGGCGGTTCACTTCCTCTCGCCCGAGGAGGCCCGCCGGTTCCTGGAGGCGGCACGGGACTACGACTACTACCCGCTGTTTGTGCTGGCGCTCTCCACGGGGATGCGGCTCGGGGAGCTGCTGGGGCTGAAGTGGGAGGACGTGGACTTTGAGGCCGGGGCCGTCCACGTCCGCCGGGGCCTCTACCGGGTCCGGGGCCGGTGGGTCGAGGGGGAGCCCAAGTCTGCGGCGGGCCGGCGCAAGGTCATCCTGCCGCCCCTGGCCCTTTCGGTCCTCAAGGAACACCGGGTCGCCCAGCTCGAGGCCCGGCTTAAGGCCGGCCCGGACTGGGAAGATAACGGGCTGGTGTTTGCCACGGCCGCGGGCCGGCCCATACACCCCGGCGACATCCGCCGGGCCCTCAAGGCCATCGTCCAGCGGGCGGGCCTGCCGGCCATCCGGTTCCACGACCTCAGGCACACCCATGCCTCCCTTCTGCTCAAGGACGGGGTAAACCCCCGGGTTGTCCAGGAGCGGCTGGGCCACAGTCACATAAGCCTTACGCTACAGACCCTACAGCCACGTGCTGCCGGACCTGCAACGGCGGGCGGCGGAAAGGCTCTCGGAGGCCCTCTTGATAAGCCACCAATAAACCACCAAAACAACAGCCGGACAAGCCCGAATGGCTTGTCCGGCTACTATATCTTGTAGGTTTCTGGGCCTCAAGGCCCGATACTTTGTGCCGGGGGGCGGAGTCGAACCGCCGACACGCGGATTTTCAGTCCGCTGCTCTACCACCTGAGCTACCCCGGCCGGCATTGCCTGGGGCTCCGGCGCCAACATTAAGTATACCGGCTAAGTCATCCCCCCTGCAAACGTCGGTAACCGGCCAGGCGGGCCGGGCAGTCGTCAACCCGGCAGCAGGAGCAACCGGCCTCCGCCGGGTAAGCTAGGGCTTCCCCGAGACACGTGTGCCTTCAAACACTGTTTCCTTCGGTGCCTCCGCCCGGGTTTCGGGTTGCCCTGGTCCAGCCCCAAAGCAACCGCGGAGTCCGCCGGCATGCGTCTGCCCGCACACCCGACACCTGGGCTCCGGTGGGGCGAAGGATGGCGCACCCTCGAGCTCCATCCTCCGCCAGGCTCCCGACACCACCAGGGAACTTAACCACGAGGCGACCAAGTACCAGCCAGCATAGGTGACCAGTCCACCCAGGCCCGCACTAACGGCCAGGGCAAAAACAGGCCCGTTAAGCAGGCCTATTACCCACCCGCACGGGTCGCCGGCAAGCATGCTACCAAGACCAACCCAGATGGCATTCCCCACCCAGACAGTTGCGAGCGAACCCGCGACCCACGGACGACCAGTTCGGCCTGATCGCAACCTGGGCTTTTTCTCCGGCCGCGGCACGGTAGTCGTACTCCCGGCCCCCTTTGTGGGTCCCGGAAATATTGTCCGGGGCGCCGGTTGCGGTTCGGTTGAAATTCAGTATAAAGAACGGATAAAAAACCAGATCACCCGCACGAACCGCCGGTCGTTCGAACAGTTCAGCAAATGGGGCTGGGGCTAGCAATGCCGGTGTTGGACCGGCCCGCCCGGCGCCTGGGGGATATCTTCTGGCCGGCGTCAACCCGCTTCGGACCAGACCCTGGCCGCCAGCAGGGCGACGATTTTTGTCACGGCGATGAGGTCGTCCACCCGGCACCGCTCGTCGACCCCGTGATTGCGGGTCTCGCCGTGGCGGGCGACTCCGTGGATGGTGACCTTAAGGGAGGTGACCCGCCCGACATAGGCTACGTCCGTTGACCCATTAACCCCTGCCGGCCCCACCGGCACGCCCCGAACGGCGCTGACCAGCCTGCACACTTCCCTGACCCACGGGTCGTCCGCCGGGCGCATGAACGCCGGGTAGAAGGGCCGCACCCGGAGTTCACATTGAAGGTCCGGGTCCCGTTGCCGCGCCCGGGCGATGGCCTCCTCCAGCTCCCGAACGCAGGCGGCCTCGTCCTCTTCGGGAATAAACCGCCGGTCACCCTCGAGGACAAACGCCGGCGGGATGATGTTGTGTTTGACCCCGCCCCGGGCCATGGTCACGTTAAGGAGAGGTCCGAGATACTGCCGCCCCCCGGTCCGCACGACGTCGGGCCCAGCCGGCAGGGCGCTTCGCCTGGCCTCGACCTCGCGTTTGGTCTTTAAAAGCTCTTCGAGCAGGGCAACGCTGTGCTCGATGGGATTTAGGCCCAGAAATGAACTCCCGGAATGCACGCTCCGACCCAGGATTCGAATGGTCCAGGTGAAGGCCCCGAGACTGCCGATGCCGACCGAATCGGCCATCCCGTCACAGCTGTGGAACCATTCGCACCCGTCGAAGACGCCCGAATCGGCCGTGTACATGAGGCCGGTGTAGGGGCCGACCTCCTCATCGGTGGTCAGGGCCACAACCGGGCTTATCCCCGGCTCAATTCCCAGCCGATAGAGCACCCGAAAGGCCTGCAAAATGGCGGCCGCGCCCGCCTTGCTGTCGGCCGCACCCCGACCCCAGACATACCCGTCGCGGAGAGCCGGCTCAAACGGGTGGAAACTCCAGTGGTCCAGGTCGCCGGCCGGAACCGTATCCAGGTGACAGTAGAAAGCCATGCCCTGCCTGCCGGGAAAGTTAAGGGTCGCCAGCAGGTTCGCCCGCACTCCGACCAGTTCCGGGTAATACCGCCGGCAGCGGGCCTCGAAGATGTCCGGCGGCAGGTCGTACCGGCGGGCGTTGAAGCCAAGCCGGCGGAACTCGGGCAAGAGAAACCCGACAATCCGGTCGTAGTTTTCGCCGGGAGGCGTCTGGGTCGGAATCCGCACAAGGCTCACAAGGGTTTCGATAAGCTCGTCCTTGCAGGCCTCAACTTCCCGGCAGATCGCGTCGAAGACCGCGTTCACCATTTCCTCCCTGCGCCTGGTACAGGCTCTGTCGGGCGCCCCCTGCCTGTTCCTGCCCGGCCGGGCCAGCCCTACCCCTGCCCCCAGCCTTCAAACAGGTCAGCGTAGTGGAGGGGCGGCTGGCCCTTCTTGAGACGTTCGGTAAGCCGGCCCCGGACAAAGGCCAGGCAGTCCAGGTCGGTCAGGTCGGCGTGAAGCAGAATCGCCCCCTCAACGTAGCGGGGAACAACCGGCGACGTCGGCGAGTGGGCCGCCACCAGGTGGCAGATGTCGTCGGGGACGCCGACCTGCCGGCCGACCTCTACCACCAGGTACGAATGGGGCAGGTTTTTGCCCAGCTCCGACCGGCCGCAAGTTCCATCAGGCTTGCGCTCGTACTCGACGCACTTGGAGGCATCGTGGAGGAGGGCGGCAGCCAGCAGCCGGTCGTAGTTTATTCGCAGCCCGTGGACCTCCTCCAGGACCCTGGCTATGGCCAGGGCGTTCCGGGTCACCGCGCGGGTGTGGTCGATAAGCGACACATCCGGAATGTCCGGCATAAAAAAGGCGTCAGTCAGGTCCTCGTAGCCGCTCAGGCTCCAGAGCCGAAGCCAGGTGGCCGCAACCTTCTCCCGCAGACGGGGGTCGCTGATCTCCCCAATTTCCGGCAGCAGCCTGGTAATTCTCGTCAGATCCTGGTCGCTCAACAAGACGCCCTCGCCCATCGACACGGCTCCTTTCACGGATCCTCAGCGCTGGCCCCACTTCGGCATGGGCCAGATAACCTCCCGGGTTGCCAGGTCGAAGGGCCAGACTGTGTAATACTGGCCGCCAACAATCTGGAGAACCACACCCTGGGCATAGACATTCTGGTTGGTTTTCTGGTCAAACTTAACGCCCTTCCAGGGCATGATCACCTGGTCACCGGGAATATCCGTCTGGAGGAGCGCCTGCCGGATCGCCTCGGGCTCCACCGACCCGGCCCGGTTAATGGCATCGGCCAGGACCATGGTACCTGTAAAGGCGGCGGCAACCAGGTCATTCATGGCCCGGCCGGTCTTGCTCCGGTAAAGCTCCGCTACGGCCTTGGCAATCGGTTTCTTCTCGGAGCTGTCGGCAGACCAGCCAGCCCTCGTTATGACGTAATCCCCGTCTTTACCGAGAGTCTTTGGATATTCGGGGTCGACGAAGCCCGCGTTCTGGGCAAGAATCGCCTGGGGCGCATAGTCCAGCTGTTTGTACGTGCGCATGAACAGAATCGCATCCGACGTGTACGATGCCTGTATCAGGATATCGGGGTTGGCGGCCTTGAGCCGCTGGACCTCACTGGTCACGTCGGAAGTGTTTGCCTGGTAAGTAACCTCGACCACGACTTCGTAACCGTATTCCTGCGCAAACTGTTTCGTCAGCTTGTTGACGTCTGTCCCCCAGAGGGTGTTCTCGTTAACGATGCCGATGGTCTTCACCTTAATGCCCTTGGTGCGTTCAAGGTCCCGGAGGACGTCAAAGAGGTGCCTGCCAAAGATTCCGTCGTGGGGCCAGGTCCGGAAAAACCATTTAAAGCCCCGCTCGGTCAGACTGGGAGACGACGAATAGGGGGCGACGTACGGCACACTCAGGCGTTCGGCGACCTGCGAAGAAGTTGCGGTCGCCGAACTCTGGTAAGCCCCAACCAGAGCCACCACCTTTTCCTGGGTGATGAGCCGTTCGGCCTCGGCCTGCGCCTTTTCGGGAACGCCCCCGTGGTCGGCCCAGGCCACGGTGACCTTCGCGCCCCCCAGGTTCGGCAGGCCCTCCTCCCGGGCCAGGGGCATTCCAAGGTCGTACTTGCCGTTAATAACGTCCACGGCAAGCTCGACGCCCGCCCGCAGCTCCAGGCCGATGCTGGCCGTCGGACCGGTCAGCGGCCAGATGGCCCCGATCTTCACCTCTTTCGGCGGCGCCGGGGACTGCTGACCAACGGGCGCGGCCGGCGTGCCCGTCTGGACGCAGCCGGCTGCCACAGCTCCCATCAGGCCCAGAAGGCCGGTATTAAATTCTCGCCTGGTAATTGGCCGAGCCATGTGCTTTAGCCTCCTTCCCCACTGGATTTTAGTGCGCACCCGGGCGCATGGAAGGCCCTGATTTAACGGCCGCGGGCGCGCCCCCCGGCGCCGTCACGCCAGACAGCCGGGTACCGCTCCCGAATCGAACAGAACCTGGCGTGGCCGATAACGACGTGGTCGAGCACGTCGATGTCCAGGAGCCGGCCGGCTTCTAGGGCCGCCCGGGTCACCTGAACGTCCTCGGGCGACGGCGTCGGGTCGCCCGACGGGTGATTATGCACCATGATAATGGCCGGGCAGTTCTCCCGGACGGCTTCACGAAACAGCTCCCCGATCCTGACCTGGGCCGCGTTGACGCTTCCCTGGTAGACGAGCCGATTCGCCATCACCTGGTTCTTGGAGTTCAAGAGCAGGACCCGAAGCTGTTCCTGCGCAAGCCACGCCATCTCCGCCATGACCAGGCCGGCCACCTCCTCCGGGCTCTTGACCACCGGCCGCTCGGAAGGCCGGAGGGTAGCGAGCCGCCGGCCCAGCTCCAGGGCGGCCTTAAGTTCGACGGCTTTGACGGTCCCGACGCCCTTCTCGGCGGCCAGCTCCCCGATGCTAGCCCGGGCCAGCCCCTCAAGCCCGCCAAACCGGACAAGCACCCGCCGGGCCAGATCGAGGACGCTCTCCGAACGGGTCCCGGTCCGCCAGATGATCGCGACCAGCTCGTGGTCGCTGAGTCCGCCCGGACCGTGCCGCAGAAGCCGCTCCCGCGGCCGCTCCCCGCTAGGCAGCTCCCGGATGAGGACCGAGTAATTGAGCCGGCCGGCCGGAGTTTCAGTCGACAACGGCGATCGCCTCGACCTCGATAAGCCAGTCTGGCTGGGCCAGGCTCTCAACGAAAACGAGGGTGCTTGCCGGGAACGGCTCCTTAAAATACCTGGCCCGAACCTCCCGGAACTTGTCCCGGTGGGCAAAGTGGGTCAGGAAAACGGTCGTCTTTACGACGTGCTCAAGGCCCGCCCCCGCCGCCTCAAGAACGGCCTTTAAATTCTCAAAGACCTGAACCGCCTGGGCCTCGAAGTCCCCGGGCCCAACAAGCCGCCCTTCCCGGTCGACCGCGACCTGCCCGGCGACGTAAATCGTGTTGCCGACCTTCCAGGCGTGGGAGTAGCCGGTCGCCGGGTGCACATTTGGCGGTCGGATCACTTCTCTGGTCACGGGGTCACCTCCGTCGTCGAACTTATCAGCGGCCGGGCCGGGCAAGCCGCGCCCAGGCCCGCCGCAGGTCAGCCGCGTGCCGGCCTGTCCCCGCCCAGGGGTCGCCCCGCCGGGCAAGTCTGGCCGGAATGTCCCGGATATTATAGCGCCGGGACGTCAGCCCGGGCTCGTCGAGCTCGGACCAGTCGATGGGTACCGCGACGGGGGCGCCGGGTTTGGCCCGCACCGAGTAGGGAGCTACCGCCGTCTGGCCGTAGGCGTTACGGCGCGTATCAATGTAGAGCCGGCCGCCCCGGGCTTCAACCCGGGCTTCAGTTGTCACCAGGTCAGGGTAAGCCTCGACCAGGCGGGCCGCGACCTGGTCGGCGAACCGCCGGACCTCGTCAAAGTCGGGCCCCCGCCGGATCGGAACCGTCACGTGGGCGCCCCGGGACCCCGTGAGCATAATGAGGGGCCGAAGGCCGAGGTCATCCAGAAGCTTTCGCAGGGCCAGCGCAGTCTCCCGGACCGGACCGAACTCATCGTCCGGCGGGTCCAGGTCGAAAATGAGCCGGTCAGGCTGCCGGGGCCGGTCGAACCGGCTCAGCCAGGCGTGGACGGCAACGGTGTTGAGGTTGACCAGGTAGACCAGGGACGCGGTGTTGTCAACCGTCGCATGGGTGATTGACCCGCCGCCCACCTTCGGGACGGTCACACGCCGGACCCAGGGTGGAACGTGGTCAGGAGCTTCCTGCTGGATAAAGCCGGGCCGGTCGATGCCGTCCGGAAACCGCTGAACCAGGATCGGCCGGCCCTTCAGGTACCGGACCATCAACGGTCCGACGCCAAGGTAATACCTGGCCAGCTCCAGCTTGGTGACCCCGACATCGGGGAAAAGGACCTTGTCAGGGCTGGTGATCCGAACGGTGTAGCGCCCGGCCCGGAGGTTAGCCTCAGCCTTCACATTCCGCCCCTTCCGGCCGTCCAGCCAGGCCCTTAAAAGCGCAGGTTGAGAGTCGTGACCTCACCCGTCGTCAGGTCGGCAGCCCGAATGCAGTGGTTGTTCGTATCGGCAATAAAAACCCGGCCGGCGGCGACGCTCAGGCCGCCCGGCTCGGCGAACTGCGCCGCCCGTCCCACTCCGTCCACCCAGCCCGGCTCGCCCGAGCCGAGCCAGGTGTAGCAGGCCCTGGTCTTCGGGTAAAGCCGCTTTATCTTGTGGTTATACGTATCGGCAACGTAAAGGATCCCCTCATGCCAGGCAACCCCGAGGGGGTGCTGGAGCCGCACCTGGGCCCCCACCCCGTCCACATCCCCGAAAATGAACAGGTCCTGCCCGACCAGGGTCATCACCGGGGACCGGGGTTCAAAACCGACCATGCGGATACTGCTCGTCTCGCTGTCGGCGAAGTAGAGGCGCTCGCCGTCGGTCGCCAGGCCCGATGTCTGCGCAAGCCAGGCCAGCTCCCTCGGCCCGTCCTTGAGGCCCTCATAGCCGGTGCCGGCAAAGACCTCGACCGTCCGCCGGTCCAGGTCGAGGACCCAGATCTGATGACACCCCGCCATGGCGATATACACCCTACCGTCGACGCTGACCAGGTCCCACGGCGAGTTAAGGGCGGTCTCGGCGGCCGGCCGGGCACCGGTGAACGGACGCCCCTGCACGCCGGTGCCTGCGACCGTCCGGACGTTGCCAGTAACCAGGTCCACCTGGCGGACGGCGTGGTTCTCGGTGTCGGCCACGAACAGGGTCGAGCCCATCAGGGCCAGCCCCTGCGGTCCGGCGAACCGGGCCTCCTCGGCCGGACCATCCGTCAGCCCGGGTTCACCGGTGCCGATGACATCGATCACCTGTCCGTTGAAGTCGGCGACCAGAACCCGATTGTGGTTGGTATCTGCGATAAAGAGCCTCGACGATGCCTCGTCGGCCAGCACCTTGCCCGGGAACGCCAGGGCCGAAGGCCGGAGCTTCTCCCGCTCCAGGGGAAACCGGAGAGGCCGGCGGTCCAGCAGCCCCAGGGCGTCGAATTCCCGGACCATGTCCTCGATCAGGGCTTCCAGGGCCGGGTAGGGAAGTTCTCCCTCGTGCCGGCCGATGACCTTGCCGTTCGGGTCGATGAAATAGAGGGTTGGCCAGGCCCGGCCGGCGTAAGCCTGCCAGACGACAAAATCCCGGTCGTTAATTACCGGGTGCTCAATTCCGAGCCGGACCACAGCCTGCCGCAGGTTTTCCGTTTCCCGCTCGGTCGGGAACTTCGGCGAGTGGACGCCGATGACGACCAGCTCGTCCCGGAACCTCCGTTCGAGCTTCCGCAACTGCGGAAGCATGTGCAGGCAGTTAATTCAGCAATAAGTCCAGAAGTCGAGCAGGACAATCTTGCCCCGGAATTCCCGGATGGAGAGGGGATGGTCGGTGTTGAGCCAGTCGTGGCCGGACGGGAAGTCCGGGGCGTTGACGGTGCCGGCGAAGCGGCGGTCCAACCTGTATCCTCCCAAACGCGGGTCCTGGTCCGACTTTAGACCACGCCTGGGCCCGGCGTCAAACGCCCAGGCACTCCCGGAGCTCGGTAAGCGTGCTGAAGACGTAATCGGGCCGGTCCTGGACGGCCGCCAGGTCCGCCCCGGAAGTAACGCCCGAAAGCACCAGGGCGAAGGCCGTCCCGGCCGCCCGGGCCGCCGGCAGGTCGGACGCCAGCGAGTCGCCGACGAGCAGGGCGTCGGCCGGCCTTACCCCGAGAACCCGGCAGGCCTCGAGCAGAAGGCCTGGCGCCGGTTTGCCGACCACCACGTCGGGCGGCCGTCCAACCACCGCCTGGATGGCGCCGACCACCAGGGCCGCCCCCGGCATCCGGCCCGTTTCCGTCGGGACAAACCGGTCGACGTTAACGGCGATAAAGGCGGCTCCGCTCAGAATCGCCTCGACGGCCCGGGCCAGCTTCGGGTAAGAGAGGTCCGGGTCAACCCCGGCCACAACGTACTCGGCCGGCGGGCCCTCCACCAGCCGCAGGCCGTGCTCGGCAAGCTCGGCCCGGAGTCCGGCCGACCCGACGACCAGCACCCGCGCATCCGGCCGTTGGCCGGCGATAAGCCGGGCCGTGGCCGTCACGGCGGTCAGTATTTCCCCCTCATCGAGGGGAACACCGCTCCGGCGCAGGGCCGCCGCCAGTTGCCGCCGGGAAAGGCGGGAATTATTAGTAACAACGGCCACCTTCTTGCCAAGGCCCTTAACGGCCCGCACCGCTTCGGGGGCGCCGGGTACGGCCCCGTCCGGGTAGGTGAGGGTTCCGTCCAGGTCGAACAGAAAAGCCGCAAAGTCAGTGAGCCTTCGGCCGCCCGACTCCGTCATCCCTTCCGGGGGCTGGCCAGGTCGTCGGGTGGTATAATCTGGGCGGGAACGGGGTGTGGCGCAGCCTGGTCAGCGCGCCTGGTTTGGGACCAGGAGGTCCCCGGTTCAAATCCGGGCACCCCGACCACCTGTTTTCGGCCCGCGCCCCCTAATCGGCGGTGGGTACGGGTGCCTCGATGGGGAGCCAGCGGTCCTTGAGCTTCTGCATCAGCCTGGGCAGCGTCGTGTACTCCATCTCCTCCATCGGCAGCCGGTGCGGCTCAAACGGCCCGTGCCGCCGCAGGTAATCCGCCACCACCAGCGCAACCTCCCTCGCCCGGTCAAAGGCCGGGTCCCCAAACAGGTCCACCGGCCCAATCAGCTTCCCCTCAGCCACCTGAAATCCCGCCGCCACCAGCCGCGGCGGCCCGTCAAACCGCGTGCACCGGGCATCACCAAACCCCACCGGCATCAGCGGCCCATAGTGCGAGCCCCGCATCCAACCCTCAACCAGGTGCGGGTGGCTAAAAGCCTCCAAAATCTCGCCCACCGCCGGAAATTCACCCTGCGCCCGCACAATCAAAACCGGGTCATCCTTGCCCACATACCGGCCCGCTATCAGGCTAAGCCGCTCCGTCGAACTCACCGCCGCAACCTCACCCGTCCCACGACTGTACACCGCCTTCACCGCATACCTGAGCGGACTGCCGATGAACGCCAAAAGGGCGTAAAGCTCCTCCGGACACGAAAAGACGACCTTCTTGTGCTCAATAATGTCATGCACCTCGAAGTCAAACCCCGCATTTAAAGCCTCGGAGATGACCAGCCCAGCCGTATTGAACGGGTCGGCAAAAATCCGATAAAGGGGCAGATTAAAGGCCGAACCCGCCGAGGTCTTATCGGCCATGAACACAATCACCGGCTCCGACCGGCGCTCCTCAAAGCTCATCTCGGCACAGCCCGGACCCAGCCCCCGAACGTTGCCCGAAAACGCATCCGCAAGCAGGTCCTGACCCGCCCCGTAAAGCTTTAAGCTTTTGGCCACCTCCGTTGCGGCCTCAAAGGCCTGCCAGGCCAGGGCGTGCACCTCGGGGCTGTCCACATCCCGGCCGTGGGTCATGATAAGCTCAAGGTCGTCCCCAACATTGAGCACCCGGAAATCATAAATAAGCCCACGGTCCCTGGCCCCGGCCAGAACCTCCGCCGCCCGCTCTATCAACCCCTCATGCATCGACGAATGACCCACATAGCCGCCTACATCCGCCTTGATCACGCTTAAGGTCACCCGCATGGTCACCCTCCTGAACCCATAAGGTTTTGTGCCCTATTTCACAAAGTAGCAGAGATGCGCCTGACTGTCAACTCGCCTGCCGTTGCCCCTACATCACGTAAGGCGGTTGCCATTCGCCAAAGACCCGCCGGAAAACCCCGCAGATTTCGCCCAGGGTGGCGTAGGCCCGGACGGCTTCAATGATAAAGGGCATCAGGTTCGCCCGCCCCCGGGCCGCCTCCTCGAGGGCCTTAAGCTTGGCCGAGACCGCCTCGTTATCCCGCTCCCGCCGGACCCGGTTGAGCCGCTCCAGGTGCCGGGCCTCCCCGGCCTTATCCACCCGCAGGATGGGAATCTCCAGCCGGTCCTCCTCAACCTGAAAAGCGTTGACCCCTACCACGATGCGCCGCCCCTCCTCAACCTCCCGCTGGTAGCGGTCGGCCGCATCCAGGATCTCCCGGTGGAAGAATCCCGCCTCAATGGCCGGAATCACCCCACCGTACTCCTGAATCCGGGTGAAGTAGTCGTAAGCCTGCCGCTCAAGCTGGTTCGTAAGCCACTCTACGTAGTAGCTTCCGCCGAGGGGGTCAACGGTGTTGGTTACACCGGTCTCGTAGGCGATAACCTGCTGGGTCCGCAGGGCGATCCGGGCTGCTTTCTCCGAGGGCAGCGCCCAGGCCTCATCCATGGAGTTGGTGTGTAGCGACTGGCACCCGCCCAGGACCGCCGCCAGGGCCTGAATGGCGACCCGGGCGATGTTTACCTCCGGCTGCTGGGCCGTGAGGGTACAGCCCGCCGTCTGGGCGTGGAACCGGAGCCACCAGGACCGGGGATTCTGCGCGCCGTAGCGCTCCCGCATCTCCCGGGCCCAGATCCGCCGGGCCGCCCGGAACTTGGCGATCTCCTCAAAAAAGTCGTTGTGAACGTTAAAGAAAAACGAAAGCCTCGGCGCAAACTCGTCGATTTTAAGCCCCCGCTCCAGACAGGCATCCACGTAGGCAAAGCCGTCGGCCAGGGTAAAGGCCAGCTCCTGGGCGGCCGTGGAACCGGCCTCCCGGATGTGGTAGCCGCTGATGCTTATCGGGTTCCATTTCGGCATCTCCCGGACGCTGAACTCGATGGTGTCCACCACCAGCCGCATCGACGGCCCGGGCGGGAAAATATACTCGTTCTGGGCAATGTACTCTTTGAGGATGTCGTTCTGGAGGGTCCCGCCCAGGGCGTGGCGGGGGATGCCCCGCTTCTCGGCGGCGACGATGTACATGGCCCAGATGACCGCCGCCGGACCGTTAATGGTCATCGAGGTAGTGATCTGGTCGACGGGGATGCCGTCAAAGAGGACCTCCATGTCGGCCAGGGACGAGACCGCAACCCCGCAGACGCCGAACTCGCCCCGGGCCCGGGGGTCGTCGGTGTCGAAGCCGTAAAGGGTCGGCATATCGAAGGCGACCGAGAGGCCGGTCTGACCGTTCTCGAGCAAGTATTTAAAGCGGGCGTTAGTCTCTTCGGCGGTGCCGAAGCCGGCGAACATCCGCATGGTCCAGAGCCGGCCCCGGTAGCCGGTAGGGTGGATGCCCCGGGTAAACGGGTATCGGCCGGGAAAGTTTAAATCGCGCAGGTAGTCAAAGTCGGGGATGGAAGTGGGGGTATAAAGGCGGTCGACCGGAACGGCCGACAGGGTCTCAAAGAGGGCCGGCCGCTCCGGCGCGTCAGCCGTCTCCACACGCCATTGTTCTTCGGCCCGCCGCAGGGCCTCCAGATCCCGCCCATCCGCGGCCATAGCCGCCTCCCCGCGCTGGTCTTCCTAGTTCAGTCTAGCTTTCGCCCTGCAGAATTGTCAACCGGCGCTGGGACAAACCCAGCCGGGCCTCAGGGCTTTCCAGCTTTGCATTCCCCGGCCCCCTCTCCCGCCTGCAGCACATGAGGGGACGTGGTCCAGAGGCCGCCTGAGGCAGTCCGCCCCGGCTGGCAGGTGAGGGGAGCCGTTCTGCCTCGAGCTGGAAGGCCGCCCGCACCTTTAACGGCTCGTCTGCCAGGCCGTAGAGGACGCCGGAGGGTGAGGGCCGCAAACGCCGGCCGCAAGCCTGAAAGCCCCGTTTTGGAAGCGGCCGCGGTTGACAATGGTTGGGCAGCGTATTATCATATAGCAAGCCGAAGCGGCCGACACTGCAGATATGAACGGTTCGAGAGGGGGTGGCCCTATGCGGCAACCGGGCCGGCCTTCCGGGCCGGTCCACGGGGATAAGCGGCTGGCGGTAACTGGTCTTTCAAACCTGCAGGGAGGAGGCTGTTTAAATGTTGGCGGCGACACCCGAGACCAGGACTGAACAGGACACCAAGGTTGTCGAGGAGGCGATCCGGATCATCCAGGACCACCTGGACCGGGAAGCCCGCAACCGGCGGCAGATCCTGCTGGAGCCCAAAGACCTTTGCCCGATGCAGAAGGCCAAGCTGGTTGCCGACCTCCAGGCGGTCTTTGACGACCCGGGACCTGGCCGGGGCTCCTTCGGCGACTGGGTCCGGGGTCTCTGGGCTTCGGTTCGGCGGCTCTTTTAGGTCAACCGTACCAACCGGCAACCCTGACCCCCACCGATAACTTCTGAGCGCCAATCCGGCGCTCAATACCCGCGCATAACTCCGGCTGGCCGGAGGGCCGGTAACAGCCTGACGCTTACCGGCCCTCCCCTTCCGGGGCCGGCTGGAACTGCGGTGCCCCAACCCACACCTCGCCGTCGACAAAGACCTCTTTCTTCCAGATCGGGGCATCGGTCTTTACCCGGTCCATAACGTAGCGGCAGGCCTCGAAAGCTTCGGCCCGATGCGGGGCGGCGACCGCCACCATAACGCTGGCTTCCCCGATCTCCAGCCGTCCCACCCGGTGCTTAACGGCCACCTTCCCTACCGCCCACCGCCGCCGGGCTTCGGCGGCGATCTCGGCCACCTTCGCCTCAGCCATCTCCGGGTAGGCCTCGTAAACCAGATACCGGGTCGGCCGGCCCTCCGAATTGTTGCGCACCACCCCAATAAAGAGCACCACCGCCCCGTCAGCCTCGGTCTGGACCGCTGAAATCAGCTCGCGGGGATCCAGCGGCTGTTCCGTAATCTCAAACATTGTCTGCCCATCCTCCCCGCCGCTCACCGGCGGGACGAACACAAGCTCATCCCCGGCCTTCAGTTCGTGGTCGGCCGGAACGTATTCACGGTTGACGGCAAACCGAACCACTCCCTCCAGATTCCCCAAAACCGGCCGCTCCGCTACCAGACGGGCCCAGACGTCGGCCACCCGGCTCCCGACCGGGAGGTCCAGCTCCCGTTCAGTTTCCCCGAAAAGTTCCCGGAAGAGGGCAAAGAATTTCAGCCGAACGCTCACCCTTTCCATGGCTTTCAACACCCCCTCGATTATACCCAGGCCCCTCAGGGAACCGGGTCCTTCTGGTCGCTTCCCGGCGCCCCCAGGTGCTCGCGGGCCTCGGCGACCAGGTAGAGCGAACCCGTTACGCAGATGAGGTCATCGGGCCCGGCCTCGCCGAGAAACTCGTCCAGGGCCGTCCCCACGTCCGGGAAGGTCCTTGCCGGCCGGCCTGCCCGCCAGAATTCCTCGGCCAGCCGCTCGGGGGCGGCCGCCCGGGGATGGTTCGACCGGGTCACCCCGGCGAAGTCGGCCAGGGGGACCAGGGCCCGGACAATGGCGGGAATATCCTTATCGGCCGAGGTCCCGAGGACCAGAAACAGGCGGTTAAAACTGAACTCCTCCCGGAGGGTTCTGGCCAGATACTCAGCCGACTCACCGTTGTGGGCCCCATCAACGATAACCGTCGGATTCTTCCGAATGACTTCCACCCGGCCGGGCCACCGGACCTGTCTGAGGCCCACCCTGATGTCATTGGCGGCCAGGTCAATCCGTTTCTGAGCCCTGAGGAGGTCGACAACGGCCACCGCGACGGCCGCATTCTCAACCTGATGGGGTCCCAGCAGGCTGACCTGGAGGCCCCGGTAGGTTTCGAAGGGGCCGCGGACCGTCAGGTCAACCCGGGTGCCGTTCCACGACCAGTCCCGCCCGGCGAGAAAGAGGGGCGCCCGCACCGCCTCGGCCCGGGCCTCAATGACTGCCCGGGCCTCATCTTCCTGCGGGGCGCAGACTACCGGGACCCCCGGCTTGATGATCCCCGCCTTCTCCCCGGCGATCGCCGCCAGCGTCCGGCCGAGAATCTCGGTGTGGTCGTAGCTGATGCTGGTGATGACCGCAACCTCCGGTGAGACGACATTGGTTGCGTCCAGCCGTCCGCCGAGGCCGACCTCCAGGACCGCCCACTCCACCCCGGCCCGGGCAAAGTGCAGGATAGCCAGGGCGGTCCCAAGCTCGAAGGTTGTCAGCCGCCCCAGGGTTTCAGCCTCCCGGTCAAGTCGGGCCACCAGCGGCCGAATCTCACCGACAAGCCGGGCGAAGGCGGCCGGAGCAATCAGGCCGCCGTCGACCTGGATGCGCTCCCGGAAAGTATGCAGGTGGGGGGACGTAAAGAGACCGGTCGGGTATCGCACCGACAGGATGGCGGCCACCGTCGCCGCAACCGAACCCTTCCCCTTGGTCCCGGCAATGTGGACAATTTTCAGCCGATCCTGGGGTCGGCCCAGGGCCTCCAGGAGCCGCGCGGTTCGCTCAAGACCCTGGCCCAGGGGGTCCAGGGAGCCCAGAAAGCCCCGCTCGTAGTTTGCCCGGGAGTAGAGAAATTCCAGGGCGTCCCGGTAGGGGTCGCCGTCTGCCGTCACCGGGCACCGCCCCCGACCATGTGAACCACCTCCACGTGGTCGCCGGCCCCGACCACGGTCCGATCCCACTCCTCCCGGAGGACCACTTCGCCGTTGAGGGCGACGGCAACCCCATTTCGCCGGACCCCCAGGTAGTCAAGCAGCTCCGATATGCTCATCGCCCGGGGAAGCTGGCGGGGCTTGCCGTTGACTATCACTTCGACCCCGGTCATGTCTTCACCCCTTGATTTCGCCCGGCGGCCAGCATGGCCGCCTTCAGTTCCCGGGCGGCCCCCTCCGGGTCGTCCGAATCCAGGATCGCCGAGATGACGGCGACGCCGGCCGCCCCGGCCGCGATAACCCCGGCGCAGTTTTGGGCCGTGATGCCCCCGATCCCCAGGACGGGCACTGGGGTTCGGGCAACGAAGTCCCGGATTATGGCTGTTCCGGCCGCCGGGAGGCCGGGATGACTCGAACTCGGGAAAACCGTTCCGACCAGCAGGTAGTCAACCTGCCCGACCGGGACCTCGCCCCTGTCGAGCACCGCCGGATCGTGGGCCGCCCGGCCGAGAATTTTTGCCGGGCCGAGGAGTTGCCTGACCACCGGGACGGGCAGGCCATCTTCCGGCAGGTGAACGCCGTCGGCGTCGGCGGCGAGGGCCACGTCGACCCGGTCGTTTACCAGGAGCTTTGCCCTTCCGGCCGTGACGTCACGCAGGCTGATAACAAGGTCAAAGAGCCCGGCGGCCGGCAGGTCCTTTTCCCGGACCTGAACCAGGTCGACGCCCCCGGCCACGGCCCGGGCCACGGCCTCGACCAGGGGCAGGCGCGACCGCTTCCGGTCGGTGACGAGCATCAGAAGGGGCGGCTGACCGAGCCTGTTTGGGGCCATCTACCGCCACTGGACAACGCCTTCGAGCGGACTGCTCGCCTCGGCGTAAGGAAGTTTCGGAATCCGGCCGGCAAGAAATGCCTTGCGCCCCGCTTCAACGCCGAGCCGGAAGGCTTCGGCCATCAGGGCCGGGTTCTTCGCCTTGGCGATGGCGGTGTTCACCAGGACCGCATCAGCCCCCAGCTCCATGGCCAGCGAGGCGTCGGACGGCGCCCCAAGGCCGGCATCGATGACCACCGGAACCCTGGCCTGCTCGATGATTATCTGAATCTGGCCGAAGTAGACGATCCCCTGGCCAGAACCAATGGGCGCGGCCAGCGGCATTACGGTTGCGGTCCCGACCTCTTCGAGCTTCTTTGCCAGCACCGGGTCGTCATTGATATAGGGCAGGACGACAAACCCTTCCCGGACCAGCACCCGGGCGGCCTGGAGGGTCTCCTCGGGGTCGGGCAGCAGGTACTTCGGGTCAGGAATCACCTCGAGCTTTATCCAGTTGTAGCCCTCGAGTCCCCGGCAGACCTCCCGGGCCAGCCGGGCGGTTTTGATGGCCTCCTCAGCGGTCCGGCACCCGGCCGTGTTGGGGAGGATCATGTACTTCGACCAGTCGATAATATCCAGCAGGGTCTTCTTGTGGGGATTATCGAGGTCGAGCCGGCGAATGGCCACGGTGATTATCTCCGGCTTGCCGGCCTCGTATGCCGCGAGCATCTCCTCATCGGACCTGAACTTGCCGCTCCCCATCATGAGGCGGGACCGGAATTTCCGGTCGGCGATCACCAGGTAGTCGTCGTGGGGCTGCTCAACCATGGTCAAACCTCTCCTTCTGCCGCCTGCCCGGGGGAACACAACGGCTGCTCCCGCAAGGAAGGAGCCGCCAGCGGATGGGCCCTCCGCTTCCCTACGCCGGCATTACCCGGATCAGGTTCCGAGGGTCGACGGCCCGGAACTGCGCCGTCTCTCAGCCTTTCGGCTCCCCTAGCAGAATCGGCCCGATTTTTCGGTTGGGGTTTAACTCCCCGACCGATCCCCATTTTAGCCCACCCCGGGAGGCCGCGTCAAAACGCCCGGGGGCTTCTGGTTCTGCTCTCACCCCTTCTACCGCCGGCAGAAGAGGGGGGAGTGAGGACCAAACCTGAAAGGGTCCCCGGCCGCCGAAACCTTGCTGGCAGGCTGGATCCGGCCGTCGCCTGGTTCGAGCCCCTGGCACAGTATTCCCCTGAACCGGCAGAATAACATCGAACGCCAACACCGTCGCAGATTGGGGGGCAAGCCATGTTTGACCTGCTGATCAGGGGCGGGCTTATCGTGGACGGCTCGGGCAATCCGGGCTTTTACGGGGCCGTGGGCGTTAAGGACGAGAAGGTCGTCATCCTGCGGGGCGACCTCCCGGGGGTCGAGGCCCGCCGGGTCATCGACGCCCAGGGCAAGGTCGTCTGCCCGGGGTTCATCGACTTCCACGCCCACTCAGGCCTGATGATTTTCGCCGACCCCCGCCACGAACCCAAGGTCCGCCAGGGCGTTACCACCGAGGTCATCGGCGTCGACGGAAACTCGTATGCGCCCTTCCCCAATCCCGCAGACTTCGACCGGTTCTTAGAGCTCAATTCGGGCCTCGACGGCCGCCCCCAGCTTCCGGCCCGCTGGTCGACGGTGGCCGAATACTTAAGCCTCTTCGACCGGAAGGCGGCCGTAAACATCGTCTACCTGGTGGGCAACTCGCCTTTACGCATCGCCGCCCTGGGCTGGGAGAACCGGCCCCCAACCGGAGCCGAGCTGGCCAACATGCGGGCCCTGCTGCGGGAGGCCCTGGAAGAGGGCGCCTGGGGCCTCTCCACCGGCCTCGATTACCCGCCCGGAAGCTACGCCCAGACCGACGAGCTTGCGGCCCTCTGCCAGGAGGCGGCCAGGCTCGGCGGAATTTACCACACCCATGTCCGCTACCGGCTGGGCGACCGCTTTCTGGACCCCTTTAAAGAGGCCATTGAAATCGGCCGCCGAAGCGGCGTTCCGGTCCACATCACTCATTTTTACCTGCGGGTAGGGTCCCCGGGCGGGGCCGAAAGGCTTCTGGGGCTGGTCGAAGACGGGCGCAAATCGGGGCTGGACATCACCTTTGACAGCTACCCGTACATTTACAGCAGCACCCGGCTTTTAATTGTCTTTCCCGACTGGGCCCACGCGGGCGGACCCGAAAGGCTAAAGGCCGTCCTTGCAGACCCCGAGGCCCGGGCAAGGCTCCGGAAGGAGGTTGCGCCCCGGGGGCCGTCCTGGGACGAGATGTGGCTTACGAACTTTAAGCGGCCCGAAAACCACCGGTTTGAGGGCAGGTCGGCCGCGGAGGCTGCCCGGATGCTGGGGCTTGAGGTGGTGGATGCGCTGTGTGAGCTTCTGCTTTCGGAGGACCTGGGGATAAACTACGTAACGTCCGGGGTTGACGGGCCGAGCCTGCCGAAGTTTATCTGCCATCCGCTGGCGATGGTGGGGAGCGATTCGGTCTTTCTGGGGGAGTATCCGAGCCCGCGGACCTACGGGACTTTCCCCCTGATTCTTTCGGCCTTTGTCCGGGAGGAGGGTTTCCTGCGGCTGGAGGAGGCCATCCGCAAGTTTACGTCCTTTCCGGCCCAGCGGCTGGGGCTGCCGGACCGGGGGCTTTTGCGGGACGGCTTTAAGGCCGACATTGTGGTCTTTGACCCTGCGAAAATAAGGGCCCCGGCGAGCCGGACAAAACCGAAGCAGTATGCTGAAGGCATCGAATACGTGATTGTGAACGGCGAGCTGGTCATCGACGCCGGCCGCCACACCGGGGCCCTGCCCGGCCGGGCCTTAAGACGGGGTCGGGCCTCCACCTGAAGTTTCCACCACTTAATTTTCGTGGTGCTGGACCCACTGGTCTTCACCGTGGCGGACCGACTCGGCCTGCCGGTTGCCCTCGGGGTCATGGCCGGCGCCTTCGGCCTGCTGGCGACGCCCCTGCTTGCCGGCTGGCACCGGGCAGGGGTCCCGACGGCCCGGCAGGCTCAGCCCGGGGCGTCGGCCGGTCCGTAGCCGCCGCCCCCGGGGGTTTCCAGCACGATCTCGACCCCGGGGTCCAGCAGCCGCTGCTGCTTGGTCCTGAGTTCCTCGCCGTCGGGCAGGAGCACCACCCGACCGGGCGCACCATCCCCACCCCCAAAGAGTCCCGGCGCCGGATGATGCACCCGCTGGGTTATCGGCGCAAACCAGAAGGGCTTGCCGGTCCGGACCCGCACCCTCAGCCGCTGGCCGAGCCCGCCCCGGTGCCGGCCCGCCCCGCCCGAGCCCTCCCGCAGTTCCTTTTCCAGGATAAGCAGGGGGCTCGTCGCCTCGACGACCTCCGCGGACACCCCGCTTATCCCCGACGGGAAGGCCGTTGCCGAAAGCCCGTCCTTGTTCGGCCTGGCCCCCATCCCACCCGAAAGCATGAGCGTGAACGAAAACGGGCCCTTTGCGTCCCTTTCGCCGTAAAAGTGGATGATCCAGAGGCCGTCCGCCCCGGCCGCCATCACCCGGTCCGGCACCGCCGGGGCCAGCGCCCGGAAAATCAGACTCGGAATCAGGTGACCCACCGTCGCCCGGGCCGACACCGGCGCCGGCCTCACCGGGTTTAAAATCGAGCCTTCGGGCGCCCGAACTTTTATCGGGGCGAAGAACCCGGCATTGTTTGGGATATCCGGGGCGAGGGCACACTTGAGGGCAAAGACCGTGTAGGCCCGGGTGTAGTTAAGCACGACGTTTATGCCGTAGCGGGACTGGGGCGAGCTGCCCGAAAAATCGGCCACCACCTCCCCGTCCCCGACCTCGAGCCTCACCCTGAGGTGGATGGGCTCGTCGTAGCCGTCGCCGTAAAGCTCGGCCTGATAAGTCCCGGCCGGTACCAGCGAAATCCGCTCCCGGAAGGCCCGCTCCGACCGGAAAATAATCTCGTCGGCCAGGGGTCCGAGCCCCTCGAGACCCAGCTCCTCCAGCAGTCCCAGCAGGGCCGCGCCCCCAACCTCGTTGCCGGCGACCTGGGCCTCCAGGTCGCCCAGGACCAGCTCGGGGTGGCGAACGTTGCCTTTAAGCATTGCAAACAGGGTCTCGTTGGGCTCGCCGGCCTCGTAGAGCTTTAACAGGGGGATGTAAAGGCCCTCTTCGAAGACGTCCCGGGCCTCGGCTGAGCGGATCCGGCCGCCCACATCATAGTGGTGACAGCAGTTGGCCAGAAACCCCACCAGGGTTCCCGACCGGTCGAAGACCGGGGTGATGACGGTCAGGTCGTTGAGCTGGCCGGACGTGAGCCAGGCGTCGTTGGTGATGAAGATATCGCCGGGCCGGATGGTTTCGGGCGGGTAGCGCCTCAAAACCTCAAAGACGATGTCCGAAATCGAGTTGATGTGGCCGGGGGTACCGGTGGTGGCCTGGGCCAGCATCCGGCCCCGGGCGTCGTAAAGGCAGGCCGAAAGGTCCCCGGCCTCCCGGACGACCGGGGTTACCGAGGTGCGCATGAGGGCCGCCGCCTGCTCGTTTACGATGGAGATGAGCCGGCTCCAGGCGACCTCCAGGCTGACCTGGTCCAGTGTCATCGGCCAGTATTTTAGCAGGGATCGTTCCAGCACCGGTACCGTGAAAGCACCCGGCCTGCCCGGTATAATCTACCGAATTCCGCCACGCAGGCAAATTCACGGCCGCTGGCGGGCGATGAAATCGGGGGTTGCTTCGAGGCGTGAATCCAGGGGCCATTGTCCGGTTCCGGAACCGCGACTGGGTGCTCCTTCCCGCCGACGGCGATGAGGTGTTTCTGCTCCGACCCCTCACCGGCACCAGCGACGAGGTCGTGGCCGTCCACCGCACCCTGGCCGGGCTCCTCGGCTACACCCTTCCCACGGAACGGCTAAGCCCGTCGGCCTTCCCCCTCCCAACCGCCGACTCGGTCGGGGACGCCCGGAGCGTCCGGCTTCTCTGGCAGGCGGCCCGCCTGCTCCTGCGGGAAGGGGCGGCGCCGTTCCGGTCCTTCGGCCGGATTTCGGTCCGGCCGCGGACCTATCAGCTTGTGCCCCTGATGATGGCCCTGCGCCTGGACCCGGTCCGCCTGCTTATCGCCGACGACGTCGGCGTGGGCAAAACCATCGAGGCCGGCCTGATCCTCCGCGAACTGCTCGACCGGGGCGAAGTCCGGCGGTTTGCGGTCCTCTGCCCGCCTTATCTCTGTTACCAGTGGCAGAAGGAGCTCGCTGAAAAGTTCCACCTGGACGCAGTCGTTATCGGGTCGGATACCATCGGGCGGCTCGAGCGGACCGTCCCCCCAGGTAAGACCGTCTACCAGCACTATGAGGCCCAGGTTATCAGCATCGACTTCGTCAAGCAGGGGCGCAACCGGCACGCCTTTCTCATCAGCCCGCCGGAACTGGTCATCGTTGACGAGGCCCACGGGGCCACGCCTGGCACCGACCAGCGGCACCTGCGCTACGAGCTGGTTCGGGGGCTGGCCCGGGATCCCGCCCGCCACCTTATTCTGCTGACGGCGACGCCCCACAGCGGCATCCCCGAGGCCTTCCGAAGGCTGCTCGGCCTGCTGAACCCGAGGTTCGAAAGCTGGGACCTGGCCGCCCTGGACCCGGCCCAGCGGTCAAGGCTTGCCCGCCACTTCGTCCAGCGGACCCGCCGGGATATCGAGCAGTACTGGGAGGAGGGGGCCCACTGCTTCCCCCAGCGGGACACCCAGGACGCCACCTACCAGCTTTCCCCGGCCTACCGGCGCCTCTTTACGGCCGTCTACGAATTCTGCACCGAAATCGTCCGGAGCGGTGAGGACCTGCAGGCCCACCGGCGGCGGATGCGCTGGTGGGCGGCCCTGGCCCTGCTCCGGTGCGTCATGTCCAGTCCCCAGGCCGCCCGGGTGGCCCTGCGGAGCCGCTACCGCGGGGAGGGGGCGGCCGAAACCGCCGAAGCCGACGACATCACCTACGTGTACGAGCCCTCCGACCGGGCGCCCTTCGATGAGGTGCCCGAGCCCCAGCTTGAGCGGGCCGAGGCCGAATTCTCCGACGCGGAGCGGGCCCGCCTGCGCCGGCTGGAGGCCCTGGCGGCCGCAATCACGGAGCAGGATGACACCAAACTGGCCGGCTGTATCGCTCTGATCGAAAGCCTCCTCCGGGACGGGTTCAACCCCGTCGTCTGGTGCTACTACGTGGAGACGGCCGAGTACGTCGCCGACCGGCTCCGGACCGCCCTCGCCGGACGGTTCCCCGACGTCCGGGTCCTTTGTCTCACCGGCCGGGTTGGGGAGGACGAGCGCCGGCTGAAGGTTCAGGAGCTTATGGCCGAACCCCGACGGGTGCTGGTGGCCACCGACTGCCTGAGCGAGGGGATAAACCTCCAGGAGGGATTTAACGCCGTCGTCCACTACGACCTGCCCTGGAACCCCAACCGCCTCGAACAGCGTGAAGGCCGCGTGGACCGCTACGGCCAGCCCAGCCCCGTCGTCCGGGCTGTCCGCTACTACGGCACCGACAACCTGGTTGATGGGGCGGTCATCCGGGTCCTGCTGGATAAGGCCCGGGAGATCCACCGGACCCTGGGCACCTACGTGCCGGTGCCGGAGGAGGAGCAGTTCGTGGTCGAGGCGCTGATCAACTTTCTGTTCTTCAAGCGGGGCTTCAGGCCGGGCGCCCAGCTCGCCCTCCAGCTCGGCGACGACCCCGTTGAAGCGCTCCACCGCCGCTGGAGCCTGGACGCCGACCGGGAGCGGACGAGCCGGACCCGGTTCGCCCAGCACGCCCTGCGCCCGGAGGAGGTCCGGCGGGAGCTGGAGGCCACCGACGCAGTCCTGGGCGACCCGGCGGCGGTCCGGAACTTCGTTCTGCTGGCGGCCGAACAGGTGGGTCTCCAGATTCGGCGGGCCGACCGGGACGTCTGGCACATCTTCACCGGCCCGGAAGCTACCGCCACCGTCCCGGAGATGGTTCGGGCGGCGCTGCCTGCCGGGGTCAGGGAGCGCTGGACGGTGACCTTTACGAGCCCGGTTGCGGCCGGGGCCGAATACCTGGGCCGGAACCACCCCTTCGTCACCGCCCTGGCCAGGTATCTCTTTGAGCGGGCCTTCGATGCCGGCCTGGCGGGGGTGACCCGGTGCGGGTGCATCCGGACCCGCCAGGTCAGCCGGCTGACGACCCTGGTCCTCCTCCGACCCCGCTACCGGCTTGAGCAGTGGGGCCGGCCGCCCCGGCTGGCCGAGGAGGCCCTGGTGGCCGGGTGGCGCGGCTTCGGCGAGGACTGGCTGAGCCCGGAGCAGGCCCTTAACCTGCTCGGCGCCGCCGAGCCCCAGGCCGAAATTCCCGCCGCCGAGCGGCGGGAGCTGGTTGGGCTGATGCTGGAACAGCTCAAGGAGCTTCTGGACGCCGGCCAGGACGGCCCCCTGGGGCGGATCCTGGCCGACCGGGCGGCCGCCCTGGAAGCCGCCCACCGGCGCGTCCGGCAAATCACCGGGGAGGCGGCCCGGGGGCTGGCGGTGCGGCCCCACTGGCCCCCGGACGTCCTGGGCCTCCTCATCCTCCAGCCCGTTGCCGGAGGTTCCTGATGGCCCTCGCCGCGCTGACCGGGGTACCCGAACGGACGGCCTCCCGACAGGGGCCGGCAGTCCGGCTCGAAGGCGGCCTGTTTGGGCCGGATATCCTCGAGCGGCTCGAATCCGGCGACCTGCCGGGCCAGCGTCCGGCCGACTTCGGATTCCCGGCCGGCCGGTCGCTGGTTGACGAGATCGCGGCCGCCTACCGGGACGCCCAGGACTTCTGGCGGGTGTTCCGCCGCCGCCTCGACCGTACCCCCGAGGACGACCCGGCGACAAGCCTGACCCGGGACGGGTGGGTAATCCCGTTCCTGGACCTGCTGGGCTACGACCTGTACTACAACCGGCGGGCCTACGAGGTGGGCGGGGTCCGGTATGCGGTTTCCCACCGGGCCGGCGAAAACGACGACGCGCCCCCCGTCCACGTCGTCGGCGCCCGCCGGGAGCTGGGCCGGGTCGACCCCACGGCCTACCCCCGGCTCTCGCCCCACGCCCTCCTGCAGGAGTTCCTGAACCGGTCGGACCACCTCTGGGGGGTCGTCACGAACGGCCGGGTGCTCCGGCTCCTGCGCAAGTCGGCCCTGCTCCGCCGGCAGGCCTACGTGGAGTTCGACCTGGAGGCCATCTTTGAGGGCGACCGCTTCCGGGATTTTGCCCTGCTCTACCGGCTCCTCCACCGGACCCGTCTGCCGGCAGGGGTCGCCGACGGGCCGGACTGCCTGCTCGAGCGCTACCATCAGGAGGCCCTGGACCAGGGCAACCGGGCCCGCGACCGCCTCCGGGACGGGGTTGAGGAGTGCATCAGGCGGCTGGCCAACGGCTTCCTGCGGCGGGGGGCTTCCGGAGTCCTCAGCTCCTCTGCCGCGCCGGGGGACGGGGAAACGGACCCCGCCGGAGGCCTCTACCAGCGCCTGTTGCGGCTGGTTTACAGGTTTTTGTTCCTGCTCGTCGCCGAGGACCGCGGCCTCCTCGGGGGCAGCGACCTCTACCGGGAGCACTACAGCATCGGCCGCCTGCGCCGGCTGGTGGACCGCCGGGAGGCCTACACCGACCACGAAGACCTCTGGCTCTCCCTGCGGGTGCTCTGGGAAGTGCTCCGGGATGGGAGCCCGGTGCCCCAGCTCGGCGGCCGGCCCCCGGCCGCCCTCCTCGGCCTGCCCGTCCTGGACGGCGGCCTCTTCGAGCCCATGGACCTGGAGGCCTGGAGCATCTCGAACCGCGACCTGCTGGAGGCCTTCTATCACCTGGTCTACTACTACGACGAGGGCGCCCGGACTTACCGCCGGGTCAACTACGCCGCCCTGGACGTCGAGGAGCTCGGGTCGGTCTACGAAAGCCTCCTCGACCACCACCCGGTCCTCGTCAGGCGGAACGGCCGGTTGGAGTTCGACTTTGCGGCGGGGACGGAGCGCAAATCCACCGGCTCGTACTACACGCCGCCCGAACTGGTCGGCGAGCTTATAAAGAGCGCCCTCGAGCCGGTCCTCGCCGACCGCCTGCGGGAGGCCGAACGCCTCGCCGACGCCCCCTGGGAGGCGCTTCCCGGGCGGCTCCGGCGCAGGCTCGGCGACCGCGGGCTCGGGCCGGCCGGGTGGGCGGGCCTTCCGGCCGCCCAGCGGCGCACCGCCCTGGCCGAGGCGGCCGTCCTCTCCATCCGGGTCGTCGACCCCGCCTGCGGCTCCGGCCACTTCCTGCTGGCCGCCGCCCGGCGCCTCGGCAGGGAGCTGGCCAGGGTCCGGACCGGCGAGGACGAGCCGGCGCCCGAGGCCCTGCGGGAGGCCGTCCGGGACGTGGTCGCCCACTGCATTTACGGGGTGGATAAGAACCCGCTGGCCGTCGAGCTGTGCAAGGTCGCCCTCTGGACCGAGAGCCAGACCCCCGGCAAGCCCCTGACCTTCCTCGACCACCGGATCCGGTGCGGCGACTCCCTCCTGGGCGTTCTCGACCTGAAAGTTCTGGCCGACGGCATACCCGACGAGGCCTTCGACCGGGACGACCCGGCCCAGAAGGAGCTGGGCCGCCAGCTGAAGGCCATAAACCGGCGGGAGCGGGCCGGTCAGCTCGCCTACGGGACCGACTTTCAGGTCGACGTGGAGGCCCTGGCCCGGACGATTCGGGAGCTGGACCAGATTGCCGACGACTCGGCCGCCGACGTCCACCGGAAGGCCCGGCAGTACGCGGAGGCCCGGGCCGACGGGACGGTCTGGGGCCGGGGATTGCTTGCCTGCGACTTCTGGACGGCGGCCTTCTTCCTGGAGCTAAAGCCCGGCCTCGGGGAGCGGCCGACCACGGGAACCCTCCGGCGGCTTCTGGCCGACCCCAGGACGGTCCACGCCGGCCTGGTCGGGGAGGTTCGGGCGCTGTCCGGGCGGCTCCGCTTCTTCCACTGGCCCCTGGAGTTTCCGGAGGTCTTCGCCGACGGCGGATTCGACGTCGTGCTGTGCAACCCGCCCTGGGAGCGGATCAAGCTCCAGGAGCAGGAGTTCTTTGCGACCCGCGACCCGGAAATTGCAAACGCCCCCAACAAGGCGGCCCGGGAGCGGCTGATCAAAGAGCTTCCGGGGCGGAACCCGGGCCTGTGGGCCGAGTACCGGCGGGCCCTGAACGACGCCGCGGCCGCCAGCCGGTTTTTGCGGGCCAGCGGCCGATTCCCCTTAACGGCCAGGGGAGACATCAACACGTATGCGGTGTTCAGCGAGCTCTTCACCCGGCTTGTGAACCCGAAGGGCCGGGTCGGGGCGGTTGTGCCCACCGGCATCGCCACCGACGACACCAACAAGCAGTTCTTCGCCCACCTGGTGGAGTCGGGCCGGCTGGCCAGCCTCCACGACTTTGAAAACCGGGAGGCGATCTTCCCTGGCGTTCACCGGAGCTACAAGTTCTGTCTGCTGACCCTGCGGGGTCCGGCGCCGGATTCGGCCGCGGCCGAGTTTGCCTTCTTTCTCACCCGGGCCGAACAGCTCCGGGACGGCGGCCGGCGGTTCGTCCTGACGGCGGCCGACCTGGCCCTGCTCAACCCCAACACCCGGACGTGCCCGGTCTTCCGCACCCGGCAGGATGCGGAGCTGACTAAAGCCATTTACCGGCGGGTGCCGGTGCTGGTGAACGAGGGCCTCGGGGCGGCGGGCAACCCGTGGGGCGTGCGGTTCTTGCGGATGTTCGACATGGCCAACGACTCGCACCTTTTCCGGACCCGGCCCGAGCTGGAGGGCGCGGGTTTCCGCCTCGTCGGCAACCGCTGGGTGAGGGGCCGGGAGGTGTGGCTGCCCCTCTACGAGGCCAAGATGGTCTGGCAGTTCGACCACCGGTACGGGACCTACGCCGGGGTGGACTCCCGGTCCAGCACCGAACTGCCGACGCCGACGGCCGCCGACCACGCCGACCCGGCCTTCGTCGTCCAGCCCTGGTACTGGGTGCCGGCGGCTGAGGTGGAGGCCCGCCTCGCCGGCTGGAAGCGGAACTGGCTCATCGGGTTCCGGGACGTCACTAATGCGACCAATGAACGCACCGCGATCTTCAGCGTGGTCCCGCGGGTGGGTGTGGGGAACAAGATTCCAATTCTTCTACCCGAGGTCGGCGATTCTGTGTTAATATCTGCCTTTCTCGCTAATGCCTGTTCGATTGCATTTGACTTCGCGGCGCGGCAAAAGATTGGTGGGACCACGATGAACTTCTTCTATGTAAAGCAGTTTCCTTTCCTTCGGCCCTCGGCCTACACGCCGGAGGACCTGGCCTTCATCGTGCCGCGGGTGCTGGAGCTGGTCTACACATCCTGGGACATTAAGCCCTTTGCGGACGACGTCTGGCGCGAGGCCATCCCGTCCCCCGCAGACGAGGCCGAAAGCCCCCTCCGGGCGGCCATCCGCCGCCAGTGGGAGGAGAACGCCGCCGCAACCGGCGGCCGCCCCTGGGAGCCGCCGGACTGGGTCTCGGCCTGCCCGGAGGTCGAGACGGACCCCCGGCGGGGCATACCCCTGCCCCCGTTCAGGTGGGACGAGGACCGCCGGGCCATCATCCGGGCCGAGCTGGACGCCTATTACGCCCGCCTGTACGGCCTCACCCGCAAGCAGTTGCGCTACATCCTCGACCCCGCCGACCTGACCGGGCGGGAGCTCGAGGACATCCTCGACCCGTGGGAGGAGGTGGACGACCCCCTCGACCCGGCCGGCTACGCCCGGCGGGCCGGGCAAAGCCGCTTCCCGGGCGAGACCTTCCGGGTCCTCAAAGAGAAGGAGCTTCGCCGCTACGGCGAATACCGCACCCGCCGCCTCATCCTCGAAGCCTGGGAGGAACTGACCTGAATCTAGCTGGGAGGTGTAGTATGCTCTCGTTCCACGCGTGTGACGCCCTCCATCGTATATCTAGGGGCGTATGGCGCTGGATGGACCGTGCCGCGCGGGTAGCCAACCCGGCGCTGGTTAAGGCGCCTCGCTCGAACATGATTCTCCGGGAGACCACGCTGACCGATTACGTTGTGCTCCGCCTTGCTGAAGAACTGCCCCAGATCGCCCATGTGTGGACATTTCCACCGGAGCTTGAGAGCAACACTGGGGCTGACATGGAGATCTGGTTCACCGATAGGAAGTTGTACCTAGGGCTTAGACTTCAATGCAAACTGATGTACCCTGACGGAACATTTCCCCACCTTCATCAGAAGGTCCAAGGGTCGTATCAGGCCGATACACTTATCAACAGTGCAGAGTCTACCCCAGGTTGCCTCCCTGTGTTTCTATTGTACATGGGCCCCGCGAAGGTAATCCTCCCGCCGCGAGTTGTATGCCGCTGTGCCCTCGTCCCTATCATCTCAGGCGGGTCACTGGTTTGGAACGGACTTTGGGGCCTCGGCAACTGGTTTGCGTCCGCCTACAAAATTAGACAGCTTCAACGTCACGGACGGAACCGCGTGGACGACCTCTGGCCGTCCATGTTTCCATGGCACTGCATCGTATGCTGCCGTGACCGCGGCACCCCCTACCTGAGCCCACACTCTGTATACCGAGCGCTAAGTTCGACGGTGTTTCAAGATGGCCAGCCACAGAACGTGGAACCGGTTGATAATCCACCGGAATACGTCAGACTTGCTATGGAAGGACGGCTTCCTGAGGCCGTGGATGCGTTGCGAAGCTTGCTTGAAGCCAGAGAGATGCGTTTCTTGGTTCTCTTGGATTTGCCTGTCTAAAGTGGTTAGTAGCTATCAGTCGCACCAACAACCTGGATCCGTTCTGTGGCAAAGCCTTCAAAGCAATTGGTCTACGCGTGGCGCGATAGCGCGTTCCAATAGACCCGCGTCATAAGGCTACTGGTAGGGATATGAGCATCTTCAAGCTCCACGAGCGGATGATTGAAGACTACCGGGACTTTGTCCACTCGTTCGTCTGGATTGCGGATGAGCGGGTCCGGCAGTTCGTTGAGCAGGGGCTTCTGGAGGAGGCCAGGCTCTGGCCGGAGCCCATGGTCCAGCTCTCCCCGGCCTACCGCCGGGACGCCGCCGTCGACGACCTGGCCGCCGCCGGCCTCATCCACCCGGAAACCGCCCGCATCTTCAGGACCGCAGACGGCAGGCCCTATCAGCTCTACACCCACCAGGTCGAGGCGATCCGCCTGGGCCTGGCCGGCGAGAGCTTCGTCGTCACCTCCGGCACCGGCTCCGGCAAGACCTTCTGCTACCTGATGCCCATTATCGACGCCGTGGTCAGGCGCCCAGGGGTCCCGGGGCCGGTCGCCTTCATCGTCTACCCGATGAACGCCCTGGTAAACTCCCAGCTTCAGGCCCTCCAGGACCTCCGGGACCGCTACCGGCGGTCCACCGGCCGCGACTTCCCGGTCACTTTCGCCCGCTACACCGGCGAAACCCCGGACCAGGAGCGGGAACAGATCCGCCGGAACCCGCCCCACATTCTCCTGACCAACTACGTGATGGCCGAGCTTCTCCTCGTTCGGCCGGAGGACCGGCCTCTCATTCACCCGGCGGCGGGGGCTGACGTGCCCTTCTTCCTGGTCTTCGACGAGCTCCACACCTACCGGGGCCGCCAGGGGGCCGACGTGGCCATGCTGGTTCGCCGGCTCAAGGCCCGGATGAACCGGTCCCGCTACGTCCACATCGGCACCAGCGCAACCCTCGTCGCCCACCGGGACGCCGCCCCCGACGAGCGCCGGCGAGTCGTGGCCGAATTTGCCAGCCGGTTCTTCGGCCACCCCATCGACCCCTCCCACGTCGTCGAAGAGACCCTGGAACCGGCCACCACAGGCGGCCCGCCGGAGCCAGACGAGGTGCGGCGGGTTCTGGCCGAACCCCTGCCGGCCGACCCGGAGGCCTTCCGGCGGCACCCCCTGGTCCGCTGGGTAGAATATGCCCTGGGCCTCAAGGTTGAGGACGGCCGGCTCAGCCGTCGGCCGCCGAGAACCCTGGGCGAGGCGGCCGAAGAGCTGGCCGCCCTCACCGGGGAAGCCCCCGACGCCTGCCGCCGGCGGCTCGAGGAGGTCCTCGGCCGGGCGGCCGCGCTCCGCCTCTTTGCCTTCAAGCTCCACCAGTTCATCGGCCAGGGCCGGGCAGTCTACGCCACCCTCGAGCCCGTCGATTCCCGCGCTTTCTCTTTCGAGGGCGAGCTCGCCGTCGAAAAGCCGTTTTACCCCCTCAGGTTCTGCCGGGTCTGCGGCCAGGATTTCTACCACGTGGTCCGGCGGGAAGGTAAGTTCGAGCCGTACCCGGTGGGCGCCGACCTGACCGAAGAGGATCTCGAGGGCGGCTACCTGATGCTGGCCCCGCCGGACCTGGGCCAGCCCGACGAGCTTATTCCCGACGACTGGCGGGACCCGGCCACCGGCCGCCTCCTGCCGTCCTGGCGGGACCGGGCGCCGGTGGAGCTCTGGGTCCGGCCCGACGGGACGATTCTCGGGGGCGAGAGCCCGGGCGCGGTCCGGGTCTGGTACCAGGCCCGGCGGTTCTGGCTCTGCCCGGTCTGCGGCGAATACTACACCGAGCGGGAAGGGGAATTTACCAAGCTTTCGTATCTTTCGAGCGAGGGCCGCTCGTCGGCCACCACCGTCCTGGCCGCGGCCCTGCTCCGCCACGCCCCCCGCTTCGGGGTCCGGGACAAGCTCCTGTCGTTTACGGACAACCGCCAGGACGCCTCTTTACAGGCCGGCCACTTCAACGACTTCGTTCACGTGGCCGTCCTGCGGTCGGCCCTCTACGCGGCCCTCCGGGAGCGGGGTGAGCTCCGGTTTGACACGGTGGCGGCCGAGGTTGTGCCCCGCATGGGCCTGGAGCTTGCGGACATTGCCCGGAACCCGGCCCTCGACCCCACCTCGGCCATGGCCGGGGAGGTCTGGGAGACCTTCCGCGAACTGACCGAGTATCGACTTTATGTCGACCTGCGCCGGGGCTGGCGGGTCATCCAGCCGAACCTCGAAGACGTGGGCCTCCTCCGAATCGATTACCTCGGCCTGGAGGAGTGTTGCGGCCGGGACGACGTTTGGCGGGAGGTCCCGGCCCTGGCCGACCGGCCGGCCGCCGACCGCCTGCGCATAGTTCGGGCCGTCCTCGACCACTTCCGCAAGCGGCTCGCCGTTCAGGCCCGGGTCCTGCAGGAGGATTACCAGCGCCAGCTCGAGCGGCGGGCCGAACAGCACCTGAACGATTTCTGGGGCCTCGACCCGACCGGCGAGGGCCTTCGGCCCGCCGCAACCATGGTTCGGCCGGGCCCGCCCGGTCGGCAGGCCCCGGTCGGCTACCGGCTGACGGCAAGGACGGCCCTCGGCCGGTATCTCCGGCGGGAGCTCGGCCTGGCCTTCGGCGAATTCGACCGGTTTATTGACGCCTTTTTGAGGGTGCTGGTGGCCCACGGCCTGCTCCGCGAGCTGGACCCCGTCAACGGCCACCGGCGCTTCCGACTGGAAGCGGCCTGTCTGGTCTGGCAGCCCGGCGACGGCACCCCGCCCCCGCCGGACCCGGTCTACGCCCGCCGGCCCCTGGACCGGGAGACGCCCGTCCGAACCAACCTGTTCTTCCGCAGGTTCTATGAAGAGGCGGCCCGCGAGCTCGGGGCCATGGAGGCCCGGGAGCACACCGCCCAGGTGGTAGCGCCCGGGGAACGCGAGCGCCGGGAGCGGCGCTTCCGCCTGGGCCGGGGTGAAGTGGACCCGGATGTCGGCCGGCGCCTGCCGTACCTGGTGTGCTCGCCGACGATGGAGCTCGGCATCGACATCGCCGACCTGGACCTGGTCCATCTGCGGAACGTGCCCCCGACCCCCGCAAATTACGCCCAGCGGAGCGGCCGCGCCGGGCGGCAGGGTCAGCCGGGCCTGGTCGTGACTTACTGCGGCGCCTGGAACAATCACGACCAGTATTTCTTCAACCACCGGCAAGAGATGGTAACCGGCGCGGTCCGCGCCCCGCGGCTCGAACTGGCCAACGAAGCCCTCCTCCGGGCCCACATCCAGGCGGAGTGGCTCGCCCAGGTCGGCCTGCCCCTCGGCACATCCATCGAGCAGGTGGTGGACACCGACGGCTTTCCCGACCTGCCCCTGCGAGAGAGCGCCCGCCAGCAACTCCACCTGGGAACGACTGCCCGGGCTCAACTCCGGGAGCGGATCGAGCGGATTCTTGCGGCCGACCGGGAGGCCCTGGCCGGGGCCGGCTGGTTTGACGAGAGGTGGGTTGACCGGGTCCTGGACGGGGCTCCGGAGGCCTTCGACCGGGCCTTTGACCGCTGGCGGGAGCTCTACCGGACGGCCACCGCCCAGCTCCAGCAGGCCCACGACCTCTTCCTCCGGGCCCGGACGCCCGAGCAACAGCAGGAGGCCCGCCGCCAGCAGGAGGAGGCCCTCCGCCAGCGCAACCTCCTGCTCCAGGTCGACGTGGCCCGGGAGGAGAGCGACTTCTACCCTTACAGGTACCTGGCCACCGAGGGGTTCCTGCCGGGGTACAACTTCCCGGCCCTGCCCGTCCGGGCCTGGGTGCCCCGGACGGACCAGGGCGAGTTCATACCGCGGCCCCGGTTTCTGGCCATCCGGGAGTTTGCGCCCCAGAACATTGTCTACCACGAGGGGGCCAAGTGGCAGGTAACCAGGTTCCAGAGCCCGCCCGGCGGCCTGTCCGCCCGGATAAGCCAGCGCCGGATTTGCCTCAACTGCGGGGCCTTTGCCGGGAGCGACCTTGAGCTCTGCCCGGTCTGCCAGGTCGTCTTCGACGGCACAAACAGCCAGCTCTTACAGCTTCTGGAGATGCCGAATGTCCGGCTCAGCCGCCGGGACCGGATTACGTGCAACGAGGAGGAGCGGATCCGGCGGGGCTACCGGATCGAGACCGTCTATCAGTTTGCCCCGGCCGAAGCGCCGCCCCAGCGACCGGTAATGGAGGCCGATGCAATCGTCGGCGATGCACCCGTGCTCCGGCTGGTTTACGCGCCCGCCGCAACCGTAATGCTGATAAACCGGGGCTGGGTGGGCCGGCCGGACGGCTTCCTGGTTGACCTCGATACGGGCGAACTGCCAACCGACCCGGTGAGCGTGCCCCCCCGACCGACTTCGGTGGTCCGGGTAAACCTGGCCGTCCAGGAGACGCAGAACATACTGCTTGTCCGGTTCGCCGACCCGGAACTGCGGGCGGACCCGGTCGTCGAGGCCAGCCTGCAGTATGCCCTGAAGCGGGGGCTCGAGCAGGCCTTTCAGCTGGAAGAGACCGAGCTGGCGGTGGAGCGGGTGGGGGCCGGCGAGTACCGGGCCCTCCTCTTCTACGAGGCGGCCGAGGGGGGTGTGGGGGTCCTGCGCCGGCTGGTGGAGGACCCAGGGGCGCTGGCGCTGGCCGCCCGGGAGGCCCTGCGGGTCTGCCATTTCGACGAGGCC
>Ga0101945_1000417_pt1 | contig 73236 bp, 66 predicted proteins | sample DewCreD2012metaG_2_FD_75246 | JGI IMG/M metagenome (GOLD analysis project Ga0101945, IMG submission 75246) | Hot spring sediment bacterial and archeal communities from British Columbia, Canada, to study Microbial Dark Matter (Phase II) - Dewar... ... | reverse complement strand
TTTTCATATTGACTCCTGGGGTTGGGTTTGGATGTAATGTTAGATCAATTTGCGGTAGGAATCAATAGGGGAGTTTTTGGAAGCCTTGATTTTAAAGGCTTTTGGCATTATTGAACAATCACAAAATATAGGAAAGGAGGTGTACCGGAGGCACTCGATTATCTTTTGAGAGAGCAAAGGAGCATTAAATTATTAACACGCAAACAAAAAGGGAAAGGAGGAAGGATATGAAAAGCAGAGGGAAATGGATGGGTTTATGTATTAGTTTTATCTTAGTAACCGTTTATTTCATAAGTTTGGCCTTTGCCCAAGTGCCTAAACCCAAAGACTATCCCACTCGAACCATTGAGGTGGTGGTCCAATATGGGGCCGGGGGAGGAAGTGATATTTTTGTTAGAAGCCTGATGATGCCTGCAAGAAGATATTTAGGGGTTCCAATCAATGTAACCAATATTACAGGAGGAGCAGGAGTGAAGGCCTCGACCTATGTCCTTTCACAACCTGCAGATGGTTATACGATTTATAATTTTAGCCCTGAACAGATTATCAATACGATTTTTGGGCGAGAGAACTACAAGGAGTTTGCTCCGCTCTGCAATGTCCAACAGGATCAGAGCATGTTCTATGTGAGAGCCGAGAGTCCTTTCAAAACCATTCAGGATGTGATTAAATACGCAAAGGAGAACCCTGGAAAACTCCAATTTACCGGAACCACTGCAGCCAGCCCAGATGAGGTCATCGTCATGCTTTTTGCCAAGAAAGCAGGGATCAAAGTCAAATATATCCCCTTCGATGCTGCTCCTGAAACCCATGCCGCTGTCCTTGGAGGACATATCGACGTGCTTCACGAAGAACCTGGGGTGATTATGTCCCTGATCGAGGCAAAGAAGTTAAGGCCTCTGATCGTCTTTACTGAAAAGAGACTGGATAAGTTTCCCGATGTTCCTACAGGTCGAGAATTGGGTTACGATATCACCATGGGTCGTTGGAGAGGACTCTGCGTCAAGAAGGGGACTCCTCAAGAGATCATCAACTATCTTGCTGATGTGTTTAAGAAATGTGCCAATGACCCATCCTACAAAGCTATTGAAAAAGCAAACCTTCTGGATCTTCGGCCTGGATGGATGGGGCCTGAAGAATATGGAAAATTCTGGGACGAGGAGTATGCGAGATACAAAGAGATCTTTGAAGAGCTGGGCTATCTGAAGAAGAAATAAAGGGTATAAAAAGGGTGTTTAAAGGGGAAATCATTACCAGCACCATCATTTTCATTGGGTCTCTCATCCTTTATTGGGAGACCCTCAAATTTGAGGGCCATGAAGTCTATGCGAAACTTGGGCCTTCTTATTGGCCCAAGTTTCTCCTGATATTATTAATGGGGCTCAGTGTAGGAGTGGCCATCGATGCCTTTAGAGAAAGAAAGAAGAGTGTGGGTAAAGAATCATTCCTTAAACTGAATAAGGGGAGATTGAAATTTTTCATTGCTATTGGTTTTATTGCCCTCTACTTTATTCTTCTTCAGATTTTAGGATTCGTTCTCCTTACCCCATTCTTTCTCATTGCATTTATGTATCTTTTAGGGGAAAGGAAGAAAATTTGGATGATTAGCATCTCCTTTGGAATTACCTTCCTCATCATCTATGTGTTTACAAAAGCCATGTACGTTCCCCTTCCTCGAGGAATAGGAATATTTCTCGATTTTAGTCATCTCTTTTATTGAGGGCGGTCATGATGTGGGATCTTTGGCTCGGGGCTATCCAGAATGTAATGAATCCTTTTACCCTCCTTTGTATTTGGGGTGGGGTTCTTCTTGGAGTTATTTTAGGTTCTGTTCCAGGCCTTAACTCCACTATGGGAACCGCCTTACTCATCCCTTTCACTTTTGCCATGAGTCCTATTAATGGACTTGCCTTACTCACAGCGGTTTATTGTGGAGGAACCTATGGAGGTTCCATTTCGGCCATCCTCTTCAATGTCCCAGGTGCTCCAGAAGCTTCGGCAACGGTTTTTGATGGATATGAGATGGCAAAGAAAGGACAGGCTGCCCAGGCATTAGGTTATGCCGTCATGTGCTCTTGTTTAGGAGGTCTCTTCAGTGTCATCGTGATGATTCTGGTCTCACCTCTGCTGGCCAGTGTGGCCCTCACCTTTTCCCAGCCAGAATATTTCGCCCTTGCCGTTACCGCCCTAACACTCATCGCCTCCCTGGGAGGAAGAGGGATGAAGAAGGCAGCTATTTCTGGAGTCTTTGGACTCCTCATGGCAACAGTTGGAATCGATCCTATGACCGGAGATCCAAGATTCACTTTTGGAGGGAAGGCCCTCATTGGAGGAATCAACTTCATTCCTGCCATCATCGGAGCCTTTGCTGTAAGTGAGGTGTTGTCAAGAGCCGAGTCTGGGGTGAAGAAGAGTGAAGTATTGGCTCAAAAGGTCTCTACGATTTTACCTCGAGTCAAAGAGATCCTGAGGATGAAATGGCTTGTCCTCCGCTCAGCCCTCATTGGAACCTGGATCGGGATTCTACCAGGGGTAGGAGCTACTACGGCAGCCTTCGTGGGTTATGCAGAGGCGGTGCGTTGGTCTAAACATCCTGAAAAATTTGGAACCGGAATTCCAGAAGGCATTGCCGCCCCTGAAACGGCCAACAATGCGGCTACTGGTGGCGCCATGGTTCCTCTTCTCACCCTCGGGATCCCGGGAAGTGCAACCACCGCGGTCATCATTGGTGGATTTCTTGTGCATGGTCTCCAGCCGGGTCCCATGCTTTTTATGAATCAACCGAAGTTGATGTATTCCATCTTCCTTGCGATGCTCCTGGCCAATATCCTCATGCTCTTTGCAGGTCTAGTGGTGGCAAAGGTCTTTTCGAATTTCAGAAAAATTCGCTATTCCCTCCTTGGTCCCTGTATCTTTATCTTTGCAGCGATTGGGTCCTTTGGGATTCGAAATGACCCAATCGACCTCTGGATCATGTTCTTCTTTGGAGTGATTGGTTATTTTATGAAGAAATATAACTACCCCATCGCTCCAATGATCATTGGCCTGGTCTTAGGAAACCTCACGGAAATCTCTCTGAGGAGAGGATTAAGAATGGTCGATCATGACCTTTCCGCCTTTTTATTTCGTCCAATCGCAGGGGTCATCCTTGGCATCGCGGTCGTTTCCATTCTCTATAGCCTCATCAGGAAGAGACCAAAAATTTTGGAAGAGGATTAAAAAAGGAATTGAAACACTCTCCTATCGAAATAGAGAAAAAGATGGTTCGCCTACCTGTGAGGGAGAGGGTTTATGAATACCTCAAATCGGCTATTCTCTCAGGACACCTTCGACCCGGAGAGAAACTGACAGAAGAGCATTGGGCAAAAACCTTGGGGGTCAGTCGAACCCCTGTAAGGGAAACTTTCCACAAATTGGAAGCCGAAGGACTGATCAAACCCCGTAAAAAAAGGGGCTTCATTGTTGCTCGAGATTCACGAGAAGAGATAGAAGAGCTCTTCGAGCTTCGATCGATTCTTGAAGGCTATACCCTAAGAGTCCTCTCCCAAACCCTTTCTAAAGAGACCTTCAAAAAGTTGTACGAATTCATTGAGAAGGCAGAAGAGGCCTTGAAAAGAAAAAGAATCGAAGAGGTCTTTAAATGGAATACTCGATTTCATGACACGATTCATGAGCAAGTTTCCCACAAGACTCGACTCTATCGGCTCATCGTCAATATGAGAAAGTATGTCCTGAGGCATCGGAAGGATACTCTGCGATATCCAGATGGGGGAAGAAGATCGATCGAGGGGCACAAAAAGATCATGATGGCCCTAAGTCTAAGAGACCCTGACCTCTGCGAGCGCGTGATGCGGGAACATATACAGGAAGCCAAAGAGGATGCCCTCCTGTCCCTTTTTGGAGAGACTTAAAAGAACTTTTCCCTTATTTCAGAATTAAATAGAGGGCAACGAGGATGACAAAAAGGGCAAAAAGCTTTCGAAGAAGAAAGGGATGGGTTCTAAAAGAGATGTAAGCACCCACTTTAGCAAAAAGAATCGTTCCGATGGCCAAAGAAATTCCTCGTTGAAGGTCTACAAAACCAAGGCTCCACGGAGGAAGATCTGGGTGACCCATTCCATTGACCACATAGCCTGTCACTGAAAAAAGAGCTGTAACGATAATGGCAGCACTCGAAGTTCCAATGGCCATTCTTAAAGGGATCCCCAAGAGTTGATACATCATCGGAACCGTGACCACCCCTCCTCCAATTCCCGCAAGGGCAGAAACCACACCTGCAACAAGACCAACCCCGATCAGTCCAAAAGGGCTCGGAGGATTTGTCAGTTCGAGTTTCTTTTCGGCCTTGGCTCTACTTTCGCTAAGCATCCGGATCCCTGCCCCTATCACAATGATCGCAAAGGCGATTCGAAGATGCCTTCCGCTCAAGGAAGCAGCCACCCGGGCCATTGCAAACGCTGTAAGAGCGCTTGAAAATCCAATGAAAGCCACAGCCCGCCAATCCACATTTCCCTTTTTTTGATGCTGGTAGGCACTGGAGGCTCCACTGAAGACCACCACCAACAGGCTTGTTCCAATGGCGAGATGGGTTAATACGGTGGGTGAGAGTCCCAGATGCTCATAACTAAGGATGAGGACAGGAACCATCACAAATCCACCTCCAACCCCAAAAAGACCGGCCAGAAATCCTACTCCACACCCTACCATCAAAAAAATTAAGAATTCGATCCAATTCATCGCTTATGCTATAGCCTATTCTTATTCGTATCTCAAGGCATCGATGGGATTAAGGAGGGAAGCCTTGCGAGCGGGATAGAATCCAAAAAAGACTCCTACCGAACCAGAAAAGAGAAAGGCCAGAAGGATGGCTTTCAGGGAAAACAGAGTGGGCCACTGGGTAAAATGGATAAGGACGAGGGTTCCAACCATACCGATTGCAATTCCCAATATCCCTCCCATGAGGCTGAGCATGAGAGACTCGATGAGGAATTGAAGAAGGATGTCTTTACCCTTTGCGCCCACAGCCATCCGAATCCCTATCTCTCTGGTTCGCTCCGTGACCGAGACGAGCATGATATTCATGATCCCGATTCCCCCAACGATCAGGGAAATGGAAGCAATCGCTCCCAAAAGGAGGGACATCACTCTTGCTGATTCCTCTGCTCTGGAAGCGACCTCTGTCAGGTTTCTTATAGTAAAATCATTATCCTGTCCCTGGGGAATCCGATGTCTCTGGCGAAGGAGTTCGGTAATCTGCTCCTCCACATTTTTCATTACCTCTGGGCCCATGGCCTGAACAGAAATCGATCTCACCATCCCGGGAAACTGCATCCCAAAGAGTCTTTTCTGGGCGGTGGTGAGAGGGACAAAGATGATATCATCCTGATCCTGTCCCCAAGTGGATTGTCCTTTGGGACTAAGAACGCCAATGACCGTAAAGGGAATCTTTTTGATCCGAACAATCTCCCCTATTGGGTCCAATCCTCCGAAGAGGTTCTCTGCTACGGTCTTTCCTAAGATACAGACTTTGGCTGCTCCGTCGATATCCTGCTGAGTCAATGAACGCCCTGAGACAAGACTCCAGTCACGGATTTCAAAAATCTCAGGGGTAGATCCATAGATGAGCGTAGACCAATTTTGGTTCCCAAAAACGACCTGAGCAATTCCATTGTAGGTGGGGGCCACATTTTTTACTCCTGGAATCTCAGAAGCAATCGCTCTTGCATCCTCCACCGTGAGGGTCGGCACCGTCCCTGCTCCAAATCGAATTCCTCCACTTGTCGCACTCCCTGACATCACGATCAGGATATTGGATCCCATACTGGCAATCTGTTCTTCAATACGTTTCTTTGCTCCTGAACCCACCGCAATCATCGCGATAACCGCCCCTACTCCGATAATAATCCCGAGCAGGGTTAAAATGGAGCGCATCTTATTAGCAAGAAGAGCCCTCAAGGCGATTCGGAAGCTGGCGACAAGGGTGGTCATCGTAAATTTAAGTGCCTCTCCTTTTAAAAGGGTTTGTTTCAAGGCTAAAGGCTTGAGTGAGAGTCATCCACGACCTGTCCATCTTTAAAAAGAATCTTTCGCTTAGCATAAGAAGCAATATCTGGTTCATGGGTAATCATCACGATTGTAATCCCCATCCCCTCGTTAAGTTTTAGGAAGATATCCATTATCTCTCGACTTGTCTTTGTATCGAGATTTCCTGTTGGTTCATCTGCTAAAAGGACCGATGGTTGATTGACCAGGGCCCGAGCAATCGCCACACGCTGCTGTTCACCTCCTGAAAGTTGAAAGGGATGATGATGGGAACGATCTTCAAGCCCAACGGCGGAGAGGGCCCTCTGGGCCATCTCTCGCCTTCTGGATCCTGAAATCTTAGAATAGATAAGGGGAAGCTCGACGTTTTCTAAGGCTGAATACTTCGAGAGCAAATTAAACCCCTGGAAAACAAAGCCTATTTTACGATTTCGGATTTCTGCCAGCTCATCTCTCGAGAGGTGTTCGCCATGGATCCCCTCAAAAAGATAAAGACCACTGGTGGGCTGATCTAAGAAGCCCAAAATATTCATAAAGGTGGATTTTCCGGATCCCGAAGCTCCCATTATGGCTACAAATTCACCTCGTTCGATGGACAGGGTAATCCCCCGAAGTGCAGGAACCTCCACTTCTCCTAATTGATAAATCTTCACCAAATTTTCTACTTGAATGAGAGAATCCATCTAATTTCAAGCCACTCCAAATCACCGAGAAATGAAACTTTTATCTAAAGCCCCTTAAGGAGGGCGAAGGAACCCCGCTTTGGGAGCCCCCTTTTTGTTGCTCATTTCTTCAATGATGACTTCTATCCCCTCTCTTATTTCTCCGGAGACGACTTCGCTGAATGTCCCATCTGTGATTCCAATCATCATGTCTACTGGTTTTGGCTTCCCATCCGATCCAAGAATCCATACCCTTCCCGGTTTCGTTTGAGTTTTTTCGGAAGAGGATCCCAGCTCTTTTAATTTTTTCTTCTGTTCATCGGTTAAAATCCCCCAGATTCTCTGACGGAGCAATGTCCTTATTCGGGTCTGCGCCTCTTCAGGTTTCAATCTTTCACGAATCTCTTGAAACTCCGCTCTCGAATCCTTAAGGATCATCTCCAGTTTCGATCTCTGATCCTCGGTGAGGTTGAGCTCTCTCGTAAATCGTTCGCTCAGTCCCCCACCTTTTCCAACGGGTGAAGATTCCTTCATCGCTTTATCGAGCTTACTCGCCTCTTCTTTTTTTGCAAATTCTGGCCTGAATCGAAGGGCAGAATTGGGAACCTTCAGGACATTCTTCCTATGGTCAATTTGAATGGAGACATTGGCTGTCATTCCCGGTTTTAACTTAAAGTCCCTGTTATCTACCTGAATGATCACATCGTAGGTGACCACATTCTGAATCGTCTGTGGAGCATTTCGAATCTCCGAAACCTTTCCATAGAAAGTCCGATCCGGGTAAGCATCTACGGTGAAGGTCGCCTCTTGTCCCACTTCGATTCGTCCAATATCGGCCTCACTCACATTGGTATTGACCTGCATCTGGGTCAGATCTTTGGCAATGGTAAAAAGGGTGGGAGCCTGTAGGCTTGCGGCAACGGTCTGTCCCACATCCACATTTCTTGAAATGACGATCCCATTTACAGGTGAACGAATCGTGGTATACCTCAGATTGGTCTCTGCCAACCTCAGGGAAGCCCTTGCCTGTTCCAATTGAGCCTCACTGGAGGCCACCTGAGACAAGGCAGACTCCACCTGGGCTCGAGCGATCTCCCTTTGAGCCACCGCAGAATCATAATTGGCCTGGGATGTATCCAGAGTGGCCTGAGCAATCACCTTCCTCTCCATTAATTCCCTGTTTCGTTCGAGGGTCCTTTGGGCGTCAGCCACCGCCACCTCTGCCTTGGCAAGATTGGCCTGGGCATTCTTGAGATTGGCTCGAGCTGTGGCAAGAGTTGCCTGAGCATGGGAAACATTGGCTTTCGCCTGAGCTACCTGGGCCTCGAAGATCGCCGGGTCGATTTGGGCGATGACCTGCCCCTCTTTTACCCGGGAGTTAAAATCGGCGTAAAGGGCCTTGATCGTTCCTGTGACCTGACTCCCCACTAAGACGGTAATGACCGGATTCAGGGTTCCAGTAGCCGTCACCACCGATCGAATCTCTCCCCGCTCCACTTTTACAGTTCTATACCTGTGGGTCGTCTTCCTCTGTCCGAAGAAGTGATAGAGGATCCCTGCCCCAATCAGGCATAATGCTAAAATAATGAAGAGGAACCTTCCCTTTTTTATTCGATCCATATCAACGATCCTTTCTCTTCTTTTTAAAGAGAAGCCTGATAGGCACACCCTCAAATCCGAAGGCTTCCCTGATTTGATTCATCAGATAACGTTCGTAAGAAAAATGGATCCCTTCAGGGAAATTGGTTGAAATAACAAATGTGGGAGGTTTTACCTTCACCTGGGTGATATAATTCAATTTAACAGGATGGGTTTGATAGGAGGGGGGAGGAGTCTTCTCCACCCATTCTGCAAGGGATCGATTGAGCTGGGAAGTGGGGATTCTCTTCTTCGCCTGTTCTGCCACATGATCCACCATATCCAGAACCTTCGTCACCCGCTGCCCTGTGAGGGCAGAGATGAAAAGAATCGGAGCATAAGAAAGATACTTCAGTTCATCATAAATCCTTCTTCTATACTCGTTTGCCGTATGAGAGTCCTTTTCGATCAAATCCCATTTGTTGACAAGAAGGATGCATCCCTTTCCTTTTTCATGGATGAACCCCCCTATCCGAGCATCCTGATCGGTTACTCCTTCCCGAGGATCCAAGAGGAGAAGGGCCACATCACATCGATCAAGGGTGCGAAGGGCTTCCATGATACTATACTTTTCGAGTCGGAGGCTAATCCTGCTTTTCCTTCGAATTCCCGCCGTATCAATCAAGACGTAATGTTTCCCATCTCTCTTAAAATGGGTATCAATCGCATCCCGGGTGGTTCCAGGGGCTTCATCCACAATCACCCTCTTATATCCTAAAATCCGATTGATCAAGGAGGACTTCCCTACATTCGGTCTCCCCAATACCGCCACCCTGGTGACCATTTCGTTCGATTCCTCTTCTTCCCCTTCTAAAAGAAAATGAGACACTTCTTCCATCAATTCATCCAATCCCCTTCGATGTTCCGCAGAAATAGGATAGATTTTCTCGATCCCCAGTCCATAAAATTCGAAAATCTTATCCTCATCCTTGGGGCTGTCAATCTTATTGACGAGATAAAAGATAGGTTTATTCAATCGCCTTAAAATATCTGCAATGTCTCGATCCGAAGGCATCAATCCCTCTTTCCCATCCATGACGAATAGAATGATATCTGCCTCCTCCATGGCCAATTCACATTGTTCACGCATCTGAACAAAGATTCGATCCTTTGAGATCGGTTCAAAGCCACCCGTGTCAATCAAAATAAAACCCTTACCATCCCACTCAGCATCCGCATAGTTTCGATCCCGGGTGACCCCAGGTTCGTTCCAGACAATGGCCTTCCTCCCTCCAAGGATACGATTAAAAAGGGTCGATTTTCCAACATTAGGCCTTCCAACGATGGCAATAATGGGTTTCATTGGGAATCCCGAAATCTCTAAAGATCATTATAAACGAATGGATAGGCTTATACAACCGATTCTCTTCGCAGAGAAAGAAGGATCCGGGAGCAGTCTTTCCATGAATTGTCTTTAAATTAACGAACGGAGGGGTTGAAGGCTATGGCTTCTATCTCGAGTTGCGAATCCCTTGGAAGCCTTGAGACTTCCACCGTTGTTCTTGCAGGGGGCGAAGAAGAAAAGTAGGTTCCATAGACCTCGTTCACCTGATTGAAATTTCCCAGGTCCCTCAAGAAAATGGTCACCTTGACCACATTCTCCATTTCTAATCCTTGAGAAGCCAAAATCGCCTTCAGGTTTTCTAAGACCTGTCGGGTCTGTTCTCGGATATCTCCATTAATCATCTCTCCTGTGGATGGATCGATAGGAATCTGACCCGAAAGAAAGATAAACTCCCCTGCGTGAATGGCCTGAGAATATGGACCAATTGGTTTAGGTGCCTTTTCGGTATAGATGATTTTTTTACTCATCCTTATCCCTCCATTTAAAACAACCTCTCTTTTAATCTTCCCATTATTCCATCATTCCACTATTCCATTATTCCACTATCCCATCATTCCATCTTACCCATCCAATAGGGCCCTCACTTCGGTTACGTCTTTCAGAATTTCATCTGCTCCAGCCTTTTCGAATTCCTCTTTTGTCGTTCTCCCTGACAAAACCCCGATCGTTCTCATCCCTACCCTTTTCCCTGCTTGGATATCCAGTGGATGATCCCCAACCATCACGGCCTCTTCTTCCGAAATTCCCAATCTCTTTGTGACTGCATTAAGATGATCTGGGTGAGGTTTCACTCTCCGAACCGAATCTCTTGAAATGAAAACATCGCAGTATTCATCGACTTCTGGAAATACCCTTCGAACGGCCTCCTCACAATTTCTTGTAATGATTCCTATCTTTAATCCCCTCCCCCTCAAGAAATTCAAGAGTTCCCTGACCCCGGGCAGGAGGCTTCCTCCACGAGCTGCCTCCATTTCCACCTGATGGAGAATTTGATGGGCCTTTTCAAAGAAGCTTTCTGCTTTGGAAGAATCTCTTTCCATAAGAAGACGATAGACCTCATCGATGATCTCCAGGAGGTAGGTTTCATGAAGCAAGCCCCCATCCACTCCAAATTCATCCATCAATCCAAAAACCTTTTTCTTCATTAAAAGGAAGTCGATATTTAGAAGGGCAAGAGTCCCATCGAAATCGAAAATGATCGCACCAATCTTTTTGAACCAATCTCTCATAGCCTATGGGATTTTAGGTTGGATCGGTTCGGAAAACAAGCCTTCCCATTTGAATTATTTTTTTCTTTTTAACACATCTTGTTATGAGATCAAGTCTTTTTGATGAGGTATGAAATCTTTCCTTGATCCTCCGGATGGGATTTGTTATGAAACCCATAAGGAGGGATAAGCGATGGGAAGCCTATTGTCCGAAAGGATCAAAGTGGCCGCTGGAGAAGGGAAGGTCGATCTACTCATTAAGAATGGAAGGGTTGTCGATGTCTTTTCGGGTCAGATTGAGAAAAGAGATGTTGCCATTTTTGATGGACGAATTGTGGGATTCGGAGATTATCAGGCTAAAAGGACGATAGACGTAGAAGGAGACTTTCTCTGCCCCGGATTGATCGATGGCCATGTCCATGTGGAGTCCAGTATGGTGGGAATCCCCGAGTTTGCCCGAGCGATTCTTCCCCATGGAACGACCACCATCGTGATGGACCCCCACGAGATTGCCAATGTCTGGGGAGTTGAGGGAGTTCGTTTTATGGCCGAATCGGCGAAAGGGATTCCCTTGAATGTATTTATCATGATTCCTTCCTGTATCCCTGCCACCTCCCTTGAAACCTCTGGGGCTGAATTAAAAGCCGATGAGATTGAACCTCTCCTTAACGAACCCTGGGCCATCGGTCTGGCAGAGATGATGAACTTTCCAGGGGTCATTCGTAGGGATCCAGAAGTCCTGAAAAAGATTGAAATAGCCCACGGGAAGAGAATCGATGGCCATGCCCCACTCCTTATGGGAAAGGAACTCTATGCTTATCTCACCTCGGGGATCCGATCGGACCATGAATGTACCACTCCGAAAGAGGCCAAAGAGAAATTGAAAAACGGGATGTGGATTATGGTTCGGGAAGGCTCGACCGCAAGAAATCTGAAAGACCTTCTCCCTTTGATCCATTCTAAAAATTCGAGGCGTTTCTTCTGGGTCACGGATGATCGGCATCCAAAGGAGCTCAGCGAAGAAGGTCACATCGATAGCATGATCAGGCAGGCGATTCGGTTAGGTCTTGACCCCATCCTTGCTATTCAAATGGCCACTTTAAATGTGGCAGAATACTTCAGGCTGGATGACCTTGGAGCTATCGCTCCAGGATTCAGGGCTGACTTGGTCAGTTTTGATCACCTCGGGGAGTTCCGCATCAAAAAGGTTTTTAAAGATGGTCTTCTAATTGCTGAAGAAGGAAGGCTCCTTCCGAAGACCCTAAAAAGAATCAAGGACAGAAAGATTCGAGAATCCATCCATATCGGTGAAATCAATAGAGACTCTTTCCTCCTCCGGAGCAATCAGCCCTGGGCCAAAGTGATTCAATTGATTCCGGGGCAGATTATCACTAAAAAGGTGATGAAGAAAATCATTTTAAAGGACGGGGTGGCTTATCCTAATCCTGAAGAAGACCTTCTGAAGATCGCTGTGGTCGAAAGACATCGAGGGACAGGAAATATCGGGGTTGGTTTCGTTCAAGGATTTGGATTGAAGGAAGGGGCAATCGGTTCTTCCGTAGCCCATGATTCCCATAATATCATCGTCGTAGGAACGAATGATGAAGAGATGTTAAGAGCCGTTCAAGGAATCCAGAAGATGGGAGGAGGATTAATCGTTATATCGAAGGGGAAGGTCCTGGCCTCCCTTCCCCTTCCCATCGGGGGATTGATGGCGGAGGCCTCAGTCGATAGGGTCTACCAGAAATTGAGGGTCCTGGATGAGAAGGTAAGGGAGTTGGGTGGTAAGTTAGTTGATCCTTTTATGGCTCTCTCCTTTCTTTCCCTTCCAGTGATTCCGGAATTAAAGATTACCGATAAAGGGCTCGTGGATGTGAACCAGTTTAAAATCGTACCCGTATTTGGGGAAGAGTAAAAAAACATATTCCATCGCTGAAAATTGGAAATAAATTTACACCCAACAGGAGTATTTCCGAAACCCATTGAACGCGGGTGGATTGAATATAAATATAGACCCTACGAATCGATCCATCGTAGAAATGGGTTTCAGATTAAAACAGACCAAAGTAACGATTTCTATGAACCATCTAAGGTAGCCGCACCATGGGTTTCTCCAATACTCCTCTCGGGCTTTACTCCTCTGAGTGGATGGATTACAAAAAACGATATTTCTAATTGAAAATGATAAAAGGTAAAAAGGAGCTTGGAGGTGTCTATGAACTGGGATAAATTGTTCGATGAAGCCATCCATTACCTACAGGAATATATACGGATTCAAACCGTCAACCCTCCTGGAAATGAGATCGAGGGAGCCAGGTTTTTTAAACAAATCTTTGATTCAGAATCGATACCCTGTGAGCTATTTGAACCCTCTCCCGGGAGAGGGAATCTCATCGCTGCCTTAAAAGGAAGTGGAGAAAAGAGACCCCTCTTACTCCTCAATCATATGGATGTGGTCCCCGTGGAGAAGGAGGGCTGGGACGTCCCTCCTTTTGAAGGAGTGATCAAGGATGGTTTTCTTTATGGCCGTGGAGCTCTCGATAATAAATCGATGGGGATTGTGGAGATGATGGTCATCCTTATTTTGAAGCGCGAAAAAATTCCCCTCAAAAGGGATATCCTCTTTTTCGCCTCTGCGGATGAAGAGACAGGGGGAAGGTGGGGCGTTCAGTGGGCGATGGAGAATCTTCCCTTTTTAAGCCAATGTGAGTATGCCCTTAACGAGGGAGGATATATTATCCTCGACGAAAAAGGGGTAGCTGATCGGTATGAGGTCTCAAACGGTCAAAAGGTCATTTATCAACTGAGACTTAGAGCCAGAGGGACGTCTGGCCATGCCTCCCTGCCTCACTCAGAGAATCCCAATGTGAAACTGGTTCATGCCCTGGAGGCGATCACTCGCTGGGAAACTCCTTTTTTGGTTCTTCCAACAGTAAAGGAGTACTTCAGGAAGATGGCCCTGAAACAGCCTTCTTATGAAAAAGGCTATTTTGAGGATATCGAAAAAGGGCTCCTGGACGAAACCTTTTCTATATGGCTTACCTCCAATCCCATCTATAATGCTATGTTACGAAACACCATCTCTCTTACAGTCCTTCAAGGGGGAAGCAAAGCCAATGTCATTCCCTCGGAATCGACAGGCATTCTCGATTGTCGTCTCCTTCCCGTAACCGACAAAGAGGAGTTTTTAAAGGAGGTCAAAAAAAGGGTGGGGCAAGAAATAGAGGTGGAGGTGATCGCCGAAAGTCGCTCCATTCCCCCCTCTCCTGTTGATACGGAGTTGTTTCATTCTATCGAGGAGATCGCCTCTGAAAATGATCCGGGCTGTCCGGTTGTCCCTCTCCTCCTTCCAGGGGCCACCGATAGTCGTTTCCTCAGGGAAAAAGGAATGATTACTTATGATTTTGAACCCTTCCGAATCACAGAGAAAGAACTAATGAGGGTCCACGGGAACAATGAGCGGATCGAATTAGAAAATGTGAAGTTCGGGATGAAGATCCTTCTTGACCTTCTTCAGAAAATAGCTACCTAAAAAAAGAAGCTCTCTTATCTACGAAGGATCCAGAAGATGAGGGTCAGAAGGAGGCTAAGAAGAATACAGGTCGCCAGAGGGAAATAGAAAGTAAATCGATCTTTCTTAATCACGATATCCCCCGGAAGCCTTCCGATCCAGGGCAACTTATCACTCAGAATGAGGAAGAGACCGATCAAAATGATAAAGATTCCGAGAAGAATAAGGAGTTTTCCTAATGGACCTAAGCCCCTCCCCTCCAGTGGCAAGCCTATTTTTTTGATTTTAGATATCTCTCTTTTTCGCTATAGATACAGCCACAGTATTGCTGGCGATAGAGCCCCATCTTCTTTGAAACCTCCACCCCTCTTCGCCAACCGGATCGAAAATCTTCATAATAGAAAGGGACTCCAAATTCCCTAGCCATTCGATCTCCTGTCTCATGGATAAGAGAATGATTTTGATGAGTACTTTGCAGGAGAGTCGTCGAAAACTGATCAAACCCCCTCTCCCTGGCCACTCGAGCCGTCGCTTCGAGTCGGAGCGAGTAGCAATAGGAACATCTCCTCTCTGGATCCTGAGAGACGTGTTTTAAGAAATCCTCAAGGGGATATTCATTCCGATAGATCATTTCGAGACCCGCTTCTTCGGCATACCTTCTTAATGACTCTAATCGTTTCTGGTATTCCTGATAGGGGTGAACATTGGGGTTAAAAAAGAAACCCACCACTCCCTCTCCTCGTTTTCTTAACACCTCGAGAGGATAGATCGCACAGTTCGCGCAACAGATATGGAGTAAGATCTTCATCAACTGGCTGCCAGGGCTTTCTTTTCAGATTCCTCCCTTCGTAAACCGAGCTCCTTTTCTACCTCCAGGATCCTCTCCGTCGTCTTGAGGACTGTATCTGGATTGAGGGAGATGCTATCGATTCCACATCGAACCAAAAACTCCGCAAATTCAGGATAATCACTCGGGGCCTGGCCACAGATCCCGATCTTCTTCCCCCTCTGTTTCACCCTTTCGATGACCCACTGGATCATCTTCTTCACTGCCGGGTCCCTTTCATCAAAGAGATGGGACACCTTCTCTGAATCGCGATCCAGGCCCAGAACCAATTGGGTGAGATCATTGGAACCGATAGAAAATCCATCGAAGATTTCACAGAATTCTTCGGCCAAAATGACATTACTCGGAATCTCACACATCATATAGATTTCAAGACCGTTTTGCCCCTGGATCAACCCATATTTTCTCATCTCGGCAATCACCAATCGACCTTCCTCTACGGTTCGACAGAAGGGGATCATCAATTTTACATTGGTCAAACCCATCTCATCTCGGACTTTCTTCATTGCGAGACACTCCAGTCCAAACCCCTCCTGATAGTCCTCGTCATAATACCGGCAGGCCCCCCGAAAGCCGATCATGGGATTATCCTCCACGGGTTCAAAACGGCTCCCCCCGATGAGGTTGGCGTACTCATTCGTTTTAAAATCGCTCATCCTCACGATGACGTCCTTTGGATAAAAAGCGGCCGCTATCTTTGCCACCCCCTGAGCCAATCGGTCGATGAAATAGAGCTTTTTATCTTTATAGCCCACCGTCAACTGTTCGATCTCTTTCTTCGCATGATCTTCAGGCAACGAATCGAACTTCACCAGAGCCATGGGATGAATTCGAATAAAATTATTGATAATGAATTCCAACCTCGCCAATCCCACCCCATCATTGGGAAGATAGGAGAGATGAAAGGCGTTGTCGGGGTCTCCCACATTCATCATGATCTTCGTTTTGGGTCTCGGAAGATGTTCTATATCAAAACGCTTGACCTCGTAGTCAAGGATCCCTTCATAGACCACTCCAGTCTCCCCCTCGGCACAACAGACCGTAGCGCTCGAGTATCCTTTCAAGATCTCACTTCCATTGCCCGTCCCCACCACACATGGAACTCCTAACTCCCGACTGATAATGGCGGCATGACAGGTTCTGCCTCCCCGATCGGTGACAATCCCGGCGGCTATCTTCATGATGGGTTCCCAGTCGGGATCGGTCATCTGGGTGACCAAAATTTCTCCTTTTTTGAAACGGTCAATCTCTCTCACGCTGGAGATCACGTTGATGGGACCAGCCCCTATCTTCTCTCCCACGCTTTTTCCTTTAACCAGAGGTCTACTCCTCTGTTTTAGGATATAGGTCTCAATGAAGTTTTTCTTGGCTTGCGATTTCACAGTCTCAGGTCTTGCCTGAAGGACAAAGAGCTCTTGAGTGATTCCATCCTTTGCCCACTCAATGTCCATGGGCGAGTAACGTCCGTACTTCTTAGTATAATGTTCTTCAATGATGACTCCCCACTGGGCCAGACGAATGATCTCTTCGTCACTCAAGATAAAATTTGCCCTCTCAGAGGCAGAAGTGGGGATATTCTTCGTCGATCCCTCTCCCTCAATCGCATAGACCATCTTGATCTCTTTGCTCCCAAGGGTCTTCTGAATAATGGGTTTATAGGGCCCTTTTAAACAGGGTTTAAAAACATAGAACTCGTCCGGGTTGATGACTCCCTGAACAATGTTTTCCCCCAATCCGTAAGAGCCCGTAATATAGACGACGTCAGGGAAACCAGATTCGGTATCAATGGTGAACATCACCCCTGAACAAGCCTTATCTGAGCGAACCATCTTCTGGACCCCAATGGAAAGAGCCACTCGAAAATGGTCAAATCCTTTATGGATTCGATAGGAGATGGCCCGATTGGTAAAAAGGGAGGCGAAACATCTCTTACAGGCTTGGATCAACGCATATTCGCCTCGAATATTGAGATAGGTCTCCTGCTGACCGGCAAAACTGGCCGTGGGTAAATCCTCTGCAGTGGCACTGCTTCGGACAGCCACATCTGTATCCTCCCCGTATTCCTTACATAACCTCCGATAGGCCTTGACAATCTCCTCGATAATCTCTCGGGGGAATTCAAGGCTGTAAATGAGTCTCCGAATCCGGCTTCCCTTCTCCGAAAGATCCTCCATATCATCCGCATCAAGATCCGCAAGGATATCCTGGATGTTGTCCCGAACATTCGGTTTCTTCATAAGGTACTGCCACTCTTGAACTGTGCCCTTATCGAGGAAATCATGGTAGGCATGGACAGTGATAGCGAATCCATTAGGGATATTGACTCCGAGTTGTTTCAGCTCTTTTCTCATCTCTCCCAAGGAGGCATTCTTTCCGCCTACAAGAGGGATATCACCTAAACTAATCTCATCAAACCATAGGATATAGGGTAGATCTCCCATTTTCCCCTCCTTTAAGGTTTTTTCATCTAACTTTACCCAAACCTCCCATCCTTGTCAATTCACAAAAATTTTTGATCATCCCTCACTGGCAATTTCCCACTCAGAGTGAGGGGGTAACAAAAATTTTTTTCTCTTGACACGGTCTCTGTAAAATGGTATACAAATGTATACCCAAAGAAAAAAATGAAAGAACTTCTTACCCCAAAACAGAAAGAACTACTGGATTTTTTAAAAAGTTTTTTGAGGGAGAAAGGATTCCCCCCTACCCTTCGAGAAATTGCCTCCCATTTTGGCCTCAAAAGTCTGAGGGGGCCTCAGAAAACCCTCCAGATCCTAAAAAAGAAGGGGTTCATCCGAATACTCCCTTACCGTTCGAGAGGAATTGAAGTATTAAAATATCCTTCCGAGCTTTTAGGGGAAGGAGTTTCCATTCCAATTCTTGGAAGGGTCAGGGCAGGCAAACCCATTCTGGCCGTCGAGGATGTGGAGGGGCACCTCTTCTTTGATAAAAGCCTGATCCCTTCTGACGATGTCTTTCTCCTCCGGGTTCAAGGAGACAGTATGATTGAAGCCCACATTCAGGATGGGGATTTCGCCCTGGTGAAGCCTCAATCCAATGCAGGCAATGGGGAGATAGTCGTCGCTCTGGTAGAAGATGAGGCCACAATCAAAAGAATTTTTAAAACGAAGGACCTGATTCGATTGGAACCTGCCCATCCCAAAATAGAACCCATTGTCGTAAAAAAAGAGGATAAAAAAGTGACCATCGTTGGCAAAGTGATCGGGATATTCCGAAAATTATGAGAAAGGAACGAACGATTCTTCATATCGATATGGATGCCTTTTTTATTTCGGTGGAGGAGAGGGAACGCCCCTGGATCAGGGGAAAACCTGCAGCCGTATGTGGCTCCCTTTCCCGAAGCGTCATTACCTCGGCCAACTACGAGGCAAGACCCTTTGGAATTCACGCAGGGATGCCCATAAAGGAAGCCCAAAGAAAATGCCCCTCGTTAATCTTTGTGGAAGGGGACCACTCCAAATATACCGAGACAGCCGCACGAATCTTTTCCATCCTGAAAGAGTATACTCCCATTGTGGAGGTCGCCTCCATTGATGAGGCCTACCTGGACATCACAGAGTCTCTCCTTCTTTTTCGTTCTCCCCTCCACATCGCCCAGGGGATCAAAAAGAGGATTCGAGAAGAAGAGGACTTAACCTGCTCCATCGGAATTGCCCCCAATAAACTGCTTGCCAAACTGGGAAGTCGGCTTAAAAAGCCCGATGGGCTGATGGAAATCAAAAAAGAAGGGATAGAAGAAATCCTGAGAGATCTTCCTGTGGAGAAACTCCATGGGATCGGACCCAAACTGGCCGAATCGCTGAGGGATATAGGAATTTTTACCTGTGGGCAATTGGGAAAAACCCCTCTCCCCCTGTTAACAAGAAGATTTGGCGTGATTGGAAAGAGGCTGAAGGAAATGGGGCTTGGAAAAGACGACAGCCCTGTCGTTCCTTTTGAACAAGAAGAGGAGGCCAAATCGATCGGGCACAGTGTCACCCTGGAAGAAGACACGCTGGATCCCCGAAGATTAAAGAAGGTCCTTTTCCAACTCTCCGAGAGGGTTTCGAAAAGAATGAGAAAGGAAGGTTATTTCGGGAAGAGGATAACCCTTACCGTTCGTTACTGTGATTTCTATACCTTTACCAAACAGAAACCCCTTCAACAGGAAACCCACAGTGGGAATGAAATCTTCCTTCACTCCCTTGAAATCTTTGAATCCCTTATTCATCAAAAACCGATACGTCTCTTAGGGGTCACGGTCTCCCTCTTGAGAAAGGAGGGATACCAGTTGAACCTTTTTGAGAAGAAGGATAGGAAGGAAAACCTCCTTAAAGCGATGGATCGAGTCAACGAACGTTTCGGAGAGTGGACCCTCACCTGGGCTGGTCTTTATTGATTGGACGAGTTTTTATCCATTCAACCAATTTTTCAACCTCATATCCTGACCTCTCTTCTGCTCTCTGGAGGGTTTCAATCATTGACCAGGATCTTTCTAATTCTTTCTTCATCTCATTAACCGGTCGGAGCGGGTCGAAACCGATTTCAATGGCTGCGATCAGCATGAACCACCATAAAAGCTCCTCAAAGGATTCTTTGTGAAACCACCATCGATCCGCATAGAGATTCACTCCTAAGAATTCCCTTGCCTCCGGGTCTCTGAATAGGGTCTCGAGAAGTGGATCCATCTCTTCTTCAAACCACCTTTGGTAGCGGGTGAGGAGCTTCATCAAGGTGACCCGTCTCGAGGCGACCTCTTCATTGATCCCTAAATCGACAAGGGTCTCGCGAAAAATTGGGCCGAGTTTCAAACGATCGATGATCCAAGGACTCTGCTGAGCCACCTCTTCGGGACGGATTCCACTTCCGAGGAGGTGAACAAAAACCCACAAAAAAAGAGGACCCCAGAGGAAGGGCGAATCCGTCAATCTCTGATTCAGAAATCGGGCTACCTCTTTGACCTTTTTGGGTTGAAGAATGGAGACACGACTGGCAATCACAGGCAAATAAAGAATGGCCTCCAATTCTTTCCTCACCTGCCGGATCAAGAGGGACTCGTCCCTTTCCTCTTGATCAAACTGTCTTACCTCCTTCAGGACACGAACCATCTTCTCTTCGATCTCCGCAAGAAGACCTTCTTCAAGGGACTCTCCAAATTTTTTGATCCGAGCCCCCATTAGCCGACGAAGTCTTTCCCCTTGAACCAACTCTCGAAAAGCCTGATGAAGAGGTTGAAGAAGAATCTCTCTCAGGGTTTCGTTGAGATCGGGGACTCCCTTACCACCCAAGAAATCATGAAGTCGGGTATAATGATGCCATTCGTTGTCTCGGACCTCTCGAAGATTCAAAAATACATGGTACTGATAGGCTCCTAACTCCACGTATAATCCTTTCTCGTGAAGCTCCTGACTCTTCCGGATATATTCAAGGCCACTCACATGATCTCGAAAGATCAGGAAGTAATCCTTTTCTCGATGAAGTCCTAAGGCTTCCCCGAGTTCCTTCTGAATGAGCTTTCGTTGACCTCCCTCGTCCGTGGAAAAGGCCACAGAAGTCCGAATCCACCCGCAGGCACGATCAAACTTGTTATGATAAAGGATGAGGGCCCTCTCCTCTCCCGAACGATTCGAATAGGCAAATACATTCTCATTGACCTTCCCTTCAGGAGTAAAAAAATCATAGAGGATAAAGTCCTCCACCTCAGCAAAGAGGTAACGATGTCTGAGCAATGGGAAAATTTCTCGTTTATGACGTTCGATTAAATTTTGATCCGGATCTTCATCCCGCTTGGCATAACGATACTCCATCCCATACTTCTCATGAAATCCTTCGATCTGGCCATGGGCAAACATCGGCAGTCCAGGAAGGGTAACCATCATCGTACAGATTCCAAAATATTTATCTTCCTTCCCGAACTGCGAGATAGCGGTCTCTTCGTCAGGATTGCTCATAAAATTGACAAACCGCTTGAGGATCTCGGGATTGAATTCCAGGGTATTCTTCATCACCGAGCGATATTTGGCATTCTCTTCGTCCTTCAACATATTCATGAAGGCGCTGTTGTAGACCCGATGCATTCCAAGGGTGCGAACAAAATATCCCTCCAGAAGCCAGAAGGCCTCTGCTAAGAGAAGGGTATCCGGAGCTTCCAGGGCTATCCGATCGACCACTTCCCGCCAGAACTCATGAGGCATCTGACGATCAAACTCCTCTTTGGTCATTCCATATTCAGATCGTGAAGGAATGGCTCCCCCCGTTCCAGGAGCGGGGAACCAGAGACGCTGATAATGTCGTTTGGTGAGGGTCATCGCCGCATCGAAGCGAATGATCGGGAATTTTTTTGCCACCTGAAGGATGGTCTGAAGGACAGCCTCTCGAACCTCTGATTTTAAGAAGTTGAGTTGAGCGGTATCATTCCAGGGCATACGGGTCCCATCATTCCCATGGTAGATGTATCGAACCTCTCCATTTCGCCGATCCACCCTCTTGAATACCACGGCTGCATCCGTCTGATCATAATAGTGGTCTTCGAGATAGATCCCTATCTCTCCGAGCCACGAAAGGTCAGGACCGGTGAAGCGATAGGAAGGAAAGGGACTTTCCTCCAGATAGTTAAACCAATCGGGATGCTCCATGACCCATTTCGAATCAATCCCCATATGGTTTGGAACCATATCACTTGCCAGACGAATCCCATATCTCCAAGCCCGTTGTTTCAGACTCTGAAAGGCCTCTTCTCCTCCTAAGTCACTGGCGATCTGATAGTCAAAAATGGAGTAGGCCGAAGCCACCGCCTCCGGATTTCCCAAGAGTTCTTTAATCTTCTTTGAGGCTAAACTCCTCTCCCAAAGACCGATCAACCAAAGCCCGCTAAAACCCCATTGGGATAAAAGATCCAGTTCTTCCTCCGGAATCTGATCAAGCCGGTAGATGGATCGTTGATACTTCCTTGAAAGCTGATGGAGCCATACGTAGACATTCTTGGCCAGCAAGACCACCCTTGGCATCCAATCCCGATCCGGGCTGAAGCGCTCGGGGGCTTCCTCGAACCCCACATATTCAAGGACCTCTGCAGGTGGGCGGGTCCATAAAGCCATTCTTCGTATCTGGGCGATCTCCTCCTCTTTCAGGAGGTCACGGGCTCTAAGAAGGAGAGAGAGGTATCTCCCGAGAAGATATCCCCATCTTTCTTTGATATACTCTAATTGACCTGATAGAGAATCTGGAAAGGCCTTGGCAGGACTCCGAAGCATCTCGATAAGGCTTTGAGGTTCAGGGCCAAAAAAGGGCTGGTGGAGAAAGAAACGATGAAGGGCCTCGATGATCTGGTGATAGAGCGTTTCCTTTTCAAGGGAAGAATGATCGAAGAGGTCGGAAAAAGGAGAAAAGGCAGGATTCTGATTGGCTAACCAGAGCATGAGCATCTCTTCCAGGGCCACCTGACGATTAGGGATCCCTTCGGTCTCTTCCTCAAGATAGGCCTCAATCCCTATTTCTCCTCGATAGAGAGGCAAAGAAGGAAACTCTTCTAAGAACCTCCGGAGGGTTTGATCCACTTGGCTCCTACCCACTTCATCATAAAGCCAGTGAAGGGCTTTCTCCATCACCTCCGGATTTTTCTCCTCTCGATAAAGGAGAACGACGAAGTGGAGAATCTCATCGATTAACCCCATCGCAAAGATCTCACCAGCTCTGACCATCGAGCCCCGAGAACGAGGAAGGCCCCCTTGATCATATATCTTCTGAGCCAATCCTCTGGCAGTGCGGAGGTTGGGAAGGATGACGTTCCCGCTGAGGGTAAAAAGGGATTCCTCGAATTGATAGAGATCTCTGATCCTCTTGGAGATATGAAACTCTTTAACGAAATGGACCAAAAGTTGACAATCCTCTCAGATTCTTCTATTTTTATAGAGATGGGCTGAGAAGCCCAATTTCTTTATATAATATGATCAAGATTGGGACAAGTGGTTTCTCCTTTTTAGATTGGAAAGGGGTAATCTACCCTCCTGGGCTTCAGGAGAGGGAGATGCTTCCTTTTTACGAGAAGGAGCTGGGTTTTAAAGCCCTCGAAGTCAACTTTACTTATTATACCCTTCCTTCCCAGAAAAGTTTTACAGCCATGGCCAAAAAGACGTCCAGGGATTTTGAATTTGTGGTCAAGTGTTTTAAAGGGATGACCCACGAGATCAGGGATCAGGAGAGTGGAGAAATTTTTGAGAATCAGGAGGTTTTTAAAAAATTCAAAACCAGCCTCCTCCCTTTAAAGGAGGAAGGAAAACTGGCATGTGTGTTGGCTCAGTTTCCTTATGGATTCTTTCCCAATTCAGCGAATCTCACCTACCTCAAGAGATTTAAAGAAGAGATGGAAGAGATTCCACTCGTGTTTGAGTTTCGAAATCGAATGTGGCTGAGGGAGGAGACCTTCCGATTCTTAGAGCAGAATGTGATAGGATTCTGTGTGGTCGATGAACCCAAACTCCCAAAACTGATGCCCTATCTTCCCAGAGCGACTTCCGAGATTGGATACTTTCGATTCCATGGGAGAAATCCTAACTGGTTTCATGTCCCCACTTCGGTCCGTTATGATTATCTCTACACTGAAAAGGAACTCAAGGAGTTCGTTCCGGACATCAAAGAGATTTCCCAAAAGACCACCAAGACCCTGGTCTTCTTTAATAATTGTCATGCCGGCTCGGCGGCTAAGAACGCCATCCAGTTGGCAAAACTGCTCCTCCAAGAATAGGACAGGGAAACGATAAGGAGACGACATGATCGAGATCGATTTCAAGAAAGGAAACGGATTGATTCCAGTCATCATTCAAGATGCCATCACGAATGAAGTCCTGATGTTGGGGTATATGAATCAGGAGGCCTGGGAAGAGACCCTGAAGAGTCGGAAAGTGACCTACTGGTCCAGATCGAGAAATCAATTATGGGTCAAGGGAGAGACGTCCGGACATTTTCAGGAAGTGAAGGAGATCTATCTGGACTGTGATGGGGATGCCTTACTCATAAAGGTGAACCAGATTGGAGGGGCTGCCTGCCATACAGGTTATCGAAGCTGTTTCCATCACCACTGGAAGGAAGGGGAGTGGAGGATTTCAGGGAGACTCATCTTTGATCCAAAGGAGGTCTACAGAAAGTGAAACTCTTGAAGTTAGGAATTCCAAAGGGAAGCCTTGAGAATGCAACCATTGAACTCTTCAGAAAGTCGGGGTGGAGGATTACCGTGAGCTCTCGAAGCTACTTTCCAAGCATCGACGATGAGGAGATCCGATGCACCCTGGTCCGGGCCCAGGAGATGTCCCGTTTCGTTGAGATGGGGACCCTCGATGTGGGCCTAACGGGGAAGGATTGGGTCCTAGAAAACGGTTCGGATGTCGTGGTCGTTCAGGATTTAATCTATTCAAAAACGAGTACGGCCCCGGCGAAATGGGTCCTGGTCGTGGCTGAAGATTCCCCCATCCGGACCCTAAAAGACTTGGAAGGGAAAAAGATCTTTACGGAGCTGGTCAATTTTACGAAGCGTTACTTTGAAGAGAGAAATATCCACGTAGAGGTCGAATTTTCCTGGGGAGCTACGGAAGGAAAAGTCATCGAAGGGCTCTGTGATGCCATCGTGGAAGTGACGGAGACCGGAAGCACCCTTCGGGCCAATAAGCTTCGAATTGTGGAGGAACTTCTGGAGACCCATACCCAGCTCATTGCGAATCGGAAAGCCTATGAAGATCCATGGAAGAGAGAGAAGATTGAACAGATCTCCCTGCTTCTCCAGGGAGCCTTAAGGGCTGAAGGAATGGTGGGACTCAAGATGAATGTTTCCGCGAATGACCTGAAGAGCGTCATTGAAATCCTCCCCTGCATCACGGCCCCGACCATTTCCAATCTTTTCCAGACAGACTGGTTCGCGGTAGAAGTGATGGTGTCAGAGAAAGAGGTTCGAGAACTGATTCCACGACTGATGAAAAGGGGAGCGGTGGGTATTATCGAATATCCCCTGAATAAAGTAATCTAACCCTCAAGAAGCCCGATCACCTCCATATGGTAGGATTGAGGGAACATATCGACAAGACGAACCTTCTGAAGGGAATACCCCTTTTGTAAAAGAAGGGTGATATCCCGTATAAAAGTGGTGGGGTCACAAGAGAGATAGATAATCCTTTTGGGGCGAAGTCGTTCGATCTCCCCCAGAACCGATTTGGCTCCTCTCCTCGGGGGATCAAGGACTATAAGATCGACTCCCTCCCCTAACTCCTTCATTCTTTCCTCCACTCTCCCCAGAAGGAATTGGCAGTTTCCAATCCGATTCTCTTCTGCATTGAATCGAGCATCTTCGATGGCCTTTCTATTCTCTTCGATTCCAAGGATCCATCCTGCCTCCATGGCTAAAGGGAGCGTAAAATTTCCTATTCCAGAGTAGAGTTCGAGGACTCGTTCTTCTCCTCTCAACTGAGCAAACTCCAGAACGGTTTCGAGAAGGTTTAAGTTCTGCTCAAGGTTCACCTGATAAAAACTCTCTGGTGAAACCCTTAATCGGAAGACCTTATGGATTTTAGAAGAGATCACTTCTGTTTTTAAATGGAGAATGGGATCGCCAAAATACTCCCACCCATTTTTTCCTGCAAGAACCCACCCTTTTAAAAAGGGGGAGGACCTGAGGAGTTCATGAATTGGAAGGGTTTCTCGACCTACGGGCTTATCCAGATGAAGGATAAGAATTCCTTTTTCCTCTTCAGGAGAGACATTGATTTCAATCTCTCTGATGTGGGAGAGTGAGAATCTTCCTTTTTGAATTTCCTTGAGGATGGGATTAATGAGGGGATGGGCGATGAGACACTGGTCAATTTCAATGATTCGATGAGACTTCCCTTCAAAGAAACCGATTCTTTTCCCATCGACTTTGAGTTGAATTCTGGCGCGATAGCCATAGGGAGATAAAGAGGGGATGAGGGAAAGGGATGGGAGTTCTCTCAGCCTTCCCAATCTCTGAAAGAGATTCTTTAAAATCTCTTTCTTCAGCTCTCCCTGAATCATTGGTTCGATATGTTGCCACTGGCATCCTCCACAATATCCAAAATAAGAGCAGGGAGGGGTAACCCTCCATGGGGATGGAGTAATGATTTCTTTTAATTTGGCAATGGAGAAATCTTTCCTTTCCTCAACGAGGGTAACAGAAACCTCATCCCCTGTCACTGTGTAGGGGACAAAGACAACCTTCCCGTGAAGCCTTCCCACTCCATATCCTTTAAAGGCAACCGATTCGATTTTGACCTTCATGGATTTAGATCCCCTCTAAAATGTAACCCCTCTGTCGTTATTCGTGAAATAGGTCTGAGAGGGTTAACGAATCGTTCCATATCACTCCCGCTTCAGAAAGGGATTCCTTGAAAATTCTATTTCAATTTGACATAATTGTCCAAAAATTTAAATTGGAATAGAAAGATGAGATCCCGAACTACCCTTTGCCTTTTTGTTTTGGTATCGATTTTTTTCACATCTCCCTCTATCCTCTCTTCTGCTCCTTTAAAGAGACCTCTTAGCTTCCAGCAGATGACCCCGAAAGAGGGGCTCTCCGGGGAAATGGTCTATGCCATTGCCGTTCAGGGAGAGGAATTGTGGTTCGGGACTTATGCGGGTGGGGCGACATTTTATGATCGATCAAAAAAAGTGATCAAGGCTTATACGACCAAAGGGGAACCCATGGATTCGGTAGACGATGGGGTGAGCATCAACTGGAAGAATCTCCTCCCTTATAATCATGTCACGGTCATTCTTCCAGATGTAGACCGAATCTGGTTTGGAACCCATTTTTATGGTTTCAAAGGTGGAGGAATCTCCTATTATCAACCTCAGAGACAGCCTCCCTGGAAGGTCTTCAATACCAATAACGGTCGGGCTAAGAAGATTATCTCCATGGCCATAGATGGGGACACCTTGTGGGTAGGTTCAGAGAAAGGATTGAACGCCCTGGATAAGAAAACGGAGCTTTGGAAGCAGTTCTTTTCAACCCAAGAAGGGCTTTCGGGGAATTTTGTCAATACCATATTGGTCGATCCCAACTCCCTCTGGATCGGCACGAATGGAGGGATCAGTAGGCTTCTTAAGGGAAAGAAAGGGTGGAAAAATTACTCTCAGAGGGAAGGGCTGGGAGAGGCAGAAATCAAATCCCTAATCCTCGTCGAAAACCGGATCTGGGCGGGTGAAAGTGGTGGAGGTCTCTTCGAGTATGAATCTCAGGGAGACCGATGGAAGAGATTCGAATCCAGAGACCCTTTGAAAAATGGGGGAATCAATTTCATGGCGGTGATAAAAGGAAGAATCTTTATCTGCCGTGAAAATGGGGTGAGTGTCTTTGATCTTCAGACCAAACAATGGGAGTCCTTCACGACGTCGGACGGACTTTTGAGCAATATGGTTCTGTGCGCGGCCGAGGATAGAGATGGAGTCTGGTTCGGAACAGATCGGGGTGCTTCTAAGTTGATTTTAAATCCTTAAAAAAGGAGAGAGGAAATCATCGATGGAACTGCATAAGAAAAGTTTGAATCGGAGAGAATTTCTAAAGGGAGCCACATTGGGTGTAGCCCTTCCCTTACTGACGAATCGACTCCCCTTCTATGGAATGCTGGCCCACGGAGCAGAGGAACCCGATCTTGTGATTGCGAGCAATGGGTCTCCAGCTCAACTCCTCCAGGCTGCGATGACTCCTCTGGGAGGAATGAAGCGGTTCATAAAGAAAGGTCAGAAGGTGGTCATCAAAGCCAATATAGCCTGGGCAAGAACCCCGGAACAGGCCTGTACAAATAATCCAGACCTTCTCTATGCCTTGGTGAAAATGTGTTATGAGGCTGGTGCCGCTCGGGTAGCCGTCTGGGACCACACCTGTGATAATCACCAATTCACCTTTGTCCGAACGGGTCTAAAAGAAGCAGGACAGAAGGCAGGAGCGGAAGTCCTTTCTGGTCATGGAAGGAATGTTTACAAAAAAGTGGAGATCCCAAAAGGGAAGAAACTTAAAACCGCTGAGGTCCTCAAAGAGGTTCTCGAGGCCGATGTCTTTATCAACTTTCCGATTCCAAAACACCATTTTGCCTCTGAGCTGACCCTCGGGATGAAGAACCTGATTGGAATTGTCTGGGATATGGAACTCCTTCATAAGATTGACCTTCACCAATCGATTGCGGATATCAATACCCTTCGAAAACCGGATCTGGTGGTGATGGATGCCATTAAAATTCTGACCACCAATGGTCCCAAAGGACCTGGAAAGGTGGAATCCCCGGGAAAGGTGATTGCCTCTACGGATATTGTCGCCGTGGATGCCTATGGTGCGAGTTTCTTTAAAAATCCAAGAACCGGAAAACCCTTCCGCCCCGACGAGATTCGGTATATTAAACACGCCTATGAGCTTGGTCTGGGGAAGATCGATCTCAGTAAGGTCCGCATAAAGAGAGTAAATGCCACTTAAATCCCCTTCCCATTTTCTTTCCCCATCGACTTTTTTATTTTAGAATGGTTCTATGAATCGATTTAGACTGGTCTCGGAGTTTCGGCCGAAGGGGGATCAACCCAAAGCCATTGAGGCATTGAGTGAAGGGGTTTTGAAGGGCCTCCGCCATCAGGTCTTACTGGGAGTAACAGGTTCAGGGAAAACCTTCACGATGGCCAATGTCATCGAGAGGGTTCAAAAACCGACCCTGGTCATCTCCCATAATAAAACCCTTGCCGCCCAGCTCTACGGAGAATTCAAAGAACTCTTCCCGGACAACGCGGTTGAATTCTTTGTAAGTTATTATGACTATTATCAACCCGAAGCCTATATCCCATCCACCGATACTTATATCGAAAAAGATACCCTGATTAATGAAAAGATTGATAAGATGCGCCATGCCGCCACCCGCGCCCTTCTTGAGAGAAAGGATGTCATCATTGTGGCCAGTGTCTCCTGCATCTATGGATTGGGTTCTCCTGAGGCTTACCATGGAATGCTCCTCTATCTTGAAAGAGGAATGGAGATCTCCAGAGAAGAAATCCTTTCTAAACTGGTGGAGATTCTATATGAACGGAACGATATCGATTTTCATCGGGGAACCTTCAGGGTTCGAGGCGATGTGATCGATGTCTTTCCTGCTCATGAGGAGAATCGGGCGATTCGAATCGAACTTTTGGGAGACCGGGTGAAAGCCCTTTCAGAGATCGATCCTCTGAGGGGAAAGATCCTTCAACCCATAGAAAAGATTCCCATCTATCCGGGAAGCCATTATGTGACCCCTGCCGATCAACTCCAGCGAGCCATTCAGTCCATTCGCGAAGAACTCCGTGAGCAGGTCGCCTGGTTTAAGGCCCAGAATCGTTTGCTTGAAGCTCAGAGACTTGAGCAGAGGACCAACTTCGATCTCGAAATGCTTCAAGAATTGGGCTACTGCCAGGGGATCGAAAACTACTCCCGCCATCTTACGGGGAGAAAACCTGGGGAGCCTCCTCCGACCCTCCTGGACTATTATCCAAAGGATTACCTTCTTTTTATCGATGAAAGTCATGTGACCATCCCTCAACTGATCGGAATGTATCGGGGAGATCGTTCAAGAAAAGAAACCTTAGTAGAGTACGGATTTCGTCTGCCTTCTGCTCTGGACAATCGACCCCTTACGTTCGAGGAATTCGAAGAACGGGTAAACCAGGTCATCTACGTCTCGGCTACTCCTGGAGAGTACGAAATGGAGAAGAGTCGGGGCAGGGTGATTGAACAGATCATTCGCCCAACAGGGCTGAGTGATCCTCTCCTTGAGGTAAAACCGGCAAAGAATCAGGTGGACGATCTCTTTGAGGAGATTCGAGAGCGGGTAAGGCGAAAAGAAAGGGTCCTGGTGACCACCCTCACAAAACGAATGGCGGAAGACCTCACCGAATACTATGCCGATCTGGGGATCCGGGTAAAATATCTCCACTCGGATATCGATACCCTTGATCGTGTCGAGATTCTTCGGGACCTCCGATTGGGAAAGTTTGATGTCCTCATTGGAATCAATCTTTTGAGAGAAGGGTTAGACCTTCCAGAAGTGTCCTTGGTGGCTATTCTGGATGCAGATAAGGAAGGATTTCTTCGTTCAGAAAAATCCCTCATCCAAACCTTTGGCCGTGCAGCAAGAAATGTGAATGGAAAGGTCATCCTTTATGCCGACAAAATGACAGGGGCAATGAATCAGGCCATCTTAGAGACGAATCGAAGAAGAAAGATTCAGGAAGAATATAATCAGGTCCATGGCATTACCCCTCAGAGTATCAAAAAGTCGGTTCGCGATATCTTAAGTTCTATCTATGAGGCCGATTACTTTACCATTCCCATCGTTTCGGATCCTAAAGAGGAGTATCTTTCATTAAAAGAGATTCCATCGAGGATTGAAAAATTGAAAAAAGAAATGAGGGAGGCGGCAAGGAGACTCGAGTTTGAACGAGCGGCTGAGATTCGAGATCGAATCCAGCGCCTTGAGGAAATGGCATTAAAATTGAGTTGAAAAGAGAGGGTACCTTTGAACCATTCCTAAATCATTGGAGAGGGTGAATCTGATGAAGGTCGAAATCCAAGAATTGCAAAGAATGAAGACTCTGAGTGAAGTCGCCTTAGGCGAACGAGCCCCGGATTTGATCATCAGAAATGGAAAGGTCTTTAATGTCTTTACAAGGGAGCTCATGGATCGTGAATCCATCTGGATCAAAGACGGAAGGATTGCCTATGTAGGACCTGATCAGGATCCTCCAAAAGATGAAAAGACCGTTGAGATGGATGCGGAAGATAGGGTCATACTTCCAGGATTGATTGATGGCCATACTCATGCGGTCTGCAATCGTTACGGAATCGAAGAGTTTATAAGATATCTCATCCCCACCGGCGTAACGACGGTAATCACGGAGCTGATGGAGACGGCGGCGATTTCGGGAAGAGATGGAATTGAATATCCGATCAGAGGTTTTAAGGGGCAGCCTGTTCGATTCTACTATACCCTTCCACCTGTCTGTGGTCTGACCCCATCGGAGGAGGTCAGGGCCATCTCTAAGGAAGAATGTTCATCCTTTTTGAAAGATCCCCATTGTGTTGGAATTGGAGAAATCTATTGGGGGAATATGTTCTTAGATGGAGGTCAAAGCGAACGGCTCAGGGAGTGGATCGCCATCGCCTTTCCCATGGGAAAGGCGATCGAAGGCCATACTGCAGGAGCGTCTGAGCGGAAACTCCAGGCCTATACCACTTATGGATTCTCCTCATGCCATGAACCCATTACAGAGGAGGAGGTCCTTAAAAGACTGAGACTGGGTTACTGGGTCATGATAAGAGAGGGCTCCATACGGAGGGAGCTTCCAGGAGTCCGAGGAGTCTTTCAAAGAAAGATGGACTTTCGGAGGCTTATCCTCTGTACCGATGGAGTGGATCCAGAAGACTTCGTGGAGGAAGGCTATCTCGATGCCTCCGTAAGAAGGGCTTTACGACTCGGACTGGCTCCTGAACTCCTCTATCAAATGGTGACGATCAATGTGGCGGAACATTTTCATCTCGACTCCCTCATTGGCTCTATTTCACCGGGAAAGATGGCGGATCTGATCCTTATCCCGTCCCTAAAAGAGTTCTCTCCACAACTCGTTCTCTGCAATGGGAAGATCATCTATAAGGAAGGGAAGTCCCTGGTTGAACCCAAGCCTTTCTATTTCCCTGAGTCCATGTTCAACACCGTGAACCCTGGAGAGGTGAATTGGAACTATCTCTCGATCCAAGGAAAGGTAAGGGTCATCGAATTGGTCACCCGGCTTGTGACTCAGGAGAGGATGGTCGATTTCGATGATCCAGAAGCCTCCAAAGAGCTCATTTGGGTTATGGCGATTGATCGACTCAATAGGGAGGGCTCTTTCATGGGCCTTCTCAAGGGATTTGGCCTTCAGAGGGGTGCCTATGGAACGACCATGAGCTGGGATAGCCCAGCGATGATTGTCGTAGGGTGTGATCAAGACTCGATGAATACGGTGATTGGACGTTTAAAAGAGAATCAGGGAGGTGGCGTTTATGCCATCGGAAATGAGATCGTTTCAGAGTTCCCCGCTCCCCTTTGTGGTTTAGTTTCCTTGAAACCTATGAAAAAGATAAGGGAAGAGATAAAACGCCTTGAAGACTCCTTAAAAGAGAATGGGGTCAAATGGGACAAACCCACTCTTACCGTGGATACCCTAAGCACCCCTGCTATCCCTCATCTCCGCATCACCCATCGAGGCTATGTTCGGGTAAGGGATAGAGCCCTTCTAAATTTAAAATAAAACGCTTGTATAATCGAGGTCAGGGGTGGTGGTCTTCTTCTTCTCCTGCTCTTTCAGTTTGGCGTGGGCGGCGGCCAGTCGCGCGATGGGTAACCTTGGCACCGAACAGCTCACATAGGAGAGACCAATAGAATGACAAAACTCTATCGATTCAGGATGCCCCCCATGTTCTCCACAGATACCGATTTTCAGATCCGGTTTCGTTCTTCTTCCCCATTCAATGGTAATCATCATTAACCTTCCCACCCCTTTCACGTCCAGAACCTCAAAGGGATTGTCCTGGAGGATCTTCCATTGATTATAGAGGGGAAGGAATTTATTTTCTGCATCCTCCCTTGAGAAGGAGAAGGTGGCCTGAGTGAGGTCATTGGTTCCAAAAGAGAAGAAATCCGCCACTTCGGCTAAACGGCCTGCCCTCATACAGGCCCTGACGACTTCGATCATGGTTCCAAATTTATACTGAACCTTTATCCCATATCGTTTCTCAACCTCTTTTTGCACCTTCTTGACCAATTGATAGACCCATTTGAGTTCCTGACCAGTACACACCTGAGGGACCATAATCTCGGGTTGAACATCAACCCCCTCTTTAATCAATTCAGCAGCGGCTTCCAGGACAGCTTGAATCTGCATCTTATAGATCTCCGGGTAGGTAATCCCTAACCTTACCCCCCGATGTCCGAGCATGGGGTTGACTTCCATCATCTCCTTTACTTTCCGGAGAGTCTCTCGTTGCTTCCGGATCAGTTTCTTATCCAACCTTTTTTCTTTAATTTCAGCGATATCCGAAGCCACATGTTCGAGAAGCTTTAAAGATTCTCTGGACCGGGTATCGAGGTATTTCATGGCCTCTGAGATATTCTCCATAGAAGCGAGTGCAGATTCGAGATTCTCGAGATTTCTCAACTCTTCAGCCAATTCCTCTGCAGAGGGGAGAAACTCATGGAGAGGGGGATCGAGGAGTCGAATCGTCACTGGTAGTCCTTTCATGGCCCGAAAGATCTCTTTAAAATCACCCTTCTGGAGGGGAAGGAGCTTTGCCACGGCCTCTGCCCTTTTCTTCTTGTCCCCTGCAAGGATCATCTCTCGAACGATTGGGAGCCGGTCCACGGCATTAAACATCCGCTCTGTTCGACAGAGGCCAATCCCTTCGGCCCCCATCTGTCTTGCCTTCATGGCATCTTCAGGAGTATCGGCATTGGCTCGAACTCCTAAGGATCTAATCTCGTCTGCCCAACTTAAAAGGGTAAGGAGGTCCTTGCTGATCTCAGGCTCCACAGTCGGAACTTCCCCTAAATAAACCTCTCCTTTAGAGCCATCGATCGTAATGAAATCACCCTCTCGAATCGTCAGATGATCAATGGTAGCCATCCTCTCTTTTATATCGATGTGGAGAGCCTCGCATCCCGAGACACAGGGCTTTCCCATTCCTCGAGCCACCACTGCGGCATGGGAGGTCTTTCCACCTCGACTGGTCAAAATCCCTTGAGCGGCAAAGAATCCATGGATGTCTTCAGGTTTCGTTTCTTCTCTGACGAGAATGACCTTATGCCCTAACTTCCCCAATCGCTCTGCCTCATCGGCATCAAAGACTGCTTTTCCGGAGGCCGCTCCAGGAGAGGCGGGCAACCCCGTAGCGATGGGCTTTCCTTTAAAGTTAGGGTCGATCCGCTTATGAAGAAGCTGTTCCAGATCTGAAGGTTTTAAACGGAGGACGGCCTGTTCTTTGCTAATCAGTTTCTCTTGAACCATCTCCCTGGAGGTTCGAACGATGGCCTGAGCATTCATCTTTCCATTTCGGGTTTGAAGGATATAGAGATTTCCCTTCTCTACCGTAAATTCAAAATCCTGAACCTCTCGAAAGTGTTCCTCAAGGATCTTTCTCACCCTCTCCAATTCACGATAAATCTTTGGCATCTCCTTTTTCATCTCGTGAATGGGTTTGGGCGTCCGAATTCCAGCCACCACATCTTCCCCCTGAGCATTGACGAGATACTCCCCATAGAGCACATTTTCTCCGGTGGCTGGATCCCGGGTAAAGGCCACTCCGGTGGCTGAATCGAAGCCCATATTTCCAAAAACCATCGTGCAGACGTTGACGGCCGTGCCATTGGCCATCTCAGGAGTGATATTGAATTCCCTTCGATAATCCACCGCCCTTCTCCCCATCCAGGATTTAAAGACGGCTTCGATGGCCAGTTTGAGTTGAACCATAGGATCCTCGGGAAAAGGGTTTCCTGTTCTCTTTTTAATCAACATAAGATATTGATGACAGATGTCCTTGAGAGGATCGGCATCGAGATCGGTATCATAAATGGCTCCAACCTTCTGCTTCGTTCGCTCAAGAATCTCATCAAACTCTTTCTCCTCCACTCCTAAGGCAATCTTCCCAAAGAGCTGAATAAATCTTCGGTAGGCATCGAAAGCAAACCTTCCATCCGAAGTTACACGGATGAGTCCCTCCACCGTGTCATCATTTAAACCCAGGTTCAGGATCGTATCCATCATTCCTGGCATGGAGACGGCTGCACCTGAACGAACGGAGAAAAAGAGAGGGTTCTGGGGGTTCCCAAAGATCTTTCCGGTCTTTTCCTCAATCTTCTTTATATTTTCCTGAACCTCCTCCATCAGACCTTTGGGAAGCCTTCTCTTATTTTCATAGTAATGTCGGCAGGCCTCCGTGGTGACGATAAAACCGGGGGGGACAGGAAGTCCCATTCGAGTCATTTCGGCAAGGCCAGCCCCTTTCCCCCCAAAGAGCTTTTTATTCTTTCCATCCGCCTCTTCAAAAAGATAGATATATTTTTGACTTTTCATCGGCTTTTTCCCTCTTTTCTATAAGATTCCAAATTTATAATAATTTGGATTGAAGGGAAAATCAAATTCTCTCTGACAGTAACCCCTCACTGAAGGGTGGAAATAAATTTAAGTCCGACAGGAGTATTTCCGAAACCCATAGAATGCGGATCAATTAATATGTTTAATGAATACGAATCGATCCATTGTAGAAATGGGTTTCTGATTAAAACAAGCCAAAGTAAACGATTTCTATGGACCATTTAAGGTAGCCGCACTATGGGTTAGAGAGGAAAAGGAGTGAGAAACGCTTACACTAAGCTACAGCACATTTCGATAAATTCTATATCAAGCCCAATCGCTTTGGCGTATTCGATTGTTCCCTGAAGAGGATAGGCAATGGTATTCACCCCAGAATCCATACATCCTTTCTCCATTGCTCGCTTCCAAGGATGAGCAGGCCTGATGCAGCCCATTCGTATGGGCAGGGTAGGGTTAAGAATTCGAGCCATTGCCGAAACCTTTGAGACTTCTTCCGGGGAGGGAATTTTCTGAGAGGCTTCCTTATGGAGAGGCTTAAACACAACCAGAACAAGGCTATCCACACCCACTCGAGTGATGATCTCTAATGCCCTCCACTCTCCCCGGATTTCTCCAAAGTGATGTCCAATGATCAGATGGGGTGCAACTCTATGTCCCACTTCCTTTAACATCCAGAGCGTCTCTTCGTAATCCTCAACCCGCTTAGGGAGGTGATAAACATGTTGAATGGTCTCATCCTCTCCAATCATATCGAGAAGAATCTGATCCACCTTTGCCTCTTTCAACTCTTCTGCCACCCTTCTTTTAATGAGGCCGGTATGGACAATCACTTTGAACTCAGGAGCTTTTCTCTTTAATTCTTTAATGGCAGGAATGAAACTCCTTATGGGAACCTCCCCCTCCTGGTTAGCTCCCCCACTTAATAAAACCCCCTGAGCTCCATTCTTGTGTAATTGGTCAATGATGCTTGAAAGCATTTTAGGAGTTTCTGCGGGAATCATCGATTTAAGCAATTTTCCCCGACAATGGCTGCAGAGAAGTTCACACCGCTCTCCTGTGAGGCTAATGGCAGGGAATCGGTTTTGGGAAAAGGGGAAAAGGTTATCTTGGTAAATCAGGGTACCTGGGATAGAGAAGGTTAATCGTTTTCCAAAATGGATCTTCCGGAGTCTGAATGCTTCCGCTTGGAGTTCATTTAAAGAAGCTTGGAGGAGAGATTTCAACATACCCACCAAAGAAATGGAGTTCGAGACCAAATCGATGTTTACTCTTCCAATAAACCCATTTGTTTCCTGATCTCCTCAATGTCCTCCTGGGTTGGCTTAAAAGGAAAATTCCGAATCGGCCCTGAAGGACGTTCGTTTCCATAAGGCCGATTACAGGCCACCTTCCCATTCCTTCCCGGGCATCCAGAGGTCATAAAAGGTTCCCCTAATTGAATGAGAGGGTCAATTTCCATTCCAAAATCACTCAGGTTCCCCTTTTCATCAAAGCCCATCTGATCGATGGAACCCAATTCTTGATTGATGATCCATCGAGCAAGCTGGATTCTCCGATAGGACTTTAGAGGAGGAGGGGAATGATTCTCCAAAGGGCTTCCTTTTTCTGGAAAGAAAGAGAAAAGATGGGTATGGGAGCCCCGATCCTGACCCTTTTGAATCGCCTCGACCATTTCTTTCTCTGTTTCGCCTAATCCTACAATCAGATGGATTCCTACATTAAATTTCCCAAACACTTCCACCCCCATCTCTACCACTTCCCAATAATGATCCCATCGATGGGGACCTCCAACTTTTTTCCCTCTCAGCCGGTCAAACAGGTCTGCAGTAGCGGCATCAATCGCAATCCCTATACGATCCGCTCCAGCCCCTTTCATCTCTTCAAGAGGTTGAACAGTATGAATAAGGGTGGGGGCGATGAGGACACTGATAGGGAGATCGGTCTCTTGATTAAACTTCCTAATGATTTCGATCGTATCGCAAAGGGCCTTGGGATGAGTAATCATGGAGATACAGATACGTTGAATCTGTGGGTGTTCTTTTGTCCTTTGAAGGATCTCCTCAAGAGGATAAAGAGGCCAGTCCACACGAATGAAGGTTTTCCCTTTTTTGCTCTGCTCTCTGATTTTTGAAAGCCCACAAAAGGCGCACTTCCCTAAACAGCCCTCCTCATAATGAAGCAGGAGGTTTAACCCTTTGAGCCTGGCATTTCTATAAAAGGATCCCTCTCGGAGGCCCAGGGTAAGAGCAGCTGCAAGACTGGTTTGTATCCAATGAGGAGAATTCTTTTGGTTCATCATCTACCCTCCCTGCGAACTTGATAATATTCCTTAAATCCAACCCAACTCTCTTTTATCAATCCCTGAAAATTCAGCCCGGATGGATTCCACTTCCTTTCCAATTCAATCCTTTTGAGTGCTCCATATTGAAGGGACTTCCCTATGAAGGCTTCCCATTCGGCCTCATAGATTTTTAGAGATTGCAGATCGTTACCGAGGATGGCCTTAGCCGCTATGCTTCCTGCCATCTCCCCTCCCATCACTGCGTTCAGAATCCCGGCTCCAGTGATGGGGTGACAATGACCTCCTGCATCTCCAACCAGAAGCGTATTGTCAAAGACAATTTGAGGATGAGGTTCACAAGGAATGCTTCCTCCCGTTTGAGAGAGAATTTCGATTCTTGGAAGCCTTTTCTCTTTCTTAAGACGATCTAAAAAAGTGTGAAGGAGTTCTTTCAAGGAAGCACCCCTGCGGCGAATCACACCAATTCCTACATTGGCTACCCTTCCTTTCGGGAAAAACCAGCCATAGCCTCCCTCATAATCAGGATGGAAGAAGATCTCCCCATAGGATTGAGGTTCAAAGAGAACGATTTCATATTGTAGGCCACTCAACTTCCTTAGGGAGGGTTTAGGAGACCAGCGTCTCACGGTGGAGTGAACCCCATCTGCTCCAATGATCACTTTCGCCTTTACCCTCCCCTCTTTTCCTTTCCATCGAATTTTTATTCCCTCAGGGGTTCGGCTTAAGGCTTTCGCCCCTATGAGAAGTTTTGCCCCTGCCTGAAGGGCACTCAGAACCAATTCCCGATCAAAGAGGGAGCGATCAAGCATAAAGCCTGGGCTTCTCATCGTTGAGACCATTCCGTCAGGGAAATGGAGGAGGATGGATTCGATAGGTTGAACAATGGAACTTAGCCTAAAGGGAAGATGATGAGAGATCCACTGCGAGACCAGCTCCGCGCATTGCACCGGATAGCCGATGCGCTCTCTTTGGTCAAGGAGTAAAACCTTTAACCCCTTTTGCGCAGCCACTCGAGCCGAAGAGGAACCTGCTGGCCCTGCTCCAACGATCACCAGGTCAAAGGAATCTTGAAGGAAGGATTCATCCATGGGCTATCTCCAGAACCTTTCGAATGAGAGAGAGGTTGAGAGCGGTCTGATTTTCAAATTTACCCTGATGGGCCTCTTTTTCTTTTCCCAGGTCATAGCAGGTTGTCCTCTGGAGATCTACGAGGATGCCAGGAAGTCCAAGCCTTTCAAAATCCAGGCGGTGTTTCCCATAAAAGGGTTCGCAGCAGGATCCTACAAATCCACTTATTCCCGAACGCTTTAAAAAGGTGAGAGTGGATTCGAGATCTTCGTAACTTTGAATCGTTAAGGAATCCATTCCAAAACTCCTCGCCATGGCAAAGGCCTCTCCAACGGAACATCTCCCACATTCTTCACATCCCTTCTGATATCTAAGATCACACTCTAACTGCTTCGAACAATAGGGGAGAAGAAGCACCTCAGGCTTTTTTACTTCTAAAAAGGGCTTGACCACAGGGAAAAGAAGGTGGGTTTCCCCTTCCTGAAATCCAAGGGGAAGAAGATCAAGCTTTTGAAGGGCTTCCTCGAGAGCCTGAATCAAATGTTCTTTCTTCACCCCTGGAATTTGCGGATGTTTTTCTATATAGAACCGTTCGAGATTCTCCTGAATATGTTCTGGAGTGGCTTTTGAATTTTTTAGGAGGCTTTCGAGGTCAAAGATCGCCCGTCTCGGATAGGCAAAGAAATCTCCGGTAATCAGAATTTGGCGAATCCATCTCGTCTTTAATTCGACGATCATTGAAACCCGGATGAGTCCTCCAGGAGTTTTAAGAAGGGAGGTCACTGTCCTCTGTCTGGGCAAGGCTTCTCTCACTTTAAAAATATATTCAAAGGAAGAAAAATAGGGGAGTTTAAGTTCGAGTCTTTCCTCCTCTTCAGTGCTCAGGTCATTTTTTATTAATTTTACCTTCAAGGTTTCTTCAAAGCCTTTGGTCAGGGCTTCTTTAATCTGGTCCAATGAGGGAACCCTTCCAAGCTCCCATTTTATACAGGTCACCCTCTCCTTGACCGATTGAATCTCTTTGTCTTGAAGTTTCTCTGTGGGGATCCTCAGTGCCTTGAGCATCTCATCTACATCGAAATCGACCAGGAGCGTTCCTTGAAAGAGAATGGCTCCTGAGAGTTCGGTCCCTCCCATCCCGGAAATCTTCCTTCCCCCCACTTCCACATCATTTCTCGGTCGAAAATGAGCCTTAAGCCCGAGGCGCCTCAGTCCATGGGCTAAGGCCTCTCCCATCTTTCGATAAAGGTCTTCAACTTTGGAGGGGATCTCAGGATGACCTTTTGAGACATAGATCTCCCATCCTAATTCAGATCGTCCCCAATAGAGGGCACCACCTCCTGTCAATCTTCGATTGATCTCTATCTTATGGGCTCGGCAGTAATCAAGCCTCACCTCCTCCTCAACGGATTGGTGATGCCCGATCAGGACGGTGGGGCGAGAAAATTGAAGAAATCGGAGGGTATCAGGGATCCTCCCTTCAGCCCTTGATTCAAGGAGAACCTCATCAAGAGCCATATTTTCTGTGGCTGACCGAGCTCCCGTATCCAATAAACGCCAGATTTCCATAAGGTTTCTTTATAACCCATTTCATCCACCTCCTCAACCAAATCCCCCTTTGGAAATATCTTTCATCTAAACTGTGGAAGGGGTTCAGTATGGGTTGACAGGGAAGAAAGGTCTTTATATAAAAGAGGATAATGGAAACGATCCTTGCGGGAGATATAGGAGGGACAAAGACTCGTCTCGCCCTCTTTCTATGGAAGAAAGAGGATCCCCATCTCTATCGAGAAAAAATTTACCTCAGCAAAAAATATTCGGGATTAGAGCCCATCCTTCAAGATTTTCTGGATAGAGGGGAAGAGGTGGATATCGCCTGTCTGGGAGTGGCTGCTCCCATTACCGGCAACCTCGTTAAACTCACCAATCTTCCCTGGACGATTCACATCCCTTCCCTTCAAAAAAGGTTCTCTCTAAAGCGAGTGGAGATCATCAATGACCTTCTTGCCAACGCCTATGGGATCTTTCTTTTAAACAAAAAGGATTTCAAAATCTTGAATCCTGGCAGAAGGAGAAAAGGCAACGAGGCGCTGCTCTCTGCCGGAACAGGGCTGGGAGAGGCAATTCTTTTCTGGGATGGGGCGCGTCATATTCCTTCTCCTTCAGAGGGAGGACATGTGGAATTTGGACCACGAAATAGATTGGAAATCGAACTGCTTCAATATCTTTCTAAACGCTACGGCCATGTGAGTTATGAAAGACTTCTCTCTGGAACAGGTCTTTTCCATATCTATCAATTCCTCAAGGCTTCAAAAAGGTTCGGTCAGGAGCCCCGTTGGCTAAGGGAAATGATAGAGCAGGGAGACCCCCCTCTCATCATCTCTGAAATAGCCCGGCTAAAAAAGAACAGGCTATGTGAAAGGGCCTTAGATCTCTTTGTCTCTATCTATGGAGCTGCGGCTGGAAACCTTGCCCTTCATGTCATGGCTTTGGGGGGGATCTATCTCGGAGGAGGGATTGCTCCAAAAATATTCTGGAAACTGAAGGATGGAACCTTCATGAAAGCTTTTAAAGATAAAGGAAGGTATTCTGAGCTCATGGCTCAAATTCCAGTGAAAGTCATTATGAACGAAAGAACTGCCCTTCTTGGGGCTGTCTTTCGGGCCCGTGAATCGTTAAAGAACCTATCCCCCCTTTTATGAAACAGAAGCCCTTCACTCTTTCCTCTTAGACCTTTGAAAAGGCCGCAGGGGAGTTTCCAGGAGGCGTTTTACCATCCCTAAAAATCCCTCCCCCATACTTTTGAAAGGGATGGCTTCAACCTTTGGATCATCGAGCTCACCTTTCACCTCATAGAAATAGGAAAGAAAAGCCTTATCCTTTCCCGTAAGGATATAACCGGCAATGGGAATATGACTGATGAGAGTATCTACCGTAATCAATGGATGGATTCCAACCCTCGCATCGATAAGATTCTTGCCGAGATCGACCTTCCCGATCGCCGTGATTCTCATCGCATCACTCTCCACCAGAAGATCCTCAGTGAAGGCAACTCCATCTCTGACCCGAATGGTTGCGGTGATCCATCGATAAGGAAGACCTCTGGTTTTCAAATCAGGCACCCTTCCTTTAAAAAGTTGGGATACATTCAGGAGAGAAAAAATCTTGGCTAAGATGTTCCCTCTCTCAATGACCCCCTTCTCCAAAGTCAGTCTTAATTCTCCATTCAAAGACTCTTTGATCTTTTGGAAATTTTCTCCTTCCCCTCTGAGTTGGAAGGAATCCATCATTAACATTCCAGAGAGAAGAACCTTTTCCCTCTTCTCAAAAAGGATTTGAAGAAACCTCTGGACTTCCAGGTCATAGAGACGGGGATGGAGTTCAAATTTGATTCCCTGGGCTGAGGGTTCAATCCAGCCTGACGTGGAAAAGGTCCCTCCATTGGATTTGAATTGAAATGGATGAACAAAAAGTTTTTCATCCATCATTTTCATCTCCACCTTAAACTCACGAAATGGAAGGCCTCGGAGTCTCCCCTCCTCAATGTTGACTTTTCCATGAATGATCCAATGAGAAAGCCATTCCTTGAATCTTAAAAAAGAGAGGCGTGCCTCCCCTTCCTTTTTGGGAAAGAGAAGGTCAAGATCGAATCGGGGTGAATGAAAGGTAAAGTCAATCTCCCTTTTTAACGGTCCCCCCTGAGAGGTAGATTCCACCTTTTTCAAGCGAGAGCAGCTCAAGAAAAGGGTAAAGGGAAACTCCCCCAATTTGGCCTCCCCTTCTTCTATTCGAATCTGTTGAGGGGTAAAGAATACACTGCCCTCTCCATTTAAGAGAGGGAGAGGAAGATCTCGATGTTGAAAAGAGACCTCTCTGAATCGAATCGACCCTTGCGGGATGGTTTCCCCCCTTTTTTCTCCCTTCCATTGGAGTCGAATGTGGGCGATCCCATCCATCAGGTCAAAATCATTCATCGAGAATTTCAGAGATTCGGGTAGAAGAGGGAATCTAAATAGGTCTTTTAGATTTTTGAGATGGATTCGTCCTGAGGTAAAGAGGTCTAATCGATCCCCATCCACCTTTCCATCCATTAGGATGGAGTCATTTTCATATCGGATCTTTAACTTTGAAAAGTGAATTCGGGAAGGGGAGAAAGAGATTCCCCCTTCCCTGAAGAGAATCGGGTGAGGAGCTCCTAAAAGGGAGTAAGAAACTCCTTGAGGTTTAAATTCTATTTCGTAAAAGGGAAGGTCTTTGAGATCCAGCCTTTTGAATTTAATAGAGAGATCTCCTACCCCTGAGAAGCCTTCAAACTCTCTGCTCTTTAATCGAACGTTCCCGGGAAAGAGAGGGCACTGGAAAAGCTGGATGAGGTTTTTAAGATCGACTCGTCCGGAACCCGATACCTCCAATTTTCTTTTCTCCTCCCAGAGGCCATCCATCCATAAAGAAGAACCTCCAAAGGTAACCTTCGTCCCAGACCACTGAAGACGGGTATTGGAAAGAGTGACCTCACCTCCCTCCATCAGGATAGGAAAAGGAACTTGTGAATGGGTCACTCGAACTCTGGAGAGCTGGTAATTTCCCTGATGGTCAAAGCTTAAAGGGGATGTCAATCTCCCTTTAAAATGGACCCGGTAGTTCGCTTTTCCGGAAAGAGAGGTGATTGAGGAAAGCTCTTTGGGAAATCCTTCGGAAAACGGTTGGAATTTGGAGAGAGAGAGGAGATCGGTGAGATCGAATCGGCCTTCCCAGTCCATTTCAAGAGTGGGGACCTGAAGAAGTTCATAGAAAGTCCCCTGAGCTCGATCAATCCAAGAATGAAGAAATTTCCCTTCAGCCTCTTTGACCAGGAGATGACCCTCTTTGAACAGGAGATGGGCCCTCATTCCTTCCAGTGGAGGAAGGTCCCATGGAAGTTTTAATCGGACCTTCTGAACTTTCATTTCGATCGAAAGGACATGGGCATTCTTTAATTGATCACATTGGTCGATTTCAGAAATCTTTCCCGAAAGCTTTACAGAGAGGATTTGGGCAAGACCACTACCCTCCCCCCTGAAAAGAGGATCGGAGACTTTAGGGGTAATGATTCTAAAAGGAATAAATTTTCTTCCTTCCATGATTTCAAACGGACTGCTCTGGGCCTCGGCCTTCAGGCCCATCTCCCCAGTCCCAATTCCGTAAATTACCCCTTTCCCTTTTACCTTCATCTCTGGCAGCTCAACAGAGATTTGGGAGACATTGAAGTTGTTCCGATCATATTCAGCAGCTACCTCTATGTTGACCCATGGGGGATGGAAGGAATAAGCAAACACCTTCGAATGTTCGTAAATCACCTCTTTGAATTCCATCCTCGCTTTTGCTTTAAAGGGACCAGTGAATTCCCCCTGAAAACTTCCGGAGAGATGGAGAATCCCTGCGATTTTTTCCATGGGAAGGAAACCCTTTAAATAAGGCCAGAAATGAGACACATCAATCCCCTCGAGTTCCACCTCTGCCCCCATCTTCCCTTTGGAGAGGACCATCTCTGGAGGGAGGCTCTCGATCATCCCGGTGATAGAGAAATGCCCCTCCCTTGATCCATGGAGGAGTTTCCCGCAGAGTTGAAAAGGAAAAGGTTTCTGAAAAGAGACCCTTGAAAGGCGAAGCTGAAAGGATTGGATCTTAAAGAAGGGAGTGGTTTCATTCAGGCTCTCATCGAGGAAGGAAACCTCTCCGTTTTGAATCTTCAGGGAGCCTCCAGATAGGGAGGCAAGGATTTGAACCCATCTTTGATTGAGACCTTTGGCCTTCCCCCTCTTTAGAGGAGGATGGAAGAGATTGATCTCCCCTTCTCTGTTCCTGACGATTCTAAGGAGAGGCCGATCCAAGAGAATCCGTTTCCATTTAATCTCTTTTTTAAAAAGGGGAAGAACTCTTAAGTTTACAATCAGCCTTTTAGTCTCAAAAAGCTCGAAGGTTGCAGAGGGGTCCTTGATCCTGAAATGTTCGAAGAGAATCCCTATCCCTCCCCAGAGTGTCAATTTCGCCTTTTCAAAAGAGACCTCCCCTTCAAGATGATCGGAGAGAGTCTTCTTCAGGGCTTCCTGAAAAAGGGTAGGATCCGCAAGATAATGGGTCGCAAAGAAAAGGAACAATCCTACGACGAAAATAGGAAGGAGGATCCACAGAAAGATAATTTTCTTCTGACCCATCTTCTTTCAAAACCCTTTAATGGCATGAGCGAGGGTAAAGACATCCACCCGAGCTGCTCCTCCGGCCAAAAGAACCTTGGCGCACTCACTGACGGTAGCCCCTGTGGTATAGACATCATCGACGAGAAGAATGGACTTTCCCGCAATCTCCTCTTTCTTAACGATTCGAAAGGAACCCTTGATGACACTCTCCCTCTCCGTAGCACGAAGTTCCATTAAGGGAGGAGTAGGATTGATCTTTTGAAGAAGTCTCTTTTGGTAAGGAATCCCTGTCCGACGGCTCAACGTTTTGACGAGAAGAAGGGATTGATTAAATCCCCTCTCCCTTAATCGGGTGGGATGAAGGGGGACTGGGAGGAGAAGGTCAATCTCAGAAGGATCCCAGTATCGATAGAATCCTTCCACCATCTTCTCTCCAAAAAAGGAGGTGAGGGAGGCCTTCTCTTGATACTTCCATTGATGGATGGCCAAACGGAGAGTTCCTTCGTAGTATCCCAATGCCCTGGCCCTATGGAAAGGTCTCTTTCGAAGGAGACAGGACCCACAGGTATGATTTTCTAATTCGGGAGAGAGAAAGGGAACTCCACAAACCGAACAGAAGGGGGGTTCGATCCAACGAACCTTTGAGAGACAGGACGAACAGATTCCCTTTTCCTTTTCGTCTAAAAATTTCTTACAACATGGACATGGATAGGGAACCAGAAAATGGAGGAGTGTTTGAAGATACCGAAACATTCCTTTTATCTTCGGAGGGGAATCTTGAAAGAATCCATGGGAAATCTCACGGGTTCAGAATGGGAAGGGAAAATAGGAAGAGAAGGCTTCTCTTCCCCTTTTTCAATGGTATAAGTATTCCAGTGATGGCATTGGGGACAGAAGGCTTCCCATTCTTTTGACTCCCTTTGGCAGACTCGACATTTGAAAGGAAGGTAGGCGGTCCCGCTCAGTTCGAAGGTCTTCTCAAATTCCTGGGCCGCTCGACTGAAATCTTTCTTATGGAGATAGAGTTCTGCAAGGAGTCTGTGGAGGGCTGGAAAGTCCTTTTTTCGAAAACTGACCTCCTGGATCGCCTCTTGGGCCTCCTCCAGCATCTCTAACCTCAAACAGAGCTTTGCGTAAAAGAAATAAAGCAACCAATTTTCAGGTTCTTCGGCGATCGCTTTTTGGTAAAGCTGAAGCAGGGCACTGGGATCCTCTTCATTCAAATAGAGGTCTTCCAGCCGTAACATAAAAGGAATGGATTTAAATCGTTTAAAACTTTTTCTCCATACCTTCCTTGCGGAATTCGTCTTCCCCCATCGGCGATAAATATCTCCTAAGAGTAAGAATCCGGGTTGAAAGGTCTTATCCTCTCGAATCAGTTCTTTGGCTACCTTTAAGGCTTCCTCGAGAGACTTTTCATCCCTCTGCTCGGAAAGTTTCCGACTCCGTTCGTATCTTAATCCTAAAAGATAAAGCCTCTCCTCTTCTTCAGAGGCCTTCCCCTTGGTGAGTTTGAGAATGGCCTTCTGGATTTGAATCGCCTCTTCCCATTGCTGATTCTCCTGATATAACCCTCTCAAGCTCTTCAGGGCACTCAGGTTAGTTTCGTCCAAACGAATCACCCTCCTCAATGCCTGAATCGCTTCTTCCTTCCGCCCCATTCGCTGGTAGATCTCAGATTCCATCAGAAGGAGATGGATATTCCTTGGATCATAGAGCCTCCCCCTCTCGAGCCACTGAAGGGCTTCTTCATCCTTTTTCTCCTTGAGGGCGATCTCTGAAAGCCGGAGATAAAGATCGATTTGAAGAGGATCGGACTTCAGGATCTCCATAAAGTGGGTCTTGGCCTTCTGGAAATCCCCCCGAAGAAAGTACTCCATCCCCCGATTCAATTCCTCTCGAAGGGCTTCCTCCTTCCTCCTTTTGCGAGATTGACGGTACTGCTCAACGGATCGCTTGAGGTCGCGGGCAAGGGTGCTGATAAAGACGAGCATCGCTCCCAAAACAAAAGAGGAGATCATGAGGGTCGAAAGATTGGTGGGAATCACCCTTCCAAAGAAGTGAAATTCCAAATCGACAGGATTGACAAGGGAAATCCAGCAAAAAAGGGAGATCAGGATGAGAAGGATAATCAATAATAATTTGGTCCACATCTTTTATCTCCCTTTCTCCAGTTTGGTCAGACAGGGAACACAGTATTTGGCCACGGGCCTGACCTCCAGCCGTTTTAAACTGATGGGGCCTCCGCACTCCTCGCAAATTCCATAGGTCCCATTCTCAATCCGATCGAGGGCCTCATCGACCTCCTGGAGTCTCAAGCGTTCGCTCTCATTCAGGCTCATCAAGATCTGTTTATTATAAATATTGGAAGCCTCGTCCCCAATATCCTGGATCCCATCCTGTCCTACCTCTTGAGAGGACTTGTAGGTTTGCATCACTTCCCCAACGATCTGTTCCCTCTCTTTGAGAAGGATCTTTTTGAACCGCTCCAATGTCTTTTTATCGAGTTCTTTTCTCTGCTCTCCTTGTCCCATTGTCAAGATCTACTCCTTTGATCAAATCAATTCGAGGGGCTTCAATCCAGAGCCCTTCGAGATCATAAAATTTCCGAACAGGTTCGAGGAAGATATGAACCACCACATCCTCATAATCCATCAGAATCCATCTCCCTTGCTCCGTTCCTTCTTGTCCCAGCGGAACGATTCCCTTTTTTTTCAGCTCCCCTTCAATGGCTTGGGCAATCGCCTGGACCTGACGATCCGACTTCCCGGTAAAGAGGAGAAAATAATCGGTAACGGAAGAAAGTCCCTTCAACTCCAGAAGAACGGGATCAAGGGCTTTTTTCTCAATCGCTGCTTTGATGCAAAGGGTTAACTTTGTCTTTGAGTCTGGACTCATATCCTCCTATCAAAATGATTTTAGGTGTAGCATTATAACAGAAAATAAAACGATCGCAACAAAAAAGATGGACTTAAACCTCACCTTCGATTTTTTGATAGAGTCCACATTCTTTAATATACCTCTCCACTCCAGGGGGAAGAAGGTACTTGACCGATTTCCCATGAGCAATCGCTTCACGGATTTTTGTAGAAGATATATCCAGAAATGTGATCTCCTTAAAAAAGAGGCAGTGTCCCGAGGAATGAACCCATCTTCCCTCTTCCCCTTCTGGATGAAAATGAGTCCGAAGAGAGCTCGGGAGACGGGATGTGAGAGAATTGCCCCGGACTCCTGGCCTCACCATGACAATAAAATCGCATAGGGTGAAGAGCGTCTGATACTCCTTCCACGTCTCTATCTCCACAAAAGCATCGCTTCCTAAAATAAAATAGAGGGTCCATGGATTGGTCTCTCTGAAATACTGAATCGTATCAATCGAATAGGATTTTCCAGGTCTTTTCAGTTCAATATCGGAGAGGCTAAAGAAAGGATTTTCAGAAATGGCCAACCGAACCATCTCCAGACGATATCTTGCTTCTATTACCTTCTCGGAAACCTTGTGAGGGGGGATGGAGGAAGGAATGAAGATGACCTCCTCCAAATCAAAAGCCTCCCTTATCTCCTCTGCGCCCCTTAGATGACCAAGGTGAATAGGGTTAAACGTTCCTCCGAAAAGACCTACCCTCTTTCCCATTCCCGCTCTTTTATCCATCCTTTATTATTATAAAATTTTAATCATCAATTTTAAATCCTCCGCTTCATCCGTCCTTTTCTTCTGAGTCCAATATTTGCAAGAGGATGTCAATCAACTCCTCCACTCCCTCCCCTGTTTTCCCAGAAATGAGATGGAGCGAATGGCCTATCTTTTCAAATTGATGCCTTATTTCTTCGGCCTTCTCTCGAACATAAGGGAGATCAATCTTGTTGAGAACGACCAACTGCTTCTTTTCGATCAGGGAGGGGTGATAGGCCCTTAATTCTTTATTAAGGGTTTCAAAATCCCGAATAGGACTTCGGTTTTTCTCTTCGGTGACCTCTAAAAGGTGAACCAGGAGTCGGGTTCTCTCGATATGTCGGAGAAAGGTTAACCCCAGTCCTGCTCCTTGAGAGGCTCCCTCAATGAGTCCAGGAATATCAGCAACGACGAAAGCTCTTCCTTCTTCTCTCCTTACCACTCCCAGATTCGGAACCAGCGTAGTAAAAGGATAATCGGCAATCTTTGGCTTTGCCGAAGAGATCTTTGAAAGAAGGGTAGATTTTCCTACATTGGGATATCCGATTAGGCCCACATCCGCAAGAAGTTTAAGCTCCAGACGAAGCCAACGAACCTCCCCCTTCTCCCCTTTTTCGGCATGACGAGGAGTTTGATGAGTAGGAGTAGCAAACCTTGCATTTCCTCTCCCCCCTCGTCCTCCCCGGGCTACGATAAATTTCTGTCCATCAAAGATTAAATCTTGAAGGATCTCTCCCGTTTCTGCATCCCTGACCAGAGTGCCCACCGGGACCCGAACAATCAGATCCTCTCCATCCTTTCCAGTCTGATTCTTGCCTTTTCCGTGACTCCCTTTTTGGGCTCGAAATTGTTGAAGGTAGGTAAAATCGAGAAGGGTTGAAAGTTGTCCGTCTGCCAGGAGGATCACATCCCCACCCTTTCCTCCATCCCCTCCGTCTGGACCTCCTTTAGGAACAAACTTTTCTCTTCTGAAGCTGATACATCCATTACCCCCATCGCCCCCTTTGACCAAAATTTTGGCTTCATCTACAAATTTCATTTCGATCCGAAACGATGGCAATCCCTTAAAAAAGGAGGCTTAGAGGGTTGGAGAGACACTTACGATCTTTTTATCCCCCCCTTTTTGTCCATATATGACAAATCCATCTATCTTGGCAAAGAGAGTAAAATCTTTCCCCATCCCCACATTGGCTCCGGGAAAGATTCGGGTCCCTTTCTGCCGTACCAGAATATTCCCTGCCTTTACCCATTGACCTCCAAAACGTTTCACTCCAAGGCGCTGCCCCGGGCTGTCCCTTCCATTCCGTGAGCTTCCTCCTGCCTTTTTATGAGCCATAAAAATCTCCCCCCAATCTATTGAATCGTGATGTCATGAATCTTCAGATAGATATAATGTTGACGATGACCTTTCATTCGTCGGTAATTCTTCCTCTTTTTCATCTTATAAGTGAGGATCTTCCTCCCCTTTGTCTGTTGAATAATCTTTCCGATGACCGTCGCCTGGTCCACGGTAGGATTTCCAATCTGAATTTTATCCCCCTCCCCCACCATCAGGACCTCTTTGAGGGTTACGGAATCGCCAACCTTTCCTTCCAGTTTCTCGACCCGGATGATATCTCCTTTGGAAACTTTATACTCCTTTCCTCCGGTTCTTAACACCGCAAACATTGTCATCCTCCGAATGAATTAAATAAAAATATTAAAAGATTTAATATCCATTGTCAAATTTCAATGATATTGAATTGCTCCTGATGAAAACCTAACTTTGATTTGATGACAATCTTTTTTTTCAATTTTCGCTCCAATTCCTCCACCCCGTTTCTCTCTTCTTCATATAGCATATCCACCACATCGGGGTTGGCTTCCACCAGGATACTATTTCCTCCTAAGTGGGAGGCTGTCCTCTCGATTTCGCGGAAGATGTCATAGCAGACGGTTGTTTTTGACTTAACCATCCCTGACCCTTCACAGTAGGGACAGGACTCCCCTAAAATTCTCGAGATATTCTCCCGGGTTCGTTTGCGAGTCATTTCTACCAATCCCAGTTCCGAGATCTTAAAGAGGGTCGTTTTCTGTCGGTCTTTCTTCAGAGCCTCTTCAAGGGCCTGGATCACCTTTTCTCGATCTCCCTCTCTCTCCATATCAATGAAATCAATAATGATAATTCCTCCGATATTTCGAACCCTCAACTGGTAGGCAATCTCCTTAGCCGCTTCCAGATTGGTCTTAAGAATGGTATCTGCGACATTTCTCTTCCCAACATATTTCCCGGTATTCACATCGATGGCCACCAGGGCCTCATTGATATCGATCACAATGTATCCCCCCGATTTCAGCCAGACCTTTCTTTGTAAAAGCTTATCAATCTCCATCTCAATCCCATAGGCATCAAAGATGGGTTCCTTCCCTTCGTAGAGAATGACCTCATACTTTTGTTTGGGCATATAGGTATTGATAAAAGAAAGGATATTCTCATACTCCTCCTTTGAATCCACCACGATCCGGTGAACCTGTGGGGAGAGCATGTCCCGAAGGACTCGAAGGATCAAAGTGAGATCGCTGTAAAGAAGAGAAGGAGCGGTCACATTCTCCTTCTTTTTCTGAATGTTGCGCCAAAGTTGAAGGAGAAATTCCATATCATTTCGAATCTCTTCAGCCTCGGCCCCTTCACTGGCCGTGCGAACGATAAATCCATTGGAAGGGGGTTTTATGCTCTGGACAATCTCTTTCAGCCTTCTCCGCTCTTTTTCATCCCTGATCTTTCTGGAGACGCCCACATGATCCACCATGGGCATGAGGACCAGATAGCGGCCCGGAAGTGTAATATGAGAGGTAATCCGAGTCCCCTTTGTCCCCAAGGGCTCTTTAGAAACCTGGACCACAATCTCCTGTCCCTCGGAAAGGATCTCTTCAATCGGAAAAGGGGGGTTAGAGGAGGAAGGTACTTCCATCCCTGAAAAACCCATCTCTTCAAACATTTCCAACGCCCCGTAGGCATCCGAGACATAAAGAAAGGCAGCCTTTTCCAACCCAATATCCACAAAAGCGGCCTGCATTCCTGGAAGGACTTTGACGACTTTTCCTTTATAGATATTCCCGATGATTCCCCTATCCTTGGTGCGCTCGATAAAGAGCTCCGAGAGGACACGATCTTCAATAAAGGCCACCCTCGTCTCCCAGGGTTTTACATTGATAATTAATTCATTGGTCATAGGGTTTTCTCCTGCTTTATTCCAACTTGATTACGTTACATCGGGCCAGGGCCTCTCCCTTCAAACCCAGGACTGCCTCCAATACCTCATGGGGTTTAGCCATCTTCCCCCCTGAACTTCGGAGAATCAGAAGAAGGCCAAATTCGCCCCCTTTATCCTCCTTTACCTCCATCTTTTCAATTAATGGAAGGAGGTCCAATCTTCTCTTCTTTCCCTTCCTCTTCTGGATAATAAAGAATTCCTCTTTTTCCCAAATCTTTTGAATCATAGAATAAAGATCCTCTTTTGACATAAGATGATCGAGAGGGATCCAGTAGGTGACCCGATGAAGGGGAGAGGTAGAAGGAAGAGAGAGGGGAAGCTCTTTGACATCCATGATCTCAATCCCCTCTGGGAGGTTTCGATTCAGTCTCTCTTTTATCTCCTCAGGAAACATTTTCCCGGCCAATTCCATATCGACTTTCTCACTGAGACTTTCGACTCCAACCGGGAGGGCTCTTTCAAAGATGATTCTTGGCATGGGATGAAACCCTTCCGAGTAGCAGAGGGGAAGTTGGGCTCGCCTGGCTGCTCGATAAAAGAGGTGGGCCAGTTCAAGATGACTTAGGAATCGGAGATCTCCCTTTTTGGTAAATATTAAGTGGAATTTCCTAATGGTCGATTTCCTTCGTCCTTCCCCCGTTCGAGAAATCTTCAAACCCTCTGGTAATTCTATCCACCCATCGCCTTCTTTCACCGTAATTTTTTGACCGTCACAAACCCCACAACGATGGCAATCCTTCCCTCCACAAGGGAGACTCCATTGTTCACGCATCCCCTTTTGATATTCCTCCCAGAGGAAATGGGCTTTTACGCCTGTCTCAATGAAAGACCATGGAAGTGGATCGGTGAGGGTCTTTGATTTCCTATATTCCTCAGGATCAATCCCCGCCCTCTCAAAAGCCTCTCTCCACCGATCATATCGGAACTGATCACTCCACCCATCGAAACGGCACCCCAAACGACGGGCCTCCATCAAAACCCGCGAGAGTCTCCGATCCCCCTTTGAAAAGACCGCTTCTAAAAAGCTAAGATAGGGATCCTGCCATTTCAATCGAAGGTTCTTTTTTAGTCCTTTTTTAAGAAACTGAAGTTTCTCCTCCATCTCCTGGAGAGAAATCTGGGAGACCCACTGAAAAGGGGTATGAGGTTTTGGGACGAAAGTAGACACGCTGACACTGATATGGGGAGAGAGTTTCTGCCTCTCACCCAATAAAGCAAGTTTATGAGAAAGGGTTAAGATCGCCTCCAGATCCTCTTCTCTTTCCTTGGGGAGGCCAATCATGAAATACAGCTTCACATTCCTCCACCCCTTAGCGAAAAGATCCTTAAGCCCTTGAAAGAGCAGCTCCTCATCCATCTCTTTGTTAATGACCCTTCTCATTCGTTCGGTGGCTGCTTCGGGGGCAAGGGTAAAACCTGTCTTTCGGACCCTCTGGATCTCTTTCGCCAGGTGGGAGACGATGCTCTCTATTCTTAGGGAGGGAAGGGAGATGGCGATCTTCTCTGGTTCGGAACAATCCATAAGGGTAGAGAGAAGAGGGGCAATCGAGGAATAGTCTCCTGCACTCAGGGAGAGGAGGGAAAACTCTTCGTATCCTGTCCGAGGGAGGGATTGTTTCAGCACTTCTTTTATACTCTCGGGACTTCTCTCTCGATAAGGTCGATAGATGAAGCCTGCTTCACAAAACCGACAACCCCTTTTACACCCTCGAGCCATCTCCAGATTGAGCCGGTCATGGACGATTCTCATGTAGGGAACAATTGGCGAAGTGGGAAAAGAAGTTTGCTGGAGGTCCGGGAGAAGCCTTTTTCGAATCGGCTCGCCTTGATGGAGACGGGGAACATAGACCCCTTCGATTTTGGAAAGGGATTTTAAAAGCTCCTCCTTTTTCCCCTTTGAGGTTTTCCATTGAATCACTAAATCAGCGATTTCGAGAGTAACCTCCTCTCCATCGCCTATCACAAAGGCATCGAAAAACTCATCAACCGGAAGGGGATTAAAACAGGTTGGCCCTCCAGCGATGATCAAGGGAAATCTCTCATCCCGATCGTTCGAGAGGAGGGGGAGATGAGAAAGCTCAAGCATATTAAGGACATTGGTAAATGAAAGTTCGTATTGAAGAGAAAAACCCACTATGTCAAATTTAGAAAGCGGAAGAGAAGATTCGAGGGATGAGAGGGGAATTCCCTTTTCTCTCAGATGCCTTTCCATATCGATCCAAGGAGCAAAAACCCTCTCGCAAGCGATCTCGCTTCTTTGGTTAAGAAGGAAATAAAGAATTTGAATTCCCAAATGCGACATCCCAACTTCATAGACATCGGGAAAGGCGAGACAGAATTTTAGTTTGACGGTGGAGAGATCTTTTCGTATGGAATTGATCTCCTGGCCTAAATACCTGCTTGGTTTAGAAACAAGGGAGAGAAATTCTTTCATCCAATTTCATCCCAAAGAGTGAAAATAGGAAAGAGGGGTTTACCCCCTCTATCCATTAATTAAAATACTATAATTTACCCAGAGAGTCAATTTTATTTCATGGTTTGCTGTAATCCTTCACTCAGAAGTGGGGAAAACGCCCGAGAGGGGTATTGGAGAAACCCATGGTGCGGCTACCTTAAATGGTCCATAGAAATCGTGACTTTGGTTGGTTTTAATCAGAAACCCATTTCTACGATGGATCGATTCGAAGGATCTACTATTTACATTCCATCCATCCGCGTTCTATGGGTTTCGGAAATACTCCTGTCGGGCTTAAATTTTTTTCCACCCTTCAGAGAGGGGTTGCCGTTTGCTTTCCGTATGGATTTATGATATAAATTTAGAAGAATCCGTATTCAGGTGGTCTTTGACCTAAAAGGGAACCTCGTGAAAATCGAGGACGGCCACGCCGCTGTAATCGGGGACGAAACCTGCCAGCAACCACTGGCCTGAGGAGAAAGGCTGGGAAGGGGCAGGAAGTAGGAGGATCCGTAAGTCAGAAAACCTGCCTGAATACGCTTCACTGAAGGTCTTCGGTGGGAGACTGTGAAGGGGATAATGAGGCTAAAAGCCCGGTCTTCAACTGAAGATCGGGCTTTTTGTTTTCCATTTTGAATGGATAATTAGGAAATGAGGAAATTGAAAAGTCTGAAGATCTCTGCCTTTCTCTCCTTAGGGATTCACCTGCTCATTTTTTTTCTTTTTTCCATCCTCTTTCCAAACTTAGATTTAACACCTTCTCCTTCCCATTTCGATCCCGTCGAAGTCTCTCTCTCAAAACTCTTAATTGAACCTCGACCCAAGATTGTTTCGGCTCAGAAACCCTTTTTGAAGCAGCAAATACCTATTTCCAACAAAGAGATAGAAAATTCGATCAAAGAAGAAAGGATCGTTGAGGAAGAAAAAAAAGAGGAAGAGCCCATCGTCGCACGAGTTCCTCCATCGCCTCCTCTCTCAATCCCCCCTGAATCCGAATCCTTTGAATTTTCAAGGAGCATTGAAGAACACATTCGAATGGTCTCCTTAAGGGATTCTTCCGATTCAAAAATAGAAGACCGATTCGAGGAGGAAAGTCACAAGAAATCCGTTCTCCAACTCCCTTTTGCAGAGGTTCCTTCTGAAGGTATTAAAAAGAACCCCTCTCCACCGGAAAAAGAGGTCCGCCTGATTTATCCTAAATATGTCGAGAACCCAAAACCCATCTATCCTCGAGAAGCCAGGAAAAAAGGATACGAAGGAGAAGTCATCTTGAGAGTGGAGGTTCTCCCCGATGGTCGAGTTGGACAGATTGAGATCCGACGTTCCTCGGGCTATGAAATCCTTGATCGATCGGCTATGGAAACGATAAAACAATGGAGATTCATCCCTGCCCAAAAAGGAGAGGATCGGGTGACCTTCTGGGTCAATATCCCGATCAAATTTCAACTCCAATGAGAAGTCACTCTCACCCGTTTCGGTGTTATAAGAAACCCTGGGTTCTTTATCTCCTTGGACTCCTTCTCCTCCTTCTTTCTTGGAGAGAAATGGCTTCCCCTTCTTCCATCTTTATTGACGAAGTCGGTAGAAAGGTGACCTTTCCAGGGCCTCCTAAGAGAATCATTTCCTTAGCCCCAAATATTACAGAGATCCTTTTTGCCCTGGGAATGGATGAAGCCATCGTCGGAGTGACTCTGAATTGTAATTATCCTGAAAAGGCGAAAGAAAAGGTTGCTGTCGGAAGTTATATTCGTGTTGACTTTGAAAGGATTCTCTCCCTTAAACCTGACCTGGTCATTGCAACAGGAGCAGGGAATACAAGAGACATGGTGAATCGTCTGGAGAGGCTGGGAATTCCTACCTATGTGATCTTTCCTAAAAAATTTGACGATGTTCTCCAGAGTATCCTTCACCTTGGGCAACTCCTCCGTCGGGAGGAAAAGGCTTTGTCCATCATTCAGGAGATGAAAGAGCGAAAACAAAAGGTGATAGAAAAAACAAAATCTCTTCCCCGACCTCGGGTTTTCCTCCAGATCGGGGAGTCTCCCATGGTCACGGTTGGAAAAGGAAGCTTCGCCGATGACCTTATTCGTCTGGCGGGAGGAGAAAATATTGCTGGAGAGGAGAGACAGATGTATCCTCGCTTCGGAAGAGAAGAGGTTCTGCGAAGATCCCCGGAAGTCATTATCATAAGCACAATGAATCCCAAAGGAGATTACGATCGGATGATCTCAGAATGGAATCGATGGAAAACCATCTATGCGGTTAAACAGGGCCGAATCCACCTCATTCATTCAGACCTTATCGATAGACCCTCTCCCAGAATGATTGATGGCCTCGAAGAAATGGCCCGATTGATCCATCAAGGCCCTCTGCTTAGACCTCCGGAAAAGGAATCGAAATGAAAAGGGTGACTCTGAAAAAAGTAATCGTCATCTCCTCTCTTTTAACTCTCCTTCTCTTGCTTATCGTTCTATTTTCTTTGACTGTTGGGAGTGTGAAGATTAAACCTCAACAGACCATCACCATCTTTTTACACTCCCTGATGGAGTTAGGTGAAAAAGCAAGGGACGCCGAAGAGATGATCATCCTCTCCCTTCGTCTTCCAAGGGTTCTTCTGGCAGGATTGGTAGGAGCTGGGCTCTCGATGGCAGGGGTCATCTTTCAGGTGCTGCTGAGAAATCCCTTGGCAGACCCTTATATCTTAGGGGTCTCCAGTGGTTCAGCCGTTGGAACCATTCTGGCCATTCTTCTGGGTTTAAGCACCGCCTCTTTCGGCCTTCCTGTGGCCTCCTTTACGGGAGCCCTCTTGACGATAGGAATAGTTTTTTATTTTGGAAGACAGAATGGAAAAATCCATCCAAACACCCTCCTTCTGGCAGGGGTGGTCACCGGATCCTTTCTTTCAGCTGTCATCCTGTTTCTGTTATCCCTCTCTCAAAAAGAAGAGCTCCATACCATCCTCTTCTGGTTAATGGGAGATTTCAGCTTCTCCAATTTTATCTCCTTTCGGATCATCTTCCCTTATATTCTTTTTGGGTTTATCTTCCTCTATTCCCGTTCTCGGCATTATAATCTCCTCCTCCTTGGAGAGGAAGGAGCCATCCAGATGGGCCTCTCTGTGGAACGATTAAAACTCCTCTCCTACCTCTCCGCATCTTTGATCACTGCGGCCTCCGTTTCGGTTTGTGGATTAATAGGCTTTGTGGGACTTATCGTCCCCCATGGAGCAAGGACTCTCTTCGGAGCTGACCATCGACTCCTTCTTCCCTCTTCTGCCCTCATCGGGGCCTCTTTCCTCATCCTTTCTGACACCCTGGCAAGAACCCTCCTTGCTCCTGTAGAACTTCCTGTAGGAGTGATTACCGCAGCCTTTGGAGGACCCTTCTTCATCTATCTTCTCCGAAGGAGAAAGGGAGTTAAAACTTTATGATTGAAGTTCAATCCATCTATTTTCGATATCATCAGGATTGGGTCCTTCAAGATATCTCTTTTAAAATTGAAAGAGGGGGTTTTGTGGGAATGATCGGTCCCAACGGGTCCGGAAAAACCACCCTCCTCAAGATTCTCTACCGTCTTCTCTCTCCCCAAAAGGGACAGGTCCTCTTCGAGGATAAACCCCTTCAAAAAATGAGTCGAAGTGAGATTGCAAAAAAGATTGCCGTCGTCGCTCAGGAGAATTATCCTCTTTTTCCCTTTCGTGTCGAAGAGGTCGTTCTGATGGGACGCTCCCCTTATTTAGGCTCCCTCCTATTTGAAGGGAAGAAGGATCTGGAAATTGCTCAAAGGGCAATGGAGTGGACAGAGATTCTTCCATTGAGAGAAAGATATCTGGATGAACTCTCGGGAGGGGAAAGAAAAAGGGTTTTTATTGCAAGAGCCTTGGCCCAGGAGCCAGAGATGATCCTTCTCGATGAACCCACTGCCAATCTCGATATCCATCATCAGCTTGATTTCCTGAACCTCATTCTAAATCTCAATCGGGAGAAGGGACTCACGATCATCCTGGCCTCCCATGATCTCAATCTCACTTCGGAATTTTGTGATCGTCTTATTCTTCTTCAAAAAGGGAGGATCTATTGTGTTGGCTCTCCGGAGGAGGTCATAACTCCTGAAAATATCGAAAAGGTCTATGGCTGTAAGGTTTGGATCGATCGGAATCCTTTCTCTCAATCGCCCAGGGTGAATTTCATCGTCAAGGAAAACCAACCCTAAATTCAACTTTTATGAGTCTAAGGCTCTCCCTTTCGAACTAAACCAGACGAGTAATATCTTCGGCAACCCGGGGCTAATCTGTCCACATCTTGAGATCGTGTCCAGGAAAGAGGAGTAACCTCAATACGTCCACGGGGTTCACATAACCCGAAATCTTCCTTTCCTCTGCGAAAGAAGGCGCTACTCCACAATCCACCAGTAAGGTTTCCCTTTCTCCTTGAATGACCCAGAGATAATAGTTTCTCTCGATCGTCTTTTCCCAATCGGTATTCCAAAGAACCATCACCATTGAGCTTTTAAAATAAAAGGACCGGGATATTTAACGGCGTAAATGTTATAGAGAGGTAAGGGAGAAGACACATCCTACTCCGATCGTTTCTTAAAATCACTCAATCGCTGTTCCTGTTCCCGAAGAAGAGAGTGAGCCTCTTCAATGGAGACGGGAAGGAATCGTACCCGGTCTCCTGGTTTGAGTTGGGCCACCTTGGGAAGATCCACATAAATCACATTGGCAATCTTCGTATAGCCTCCTGTGACTAACTCATTTAAGATGATGATTGGATTTCCATCCCCGGGAATCTGAATTGCACCTGGAAGAAATCCTTCGGAGATAATGGACTCTTCCACGTCGGGTCTTCTTTCCACCACGGGACCTCGAAGCCGAATTCCCATCCGATCGCTTTGAGGGGTGACTTCATAGGTAGACGAAAAGAAGGTTTGAAACCCCTTCTCGGTAAAATGGTCTTCTTGAGGTCCTAAGATGACCCTCAATGTCACTTCGCGGGCAAACTGGGGAATCCAATCTTCTGGAAATCCGAGTCCCACTCGATCCAAAGGATAGGAGTGGTTGAATCGGTAGAGGAGATCCCCTTTCTTAAGAGCCCTTCCTTCTAACCCTCCGAATTTCCCGGAGAGGTAGGTGGAGTAACTCCCCATAATTTTCCCAACAGCGAAGCCTCCACTCACTGAAAGATAGGATCGACATCCTGATCGAACTCTTCTAAATGTAATGACATCCCCCTCAATTAAAAGGTGGGTCTTCCACATCTTTAAGGGGTCTCCATTGAGGGTTGGTGAAAGATCCCCTCCCGTGATCGCAATAAGAAACTCTCCCAGGCTTCTTAATTTCAATCCTGTTAAAGTGATTTCCAGACAGGCCTCACTTCCAGTGTTCTTGACCAGGAGATTGGCAATCTGATAAGAAAAAGGATCCAAGGCTCCAGCAGGAGGGACTCCAAACTGACCATACCCGAATCGTCCAAGATCCTGAAGGGTCGTAAGAATACCTGGAGCTAAAACCTCAAAGGCCTCCACCCTTTCCATCTTTTTTATCCCAATTCAAATATTCCTCCTCACTTATCGGATAAAACTCCACGAGATCTCCCATCCGAAGAAGGGAAGGGGGTGTTCGATTGGGGTCGAATAATTCCATAGGTGTCCTTCCTATGATTTGCCACCCTCCTGGACTCTCCATCGAATAGATGCCTGTCTGTCTCTGAGCAATGGCCACAGACCCTTTGGGGACAGAAAGCCTTGGGGTCTTCAGTCTTGGGGTGACCAGAGCCTCAGGGAGCTCTCCCATATAAGGGAATCCAGGCATAAAGCCAATCATATAGATAAAGTAGGGTTTGCTACAATGAAGACGAATGACCTCTTCTGGGGAGATCTGATGATAGCTGGCGACGAACTCGAGATCAGGTCCGTAAGCCCCTCCATAGAGGACCGGGATTCGGGTTAATTTGGGTTCAGGGAGAGGAAATTCCTGAAGTTGCTTTTCGATTTTCCGAAGTCTTTTCTTCAACTCCTCGATGGGAAGAATGAAAGGATGATAGGTCACAAGAAGAGATCGATAGGTCGGGATGGTCTCTATGATCCCCTCGATGGATTCTTTTTGAATGGCAAGGGCCATCCTTCTGACCTTCTCATTGATCTCCTGACTAATCCTATCTCCAAATTCGAGGAGAAGGCCTCGATCTCCAACCCATCTAAAAATGGCCTCTGGATAGAGCCCCACGAAATTAAGCCCTTTCCTCCTTAGACAAAATGTTTCATGGAAAGAACTTCCACTCCATGGGCCATTAGGACTTCCCGAATTCTCTTGACCATCTCGACAGCCGAAGGGTTATCTCCATGAACGCAAAGGGTATCGGCCTGAAGTTCAATTTCTGTTCCATCAATGGCAGTCACCCTCCCCTCCAGAGCCATCTTCAACGCCCTTTGGGCCACCGTTTCATGATCGTGCAGGACAGCGCCCTTCTCTCTTCTCGAGACCAAAGTCCCTTCTCGGCTATAGGCTCGGTCTGGAAATGCCTCAAAGGCGATTCGGATTCCATACTGTTTTCCTATCTCCCTGAGAGCCTCACGATGGGAAGAAGCCAGGACCACCAGGATCAACTCCTTGTCCAGACTGGAGAGGGCCTTCATCATCACCTCCCAAATGGCAGGATTTTGGACGGCCATATTATAGAGGGCCCCATGGGCTTTTACATGTTGGAGCCTGAGCCCCTGAGCCGCTGCAAAGGCCTGGAGGGCCCCTGTCTGATAGAGGATGTAATCCTGAATCTCCTCGAGGGTAGCATCCAGATTTCTTCTTCCAAAACCTAAAAGGTCTGGAAACCCGGGATGGGCTCCCACCTCCACACCATACTTCTTGGCCAGAGAAACGGTTTTTCGCATCACGGATGGATCTCCCCCGTGAAATCCACAGGCAATATTGGCAGAGGTAATATGGGGGATGACCTCTTCATCGAGCCCTATTTTATAGGCCCCAAAACTCTCCCCTACATCCGAATTAAGATCGATCCTTTGCCTCTTATTCATCTCCCTTCCTCCATCACCATTTGAATAGCCCCTTTGGGACAAATGGCAGCACAGATGCCACACCCTTTACAGTAATCCAGATCGATCAATACTTCTCCGGTCCTTTCATCCCGTGTGATACAAAGATCGGGACAGAGAAGACTACAGAGATCACAGGCCTCACATTCCCTTAACCCCAAACATCTTTTGGCTTCCTCGACGGCCTCTCCCTTCAAGAGACCCTCTTTCGCTGAAAAAGAAACCTTTTTCCCTGTTTTATGAGGAGATCCCTTCTGTCTTTTCCTGTGAACGTCCTCTTTTTTACATTCCTGCTTCATATTCCCCTTCGGATGAGAGGTTTAGGAAAGAAATTCGGCAATAGCCTTTGCCCCTTTCTTCCCTGAAGCAATGGCATCGATAGCCCAGCTCGGGCCACTCACCATATCTCCACCAGCAAAGACCCCCTTAATATTTGTCTGCCCTGTGTGAGGATCCACCCGCACCGTGCCATCCGGATTTTTCTCAATCCCTTTGAAAGATCTTAAATCCACTTTCTGACCAATGGCAGCGATTACCGTATCGGCTTCGATTCTAAAATTGGAACCTGAAATAGGGATGGGTCTTTTTCTCCCTTTCTCGTCCGGCTCTCCCAGTCGCATTTTCATACATTCCATCCCAACCACCCTTCCTCCTCTTCCCACGATCCTCAATGGAGCGGTGAGAAGATGAAGATGAACCCCTTCACGAATGGCCTCCTCTACTTCCTCTGAAAGGGCAGGCATCTCTTCCCTGGATCGTCGATAATAGAGATCCACCCTCCTTCGGCCCAGATGGAGGATCGAACGGGCCACATCAATGGCTACATTCCCACCCCCAATCACAGCAACCCTCTTTCCGATAGCCACGTTTCTCCCAAGGTTGATCTCTCTTAAAAACTCAACTCCTGGGTATACCCCCTTAAGGGATTCTCCGGGGATATTCAATTTGGAACTCCGATGGGCCCCTGTGGAAAGAAATAGGGCATCCACACCTAACCTCTTGAGGATCTTTCCGTCTCCATCCAGTCGAAAAGGCTCTAAGGTTTTCATCTCCACTCCGAGCCTTCGAATCCCCTCAATCTCCATCTTTAACACCTCTCTCGGAAGCCTGAATGCTGGAATCCCAACTGCAAGCATTCCCCCAAGCACGGGGAGAGCTTCTACGAGAGTGACTTTAAACCCCATAAGTCTCAGATCATTTGCACAGGCAAGTCCTGCTGGCCCCGATCCAACGACCAGGACCTTCTCTCGTCTTTCCCGAATGAGTCTTTTGGGTTCCTCCCTCTCTCGATCAAATTCCGCAACGAATCGTTTGAGAAGACGAATGGGAATGGGATGGTCGACCTCCTCCCGAAGGCAGGCCTCTTCACAAGGATGGTGACAGATATACCCACACACTGCTGGCAGAGGATTGACCTCTCGAATCAGTTCAAGTGCTTCTTTGAACTTTCCTTTGGCGATAAGAGCCACATACCCTCTGGCGTCTTGATGAATAGGACAGGCTTTCTGACAGGGGGGAAGAGAAACCTTCTCTTCCGTTTCCCCTTTTCTTAATCTCCCTTGATAGAGCAATCCTCTAAGACTTTCCTTCTCTCTCCGATATTCAGAGATAAGCTCTGCTGGACAACCCCTCAGGCAAACCTCACAACTACGACAACGAGAAGCATCGATGACGGGGTGATGGGTCCTTCCTTCAACCATGGATCTTCCTCCCCGCATCCATTCCTAATCGAAAGGCCTTCAGATTAAGAGGCCGATATCTTTCCGTCACATGCAGGGCAATCGCTTTACGAAGGGCCCGAGGAGAAACGATTCGAGTCAATTCAACCAGAGCACCCAGAAAGACAATATTGGCCACCTGTTTATTCTTCAATCGTTCAATGGCAAGGTGGGTCGCAGGAATCCCAATCTGTTTCACCCTTCGATTCTCTTTCGGTGTCACAAAATCTCGGTCGTAAAGAATCCATCCCGAATCTTCTCGAACATCCTTCCAGTAGAGGTCATAGGCCCCCTGAGACATGGTGATTAAGATATCGGCAATGATGAGATGAGGAAAATCGACTGGATGGTCCGAAAGGATAACCTCCGATTTACAACCCGAACCCCTTGCCTGAGCCCCATAAGAATTGGAACCAGAAACATATCTTCCTTCCATGGCACCTGCCTGCCCTAAAAGCAGACCGGCAAGGACCACCCCTTGACCTCCAAAACCACTGAATCGAATCTGCTGGATCCGGCTCATCCTAAAAATTCTCCTGTAATAATCTTTTCAGCAAGTTCCTCCTCACTCATCCCTTCGGCTTCCTCTACATCGATGCATCGCCGAATGAGATCACGGATCAGATCCTCTGGACGATCGAGTCGATTTCGCCTTCCGTATTGGGTGGGACAAGGGGAGAGGACTTCGATAAAAGAGAATCCTTCTCGGAGGAGAATCTTTTTAATGGCACGGACAAGGGCCACAGGTTGGGTCACCGAGTATCGGGCCACATAGGTGGCTCCGGCGGCTTCTACCAGACGGCAAAGGTCGAAAGGAGGATAGGGATTTCCCTCATCCGTGGTAGAGGTTTTTGATCCCTTGGGAGTGGTGGAAGCAACCTGGCCTCCTGTCATCCCATAAATCATATTGTTTGCGCAGATGACCTTGAGATCGATATTCCTTCTTGCTGCATGGATAAGATGATTCCCACCGATAGAAGAGAGATCTCCATCTCCGCTGACAACCAATACACAAAGATCGGGGTTAAAGAGTTTGGCTCCAGTAGCAAAGGCTAAGGCCCTTCCATGAAGGGTATGAAGGGTATCCCCATTGTAGTGTGGACTCGGGATCCAAGCTGCACATCCAATCCCAGACACAAAAAGCGTCTTTTTCATATCCATCTTGAGCTCATCCATCGCTCTTAGAATAAGGCCCATGAGGATTCCATGCCCACAACCTGGACAGAAGGGTGTAGCCTTGATCCCTGGTCGAATATACTTCTCCAATGCTCTAACCATGTTTGACCCCTGCTGAATTCAACTTGACCTCATAGGGTCTTCAATATGGCTTCAATCTTTTCGGGGCGGATGATCTCCCCATTCATCTGATGAAAAGGGATCACTTCACAGGAGCAGTATTTCCTTACCTCCCCTGCGACCTGCCCGAAGTTCATCTCCGGGACCAGAATCTTTTTCGCCTTTCTCCCAAGTTCCGATACCTTCTCGTCCGGAAAAGGCCAGAGGGTCCTGAGCCTCATCATCCCAATCCTTCGGCCCCCTTTTCTCAACTCCTTTACCGCATAGAGGCTACTTCGCGCCGTAAAACCATAGGAAACGATGGCTATCTCGGCTTCGTCCAAGAAGTGCTCTTCTATCTCAATGATCTCTTTTTTATGATTTAATATCTTCTGATTGATCCTCTGAACGAGCTTAGAATGAACCTCAGGATCGTCCGTCTTCCGATACCCGAAGGCATCGTGCGTCGATCCTGTAACCAGAAGCCTCTCTCCTTCTCCGAAGGAGGGCATTGGAGGAACTCCGTCCAGCTCTTCGGTTCCAAAAGGAGGGGCTCCTTTCTGTTTTTTACGGTTCCATATCTCCACCTTTTCAGGAATCCGGATCGTCTCCCTAAGATGACCCACCGCTTCGTCGGCCATCACAAAGGCAGGAACCCGATACTTCTCACTCAGATTAAAGGCTTTAATAGTAAAATCATACATCTCCTGGGATGACCATGGAGAGAAAGCGATGACCTGATAGTCCCCATGAGATCCCCATTTGGCCTGCATAATATCTCCACTTCCCACCCTTGTGGCCTGCCCGGTACAGGGACCAGCCCTTTGGACATCCACAATGACACAAGGGGTCTCCGTAAATGCGGCATACCCAATGGCTTCTTGCATCAAACTGAATCCTGGTCCAGAAGTCGCCGTCATCGCCTTAGCCCCTGCCCATGAGGCCCCAATCACAGCACAGATAGAGGCAATCTCATCCTCCATCTGAATAAAGACCCCTCCAACCTCCTTTAGTCGAACGGCCATTCGCTCCATCAGTTCACTGGAGGGAGTAATGGGATAACCTGCATAGAATCGACATCCAGCAGCAATAGCCCCTTCCGCGGAGGCTTCATTTCCTGAAAGATAATAGACTCCACTCGGGAGACCGAATCCCTGCCTTTTGACTGGCATTTCTTCTCCTTCACTTTTTTAAAAAAATTCTTGACAAATATTAAATTAAAAGGGATAAATAAATCAATAGATCCTTGAAGGAGGTGATGGACGATGGCATGCGGAGTAAAAAGCTGTGGGAAAACCAAAAAGACAGCAAAGGCCCCTAAGGGAAAGAAGAATTAAAACAGAAAAATTTTTTCTTGACAGGGGGTAAAAATTTTGTTATCGGTTTTAAAGTATTTTTCTCCAGCCTTAAAGGTCTGGCACTTAAAAGACTAACGGTGTTGTGAAAGGAGGTGAATTGGATGAAAAGGTTTATCAGTTTAGTGTTGGTGTTGATGATGGTAGGAGTTTTTGCTCTGGGTTGTGGGGTAGCGAAAGATACAAAGATTAAATGCCCCAAATGTGGTGCTGTATTCACCATTGATGAAGGATTAGCTGAGATTCAGAAGAAAGGCTATTAATTCACTTATCTCCTAACGTTGGTAATCCTCACAGATGAGACTCTTTAGGAAGGGAGAATATTATTCTCCCTTTTCTTTTTCAAAAGAAAATTCAATGGAAGTTCTCTCTTTATGAAGGACTGCTGAGAAGGTAGTTCCGCCTAAGAATGTTGGTATAAAATGAGAGAGGTCGTGAATAATTTTATCTATTTCTTCTTTCCCTCCCACCTCTCCTAAAAGATCGATCGGGATAAAGATATTCCTTGTCTTCTCGGTGACTTTATCTTTATCGCATTGACGCCATACCCAATTGCGGGTCAACACCTCTTCATCGTCCCTGTAAACCAGCTCACCCTTTGGAACGATGGTCCTCTCCCCACCTCCTAAGGGGGTGAATGGTTCCCACCCTTCCGCAAATCGGAGGTAGATATTCCCCTTCAGAGTATCCAGGTCGTGTCCCCCCATTGGGACGAGATACCTTAAAGAGATGCTATTATAAAGGTCTACCAGTGGATTGATTCTCGGCAACGGATCTCCCTTTATAATTCTTCTGGCCATCGATTCAATAGAACTAGGAAATTTACTTCCCGAGATCCCTAATTTGGCAAAGGCATTTCTCCAGGGCTTAATCCTTGGATGCTCCTGAGGTTTTTCTGCCGGAAAGTTCTTCCTTAATCTTTCTATACTCTCTTGAAGAAGACCTTCAATCTCTTCAGAGGAAAGAGAATTATTCACCCCTTGAGCCACTACCACTCCAACGATAAGGTCAGGCAGAAAATCAAACAATTCTTTTTGGATAGAAAAAAGCATCTTTTCTTCCCTTTTTTACCCCTAACATTCCATGGATAAAAAGTCAATCAATCGCTTTCCCAAGGCTTGAAGGCTTCTTTCTATTTCATCCTCTCGGATTCTTGACGACTTCTCCTATTTCCATTATAGTGAGAATCGATGGAAATTAAACCTACTATTATGGTCGTAGATGATGAATTAGGAGCGAGACAATCCCTTGAGGTCATTCTCGAAGATCAATTTCGCGTTCTCCTTGCAGAAAGTGGCCGAGAAGCTCTTGAAATAATTCGTAGGGAAACCGTGGACCTCATATTATTGGACGTTCATATGCCTGATATGGATGGGCTTGAGGTACTGAGAAGGATCAAGGAGGAAGAGGAAGGGATAGACGTGATTATGGTTTCTGCCCTCAATTTAGCACGAAAGGCAGTCGATGCCATCAAATTGGGTGCTTATGATTATATCACAAAACCTTACGAACCCGAGGATATCCTTTCAACCGTTCATCGAGTGATCCAACAACAGAGGCTACGCCGGGAATTGGACTTTCTTCGCAAAGAAGTAAAAGAATCCCGGGGGTTGGATCAGATTGTTGGCCAATCCAAGGCGATGGTTGAGATCTATAACCTGATTAAAAAGGTGGCCTTTACTTCGACCCATATTCTCATTACCGGAGAAAGTGGAACAGGGAAGGAGTTAGTCGCCCGATCCATTCATAATCAAGGAGACCGAAAAGATAAACCTTTTGTAGCCATTAACTGTGCCGCCATTCCCTCCGAATTGATGGAGAGCGAGATGTTTGGCCACGAGAAAGGTGCATTTACAGGAGCTCATACTCGAACGATTGGTAAGTTTGAACATGCCAATGGAGGCACCCTCTTTCTTGACGAAATATCTGCTCTAAGATCTGACCTTCAGGCGAAACTGTTAAGGGTTCTTCAAGAAAAGGAGATAGAACGGATTGGGTCGAATAAACCTATCAAAATTGATATTCGAGTCATTTCAGCAACGAATACAAATTTAGAAGAAGCCATCGCTCAAGGGAAATTTCGTCAGGACCTCTATTTTAGGCTCAACGTGGTTCCTATTTTTATCCCTCCTCTTCGGGAGAGGAGGGAAGACATTCCTCTCCTGGCTCAGCATTTTCTCAATAAGTTTAATACGCTCTATCATAAAAAGATTCCAGGATTCTCAGAGAAGGCGATGAATGCCCTCACCCGATACCACTGGCCTGGAAATATCCGGGAGCTTGAAAACCTCGTTGAGCGGATTGTGGTTCTCTCTTCTGGAAATGAACAGATCGATCTCAAACATATTCCTATGGAGATTTTACTAAGCTCAGAGCAGGATATTCAAGATTTGATGGGAAGGGAGATGGGATTAATCAAAATGAGGGATGAGTTCGAGAGGAGGGTGATTCTCAACGCCCTGGAGGCATGTCAATGGAACCAATCCGAAGCAGCAAGGATGCTCAAGATCAGCCGAAATCACCTGATTCAGAAAGCGAAACAGTTAGGTATCCTTCTCAGAAAGCCGTAGCATATCCCTCCGATTGTCATCTTCCCTTCGATTTGTTTACCATCGAATACAATTGAAACTCTCTCAATAAAATCACAGCATTTTGTTTAATTCTCTTAATGATCTCGATTGACTGTTAATTTTTTTTACTCATAACTCTATAATCTTTTTCCTCTTCAAAAAAGATCCCTTTCAAAAAATCCTTTTATTCACAGGGAATTAGTCCTCACCTATTCAGAAAAAAATTTACACCTCCCCGTGGCATTATGATTGCTATGAAGAAGTTATATTGGATTCTATGAAAGGAGGTGATCTTATGAGAAAGATTGGGATCGAATTGCTCATCATTGCAATCGCAGTGATGGCCTCTGTACTCCCCGTATTCGCTAATGGAGGAGGTTGGTAATTAGGATTTCAATTTCAATTTACTCCTCAAAAGGAAGCATACCAGAGTAGGATATGCTTCTTTTTTTTTAAAAATTATCTTTGACTTTCCTGCCAATTTCTTCTATAAATATCTCAAAATTAAAAGATTGGTAATGAAATATGTCCCGAAGGTTGTTTCTCCTATTTCTCTTCGCTTCTTTTATGTTAATAGTCTATCTTTCATTTCCAACAAATCTTTATTCAAAAGAGACAGAACAACCCAAGAAAGGAGGGGTTTACAGGAAACCCCTTGAATTTAGCCCCAAAATTCTGGATCCTGCCTTATCTATAGATACATATGCTGATACAATTAATCAGCAGATTTTTGATGGATTGGTCCAATTTGATCCAGACTTAAATGTGATCCCTTCCCTCGCTAAGTCCTGGAATATATCTCCAGATGGTCTTACATACACTTTTTTCTTAAGAGAAGGAGTTAAATTTCATAACGGAAGAGAGGTTACTTCAAAGGATTTCGTTTATTCATTCACCCGTATACTAAACCCCGAAGTTAGGTCAAGTTCATTTGATTTTTTTACCAGAATCCTTGGTGCTAAAGAATACATCGAAGGGAAATCAAAAGAAGTGAAAGGATTAATTTCTCAAGATAAATATACTTTTAAAATCATCCTTTCTGAACCTTACTTCCCTTTTATTACTATTATGGCAATGAGAGGATCTAAAGTGGTTCCCCGGGAAGAGGTTGAAAAAAAGGGAGGTGACTTTGGGAAGTCGCCTGTGGGGACAGGCCCATTTAAATTTGTTTCGATGAAAGAAGGCGAAGAGATCGTCCTTGAGGCTAACCCTGATTATTTTGAAGGAAGACCCTATCTCGATCGAATTATTTTTAAAATTTTTCACGGGGCTCCGAGAGAGAGGATTTTTAAAGAATTCTTAGAAGGGCGACTGGAAGAATCCTTTATCCCACCTGAGGAGATCGAAAATGTTATAAAAGAGAAGAAGTATCTATTCTTACAAAAACCCATTCTTTCCCTAAGGTTCTATGGATTAAATCCGGCCTATAAACCCATGGAGAACAAAGCCTTCCGAAAAGCCCTAAATTTTGCAATAAATAAGGCATATATAGTCTCGGAGATTCACAAGAATCAATTCCATTTAGCTCGGGGTATTCTTCCTCCAGGAATGCCAGGCTATACGACCCTCAAAGAGACCCATATCCTCATAACGAAAATCTTGCGAGAAAATATTTAAGGGAATCTCCTTATGGAAAAGAGAAACCTTTACTCGAACTCTGGAGTGCCTCAAGATCTGAAGCGGCTCAAAAAGAGTTGAATGAAATTAAATCGCAATTGAATAAAGTGGGAATCCAGGTCCATATCCATTTTGAGACGAACTGGCCCGATTTTGAATCCATGTTAAGAAACCATCAAGCTCCTATGTTTATTTATGCCTGGTATGCCGATTTTCCAGATCCGGATAATTTCTTAGGGACCCTTTTTTACTCCAAATCAAAATATAATTATACCCGATATTATCATCCTGAAGTGGACCGTCTTCTGGAAAAAGCCAGATCGGAAAGGGGCTATCTCAAACGAATAGAGATGTATCGAAAGATTGAATCGATCGTTCTTGAGGATGCCCCTATCATTCCTATGGTCCATCACCTCTTCCAGATGGTTTACCAACCCTATGTCAGAGGGGTAGAGGTGAATGCCCTCGGTGGTCCTTATATCCCCATGAAAAAGATTTGGCTAAAAAAATAGAAATCCGATGAGTTTCAAAAAAGGATTTAAATTCGTCCATCTCCAAACAAGGCTCATCTTCTATTCCACTTTAATGATCGTTCTGGTGATGACATTGATCATCCTCTTGGTTGAAAAACGTCAGTCTGCAACCATCCAGGAGGAATCAAAGAGACGGGGAATGACGATAGCAAGAAATTTAGCTGCGGTGAGTACGAATGCCCTTCTTACTTATAACTATGTGGTCCTTGAGCAGAATGCCGAAAGAGTGGCCCTTGAAGAGGATATGACCTATGTTATCATCCATGACAAAGAAGGCCGAGTAGCAGCCTACAGTCAACGGGATGAGAAGCAAGGTACCTTTCTGACCGATGAGGTGAGTCTAAAGGCTTTAGAGGCAAAAGAACCCCTGATTCAAGCCATTATGTTTGGTGAGAAAAGAATTCGCATCTTAGACATCGCTATACCAGTTTATATTAAAGAATCTCAAGAGAAATGGGGAACAATTCGGATCGGTCTGTCTATGGAGAGGATGTACCAAGAGATTTTGAGAACTCGGTTAAACCTCCTCTTTCTGGGCTTTTTAGCCCTCCTTGTGGGTATTTTAGGTTCTATCTTCTATGCGAGGCGAATCACTTACCCTATCTCTCAATTAGTCGAAGCTACTATCTCGGCCTCCCGAGGGAATCTTGACCAGAGGATCGAGATTCACACCCGTGACGAGATCGAAGAATTGGGCAAGAATTTTAATCATATGATCCAACAGATTCGACTCCATCAGAATGAATTAGAGCAACGACTTCGGGAAATTACCTCTCTAAAAGCTTATACGGATAATGTGATTTCCTCTATGATCAATGGCCTGATTACCCTTGATTTGGATCAGAGGATTGTCACCCTCAACGGGATGGCTGAGAGGATTTTAGGGATAAAGGGAGAAAGCGTAAAGGGCGTCTCGATAGGTCAGGTGTTGGGTGAAAATCATCCAATTAACAAGGCCATAAGTGAAACTCTTTTTCGAGGAAAAGAAATCACCCATGCCGAATTGGAAATCAAAAAGAATGGACATTCCCTCTGGTTGATGGGGTCAACCTCTTTTCTCAACGATGGGGGAGGAGAAAGAATGGGGGTTCTCGTTGTGTTCCAAGACATTACAGAATTAAAACTCATGGAGGAGAGGTTGAGGCAGGCGGACCGTTTGGCTGCCCTTGGAACTCTTTCTGCAGGCCTTGCTCACGAGATCAAAAATCCTCTGTCTGCCATCAAGACTTTTGTTCAGCTTCTCCCAAAAAAAATGGATTCTTCCTCCTTTTTGGAGAAGTTTCATGGCACTGTCCCAAGAGAGATTGAAAGGATCCACCAATTGGTTGAGGACCTTCTGGAATTGACTCGGCGAAGAAAAAAACTCTGGGCCCCTCTGAATATTAACACTTTAATCCACCAGGTGATCGAGCTTCATGAAGAGGAGACGAAGAGGAAAGGAATTGTTGTGGAAACCCATCTCGACTCCTCCATTCCACTGATTCAAGGGGATTCAGACTCCCTTTATAGAGCCTTCTCCAATCTGGTAATCAATGCCATTCAGGCCATGCCTAAAGGAGGAAAATTAATGATTCGTTCTGAACTTGATCGAGAATCCTCTTTGATTCAAATCCTTTTTCAGGATACAGGAATTGGAATGGATGAGGAAACGATAAAAAACCTCTTCAATCCCTTTTTCACGACCAAGGATAAAGGGGTTGGCTTAGGGATGGCTCTAACCCATAAGATTATTGAAGATCATAAAGGAGTCATTGAGGTAATGAGTGAGAAGGAAAAAGGATCCACCTTTATCTTGAAAATTCCTCTGTAATCAAAATCTCAAACTGTTAACCCTTATTAACAATCTCCTTCTCTTCCGTCATATAGAAAAACACAGCTCTTGACTATAACTATTTAAAGTTCCATTAAAATTTTTAATGGCTCCTAAAAAAAAGGCCTGGCACCCTATTTGCTCTTAATTAAAATGGAATTTTTTAGGTTAGGGGACTCTTCTTTTTTGGAGGTGGAGAGATGAGACATTTTTCTAAAAGAATCATGGTGGTCGATGATGATCAAGGAATTCTTGACTCCTTTGAAGTGCTTCTCGGAGATCGATATGAGCTCATCAAGGCAGAGAATGGATATCAGGCGATGGAGATTCTTGAGACCGATCCTCCCCAATTGATGTTCTTAGATATCAAGGTGCCAGGGCTGGATGGGCTGGAGGTCCTAAAGAGGTTGAAAGAGGATCAAAAAAAGGTTGAAGTAGTGATCATTACTGCTATCAGCCAAGAAGACACGGAAGAAGAAGCAAGGAATTTAGGGGCCATTGATTATCTGAAGAAGCCTCTTGATATTGATCAAGTGGAAAGAATTGCTGTCGAAGTGCTCCAATAATGTTTTAAGTGAGAGGGAGGATAATGCGGGAACCGGTGGAGAGAGTCCAAAATCCATTTAAAAAAAAGAAAAAGCAGATTTCGGACCCATATCCCTCGTTTGAAAATTTTCGGGTAGATTTTCAATCTCTCATCGAGAAGATCCCAGCCGTGGTATAAATCACTGTCCTCGATGATAAGGGCACACGGCTCTATGTAAGCCCCCAGATTGAGAAGATGTTGGGATTCCCATGGGTTCAATGGATGGAAGATCCCCACCTTTGGTTCAAACAAATTTACCCTGAAGATAGGAAACGAGTGTTGATCCTCAATAATGCGTGAAAATGATATTTTTTCTTCTGAAACCTGCATGAACACTGGATTATGAAAAGCCGTTTACTTGCAAGTTCGTGATTTTTGCGGAACTTTGAGTTGGTCGATTCTTTT
>Ga0101945_1000414_pt1 | contig 73613 bp, 75 predicted proteins | sample DewCreD2012metaG_2_FD_75246 | JGI IMG/M metagenome (GOLD analysis project Ga0101945, IMG submission 75246) | Hot spring sediment bacterial and archeal communities from British Columbia, Canada, to study Microbial Dark Matter (Phase II) - Dewar... ... | reverse complement strand
ATATCTGTTCCACAAACCGTCCTTTTTGGACGGTTTGTGGAATTAATTCATTATAGCCTTCTAACCTTGAAAATACTATATTTGCCATAAATTTGATTTCAATATTGACGCATTATTAAGGATATATTATATGACTTATGGATCATATAAACATAGAGGAAAGAATGGACGAGACGATTCTGAATTTGAAGGCCGAAATGTTAAAGGTTCTCGCCCAGCCCACCCGGCTCAAAATCCTTGAGACCCTTCGAAGTGGGGAAAAATGTATCTGCGAAATCGTTCCAGCTGTCCACGGAGAGCAATCCAATATTTCCCGCCATATCTCCCTCATGGAGAAAGCCTATTTGGTGACCACAAGGAAAGAGGGGGTAAGAGTCTTCGTAAAAGTGAAAGACCCGAAATCTTCGATCTTCTCGATCGGGTGCGTGCAATTCTCAAGAAACAGATGAAAGAGCAGGAAAAACTTCTTGCCCAGATTTAAATTTCAAAAAAGAAGGAAGCCTTTCCTATGTTCGTTCTCGAATTGATTCTTGCAGGTCTGGAAGCATTAAAAGAATATATTGCGCTCCATGTGATTACCTGCCTTATACCGGCCTTTCTTCTGGCAGGAGCGATGGTCAGTTTCATCTCAAAAGAGACGATCATCTATTATCTTGGAGCAGCCGCCAATAAACTTAAATCCTTTGCCCTGGCCAGTGGAGGGAGCTTCTTTGTAGCCGCCTGCTCCTGTACGGTGATTCCGGTTTCGAGCGGACTCTATTACGGTGGGGCAGGAATTGGTCCTGCCTTTATTGTCCTGTGGGTGACTCCGGCTGCCAATATCTTAGCCATCATTTATACAGGTGCCATTTTGGGATCTGAAATGGTGATCGTTAGAATCCTTTCAGCCCTTGCTATGGCCTTTGTAGTAGGCTGGGTGATGAGTTTTGTCTTCCGCCGAGAGGAGGCTCAGAGGACAGGAAGCCTTTTCAGTATGAATCCCAAAGGAGGAAGGATTGTCTCCCGGAGGGATCTTATCCTCATTCTTCTGGTATTAGCAGATCTGCTTGCCCCTAACTATCTTGTTCAAAAAGGCCCTTATCTTCATAAGGTCTATGTTTGGGCTATTGGAATGATAATTGTAGCCCTCTATGCATTTAAGGTAAAGAGCTGGGAGGAGATTCGTGGATGGTTGGGAGAAACCTGGTGGTTTGTGCGAATCATTCTCCCCCTCCTGTTAGGAGGTGTCTTTATTGTGGGTATCATTGGGAAGCTTCTCCCCCAGCAGTGGGTCGAAAATTGGCTTGGTGGGTCAGGAGTTTTTGCTTCTTTTCTGGCTACGGTGATTGGCCAAACGATGTATTTTGCAACGATGACAGAAGCTCCGTTTATTCATAAAATGTTAGGCTTGGGGATGGGAAAAGGTCCGGCCCTTGCCCTTCTCCTTACAGGTCCGGGGATGAGTCTTCCAAATATCTTGGCCATTATGAAGGTCTTTGGCTTTAAAAGGGGAATAGTATACGTTATACTGGTTTGTATTTTAGGAACCTTTGTCGGCTGGTTTACAGGAAATTTTATCTTTTCGTGAACTTATTTAATCCATAATACGAACTTAATTTTGTAGATTACTCTTAGCGCCATGCTCTCTGCGCTTTGCCATTTAAAAACAACGGAGGTGAAACAATGAAAAAAATCGAAATTTTAGGAATGGGTTGCCCCAAATGCAATGAGCTCGAGTCGCGAGCTAAAGAGGCTGTAAAAGGATTAGGCATTGAGGCCGAGGTCGTAAAGGTTTCGGATGTAAAGACGATCTCAAACTATGGGGTATTGGTCACCCCGGCATTGGTGGTGGATGGAGTGGTGAAGGTGGCCGGGAAGGTTCCAAAGGTAGACGAGATCCAGGAATGGATTAAATAGGAGGGTCGAATTTATGGAAGAAAAGTGCTTGTGTGAACCAACCGAGATTTTAATCTTCCCATGCTCGGGAGGCTCTAATGTCGGGCAAATCGCCAATCAGGCAGGTATGACACTGACGCAAGAAGGTTTTGGAAATCTCTTCTGCTTGGCTGGCATTGGCGGACATGTCAGTGGAATGATCGAATCCACCAAGGCAGGAAAGATCATCGGGGCGATTGATGGTTGTCCTGTCGCTTGTGCAAAAAAGACCCTGGAGCCTGCAGGGTTTAATATCGATGAATATGTCCAGGTCACTGATTTAGGAATAGAAAAAAATCATGATTTCAATCTCAATCCTTCTGAAGTAAAAAAAGTTACAGATCCCATAGCCTCCCGAATCCATCGGAGGAAAGGAGTCTTATCGTTTAAGGGAAAATTATACCCCTCATTCAGTGAGGGAAGAATATAAAAAGGCTCTCCTCATCAATGGAAAGGTCAAATCGGTGGGAATCAACCCAAGTTTTAAGAGATCAATGATGAAACAATGGATCCCTTTCCTTCTTATTTTTCATCTCCTCCTTCTCCCTCATCATTCTTTAACTCAACCCTCTTCCATCTCCATCTATCTCTTCTATGCAGAGGACTGCCCGAGTTGTCAGGCTATCCTTCAAAGTTATGTCCCGACTCTCAAAACGATGTACCCTTTTCTCGAGATCAAAACCTTTGATCTCGCTCATCCTTCCCACTACGAGGCACTACTGAAGCTTGAAGAGAAATTTCATCGTAAGGCTGATGAACTTCCTGTTCTTTTTATTGGAGATCGGATGCTCTATGGCGAAAAGGAGATTATGGAAAAATTAGATCCTATCATCCTCGAGTATCAGGTGAGTGGATCTCTCCCACCACCTCTTCCCCCTCTCAAAATCCCTTCTAAATTGGAAATTCTGGAAAAGAGTTTTACGGCTGAATTAACCTATTTTTATCAAAAGGGGTGTCCAAAATGTGATCGGGCAAGCTATCTGTTAAAATACCTAAATAAAAAGTATCCCAATTTAAGGATCAAAGAAATAGACCTAAATACCCCGGATGGAAAACGGCTCAATGAAATCCTCTCGAATCGGCTCAATCTCCCGCCAGAAAAACGTCTGATCGCTCCATCCCTATTTATTGGAGAGACTTTCCTTCCTGCAGAAGAAATCACAGAGGGAAAGGTTGAGGTACTGATCAAGAAATATAGTGTTACATCTCCCTCACTCTCCCCAACACCCGAGGATATCAAAAAAGCAGAGGAGTCCATTGTCCAAAGGTTCAAATCCTTTGGAGTCGTTGCTATCTTGCTTGCTGGCCTGATTGAGGGTCTTAATCCTTGTGCCTTAGCCACCCTCGTCTTCTTTATCTCCTATCTGACCATGGTCGGACGAACACGAAGGGAAATCCTCTGGGCGGGATTAGGGTTTACTGGAGCAGGCTTTATGACCCATCTCCTTCTTGGTTTCGGAATCTTAGGGTTTGTTCAACAGTTCTCTCTTTTTCCCCTGCTCTCTCGAATCATTTATTGGATAACCTTTCTCCTCTCCCTCTTTCTTGGAGCATTCAGTCTTTATGATTATATCCAGGTAAAGAAAGGACGTCCTTCCAGGATGACCCTACAGGTCCCCAATTCTTTAAAGAAGAGGATTCACCGAATCATTCGAACAAGAGAGGAAGAATTAGAGGCTGCCCGAGGAAGTCAATCCGCTCGCTTTCTTTTTGCAGCGATAGGAATTGGTTTCATCGTTACCCTTTTGCAATCCACCTGTACGAGTCAGGTCTATCTTCCGACGATCCTGTTTGTGACCCATATCCCATCCCTTCGAAGTAGTGCCCTATTTTATCTCCTCCTCTATAATCTTGTTTATATTTTGCCCTTGGTGGTTATTTTCAGTATCGTCTATTGGGGAACCACCTCTGAACAATTGTCTTTCTTTCTCCAACGACGGACATCGACCATTAAATTGCTAACCGCCCTCTTCTTCTTTGTTCTGGCCGGGATGTTGATCTTCATGCTCTTATGAGGGAAAGATGCTTTTCCAATCTTATAAAATTGCACGAATTCTTCCATGTATTGCCGATCCAGAAAAGTATATTACCCTTACTTTAATGGAAGACGAAAAGGAGGCTCATGAAATTCTAACCTGGATAAAAAACCTCATTAATGAGACCTATCAGAAAAAGGAGGAAATCGAACCCAACTATTCTTCAGGAGATTCTTTAAAACCATCGGATATTCAGAAACTTCATCCCGGAACGAACTGTAAAGAATGTGGAATGCAAAGCTGTCTTGCCTTTGCCTTCAAATTGCTGGACCAGAAGCTTGGGGTTGAAAAATGTCGCCCTCTTTTTACAGACCCATTTAAAAAGAAACGAAAGACCCTTCTCGAAACCTTAAAGGACGCAGGGTTGAAGGTTCCGTCTGAATTTTTAGAGTCCCTAACGGGTTGAAAAAGGAGAGATGAATGGAAGACCTGTTTGAAAAAATAGTGGAGTTAAAAAGAGCTGGAAAACCTTTTGCTTTGGTTCTTGTGATTAAAACACAAGGCTCCGTCCCAAGAAGGGCTGGCGCAAAAATGGTCGTTCAACAAGACGGAATGGCGATTGGAACAATGGGGGGCGGGGATCTCGAAAAAAGGGTAATCGAGGAGGCGTTGGAGGTGATCAAAAAGGGAACTCCTAAACTCTCCTCTTATATCTTAGACCCTGAAAAAGGAAAACTCGATATGATGTGCGGAGGAGAACTCGAGGTTTATATTGAACCTATTCTTCCTGATGAAAGACTGATTATCTTTGGAGCAGGGCATATTACGAGAAGCCTTGCCCCGATAATGCAAAAGATAGGCTTTAAAGTTTTGGTAGTGGATGATAGTCCAGAACTTCTTCAGAAGGAGATGTTCCCTGAGACTGAAGATTTGATATTAACCAATATGGAGCAATTTGCGAGGGATCTACCTTCTGATTCAAGAACCTATATTGTTCTGCTCTCGAGAGGATTCTCAAGGGATAAGGAGATTCTAAACCAATTGATCCAAAAGGATTTCAAATATATAGGAATGATTGGAAGTATGAAAAAGATATGGACTATGAAAGAGGACTTACAAAAACAAGGAATCCCAGAAGAGGCTTTCCGAAAACTTCGAGCCCCGATTGGCTTGGACATTGGTGGAGAAACTCCTGAAGAGATAGCCATCAGTATTGCGGCTGAAATCATAGCGGTAAAAAAGGGGAAAATAGGAAGCCTTTACAAGAAAGGGGGCTTTAAAAATGTTGCTCAATGACTATCAATTAAGGATTGTTCTTCCAGAGTGCAACTTTTCGGCATAGGATGAGAACGAGCCGAGACAGATGATGGCTGGATACGACGTTTCGGAAGAAATTTGATGATACGAGTTAAATTTAAAAATAGGGAAGGGAGGACAAGTTAATGAAAGGGTGGAAAGAGAGGGGGAAGGAGATAAGGCGTTACATCAATCCTGCAACTTTTCCAGTGGCCATCAAGTTTTTAAAAAACAAAAAGGAGATTCCAGAAGGAACTCGCATTCCTACGAAAGACCTTAAAGTCAAAATCGCCCACTGTCAGGCGCAAAGTATTTGCCGAAGATATGGGTGGACGATTGCAATGACCAAGGAAGACTTAGGATGCGCCCTTTCAGGATATACCTATGGATGGAAATCCATCGAAAAAGAGGGGGCGATTGAATTCTTTATTCGAATGCATTATGCCTCAAATGAAGGGGCGGCTTTAAAAATTCTTTACTCCACCAGAACCTTGGATCCTGGACAATGTGAGGCCGTGGTCTATTCTCCCTTAGAATGGGCAAAGATAGAGCCCGATGTGATTCTTTTTTATTTGAATCCGGCTCAACTGATGCGATGTCTTCATGGGAGCACTTATAGGACAGGGGAACCTGTAACCAGTTCTTTTTCTGGCCGGGCAGGATCCTGTACGGAAGGCGTTTTGGGAGCCTACCTTGATCAGTCTCCCAAGGTGGTGGTCCCGGGCAATGGGGATCGGGTCTTCGCTTCCGTTCAAGACCATGAAATGGTTTATGCCATTCCCTCGTCCCATCTAAAAGATTTAACGGAGGGCCTTGCAAAGACTCATGAGAGGGGAATCCGCTATCCCATCCCTTCGTATATGCGATATCAACCTGAGGTTGCCCTCTCTCTTCCCTTAGCGGACATTTTCAAGATTCCTGAAAAAGAGGGTGAAGGGTGAAGTTAATAGGCAAGATTAAAAAGAAACACCCCCTAAGATGGTCCGTTGGGGTAGGTCTTATTTTAATTTTAATGGGGTTTTCTCCGTCTCTTCCTTCAAAAGGATCAGACTCTCCCGAAAAAATCATTCAGGCCATCCAAACCTTTCGAAAAGAAAAAGACCTTTTTTTCAAAACCTCACCCAATTCCCCTCTGGAGGAATCCGATAAAATCAAATTTAGGGGATTAAAGTATTTTCCCATCGACCTGACATATCGTTTCGAGGGGAAGATCGAACGGTATCTCATCAGTATCAACGACCCAAAATACTATGCCACCTTTCCAACGAATAAGGGCCCTCGGAAACGATACATCCGATATGGAAAATTCCGTTTTACCTTCGAAGGGAAGGAATACTCCTTAGAACTCTACAAGTCCATCGGAAGCGATTTGATTTTCATTCCCTTCTATGATCTAACCAACGGTAAGGAAACTTACGAAGGAGGTCGTTACCTTGATGCAGAGGTTTTGATGCCAGGTTATCGAATCGTGGTTGATTTCAATTATGCCTATAACCCTTCTTGTGTCTATAATGAAAAATATGTATGTGTACTGCCTCTCGAAGAAAACAGATTGAAAATAGAAATCCGCGCAGGAGAAAAAAATTTCAAATAGAAGCGTTAAAATTTTCAGGTGAGATAAGGGATGAAAGGTTAACGATGGAGGAAACGATGAAAACGAAAAAAAGGAGCCTGATTGCTATACCTGTCTTTTTGACGGTGATTGGTCTTTCCTTTTCATTCTCATTGGCCAGTGAAGAAAACGGACTGAAATGGGGAGGATCCATTTTGAATGGATGGGATGTAAAATTCTTTCATAAACAACCTAATTTTAAAACGTTAGCCCTTCTTCCACGAGTTGCTCTTGCTCTGCATAAGAATTGGGATCTGGAACTGGAAGGAAATTTCTCTTATTACGGGATTTCTGAAAGGAAGAATCTCTATCTTCTGGGAGGAAACACCAACATCCTTTTTAAGCCCATCCATTGGAAGGAGGGATCCTTATTTCTCATTGGAGGGGTTGGTCTAGGTTACACCAATAGCAATGGGAGGGTTAAACAAGTTGGAGATTCTCATGGAGCAGGCCTTCTTCAGATAGGGAGTGGGATTTATTATTTTATGGATAAGAATTTATGGGTAAGAGGAGAATATCGGTATATCCATATTTCAGACCCGTTTCACTCAGACCCAGGGCTCAATTCCCATAATTTTCTCATTGGGATCTCTTTCTTGTTTCAAGCGATATAGGCTTTTCTTTTCCCCTTCAAGAAATTTCCCGTCAAGAAGTCGGTCTAAGGTTCCCGAATGAAAATTCATGTAAGGTGGAAGTGGATGGATCGAGTAAAAACGAAATATTTCTGGAGTATGAAAGCCAAAAGGTATCCAAAACCTTTTTCAGAAAAGGTTCATCCCAAGGTGATGAATCTAATCGAAAGGAAAAAGTCATTCGTCATTTGAGTTTTGATCTCCAATCCATGTAGACTCGGTCAATATTAAAGAGCTAAAACCAAGAGAAGTGGCCAAGCTCTTTGGATATGTTCCACAAAGGAGCGATCTTTCCCTTTTGACCGTGATCGATGCCATCTTACCGGGGAAAATTCGATTTAACTTCCCATGAATGTTTCGACTCCCACGAACATGGATCGAGAAGATTTGATCTAAATCAATTTGGGATCCCTTGTTTGATAATAATCGGTTAGGATTTGTAAGACTTCGGGACGGCTGAATTCCTCAGGGATAGATTCTCCAGAGGCGAGTTTTTTTCGCAACACGGAGCCGCTCAATTTAAGATGACCTTCTTCAGGATGAGGGCAGGTTTTATAAGAGGCCATTCCCTTACATTTATAACAATAGAAGGTCCAGTCTATCTTCAAAGGTTTTATTAAAAGGGTATCAGAAGGAATTTGGTCAAAGATCTCCTGGGCTTCATAAGGACCATAATAATTCCCCACCCCCGCATGATCCCGCCCAACAATCAGATGAGTCGCCCCATAATTCTGCCGAAAGATAGCATGAAGCAATGCTTCCCTCGGACCTCCATAGCGCATCTCCAAAGGATACCCTTTTTGAATCACTCGATCCTTGGGGAAATAATGGTCCACCAACACCTCGACACATTTTATCCGAACTTCCGAAGGAAGATCATCCTCCTTCAACCTCCCAAGAAGCTGATGAATAAACAGACCGTCACAAAGCTCCAAGGCAATCTTTGCAATATACTCATGGGAACGATGCATAGGATTTCGAAGCTGGAGAGCAGCAATGCTCTCCCATCCTCTCTCTTGAAAAAGCCTCCGAGTCTCTTCTGGAGTGGCATAGATCCCCTTAAATCTCTTGTTATACTCCCCCTCACTGATCACTTTGACCGGCCCTCCCAAATTCACTTCTCCCTGGGCCATCACCTTGGCTACCCCAGGATGTCTGGGATCATCGGTTTTAAAGACTTGCTTACATTCATACCCTTTATCAATCTCATATCTCTCTTCAATGGTCATGATCCCCATTAATTCATTGGTTTCCTTATCAAGAAGAGCAATCTCATGACCCTCCTTTAGGGAATGAGCAATCTCTTTATCTACAGAGAGGGTAATGGGAATGGGCCAGAAGGTCCCATCCGCCATCCTCATCTCATCACATACCCCCTTCCAATCCCTCTTCCCCATAAATCCATCAAGGGGACTAAAGGCCCCAATCCCCATCATGATTAAGTCATCCCGCTCCCGACTTGTCATTTGAATTTTAGCCAATGTGTGTGCCTTTTCTATAGCCTCTCTAAGAGAGTCTCCCCTGAGTAATAAGGGTTTCAGTTTCCCCCCATAGGGAGAGATCAAATGAGACACCGGTCAATCCTCCTTTCCCCCTTTAAACCCCTCACATATAGCCTAACTTCCGCAGCCTCTCCATCGCCTTCTCCTTATCCTGGCGCCTCCCTACCCGTTCCTCCGTATTCTCTAAATCCTGCTTCCAGGCCGGAACACCCTCCATGGAGATTCGACTCGTGGTCTTCGCCCCAAGGGAACGATAACCCCGCTCATAAAGCACACAGTAAGGAATTCTAAAAGCCGCATAGGTATCCCATAAATCCTTCTCCGTGAAATGAAGAATGGGGCGAATCCGGGTATGCTCCGGAACCAACTCTCCCCCCTCCCGAAATTCAAAATACTCATCATGAAATCGAGCCGGATGCTCATCCCATCGAAGCCCCTGAAAGATCCCCTTAATCCCATGTCTTTCAATAAACTCATTAAACACCACCGTCTTCATGAGATGATTCCCCACATAAGACTCGGCCTCAAAGGGAAACTCCTCCCCATCGAAACCAATCCTTCTAAGCTCAGCCCGATTCCTCTCATTTAAATCCTTGACCCTGACCGGTGCATTCAATGTATAGCGAGCCGCCCTAAGCACATCTTCATTCCGACACACCTCCAAGGGAACGTCCCACTCCTTCTTGATCCTGTTGACAAACTCCTCAATCTCCTCAAACTCATCGCCCTCTCCAATCATCATGGTTTTTGGAATAAGAATTCCCTTCTCCAGACAGACCTGCCGGATAATCCATAGGGTTAAGGTACTATCCTTTCCGCCCGTCCACGTGATGCCCAACTCCTCCGGTTTAAACCGTTCAAAGGCCTGCCTGATGATCCCTTTTGAAATCTCCACCAATTTCAAACACTGTCTTTTCCTCTTTTCGCCGATCTCCTTATCCATTCCCATCTCTTAACCTCCTCGTGTTATTCGAGATAAATTCTATATTGGGTTCATCATAAGGTTTCTGATAAAGACTTTCCCGCTATGGTTTATGGCAAGTCGAATCTGAGCAAAAGTGGCCTGCCGAGGAACCTTTACCTCAAAGAGATCGTGAGACCAATCATTCGTCCCTGTAAAGTATTCTCCCGAAGGCATTTCCGTAATATCCCGATACAGGCTCCCCCCAAGAGCATCATAAAAATCAATGTGAAGACAGGCCACTCCCTGAACTTCTATGGTTTTGATCTCTGCTCCCACTCGATAAGTCTCTCCGGCTTTGACCGAAATGTTTTGTTGAAGAAAAAGCCCCCCGGGGCGATCATAATCCAATCCAGGGCACGGGTAAGGTTTATTCTCGTAATCCCAGATCAGTCTCCCTCCCCCTTCAGAAAGACGGGTGGCCAAAACCCAGTGCCTCGGGATCCCATCCTCCCCAACCTCTTTGAAGAATCCATTGGTAAGCCGTGCATAAATGGGAGCAGGCCTTCGATAATTTCGGAATAGCCATACGATATTTCCGGCTCGATCTACCTCAATGACCTGATGATGTCCATCTGTTGAAGCAATTAAGAAGGTCTCCTGTTCGGTGACAGAGGTGATATAAAATTTATCCACATGGTCAGTTTGGAATTTCCATACGATTTTCCCTTCTGGAGTGACCTCGATGATCCGATGATTCTTACTATCCGTGATTACCGTATTCCCATTCCTCATCCGCAAAGCACCTCTGGGCCACCATAATGTTTCCTTTGACCCATCCCCATAAGACCAAACGATCTCTTTTTTTCTATTCACCTCCAAGATTCTATTTCCATCCGAATCTGAAACAAGAATGTGTCCGTTGGGAAGGGGATTGGCATTATGGGGATGATGAAGGTCTTTATCGAATGACCATAGAATATGGCCCCTTCGATCCACCTGAATACATCGATCATTATTTCGATCGGTGACCAAAAAGGTCCCATCCTCTAACTCGAAGGCTTCGTTGGGATAGTGGAGATGGGATCCATCAGAAAGGATTCCTGTACCATTTCCCCACTCATCTGAATTCATGACGATCTTCTTTTCTGCCGTCACCTCGATCAATCGATTATTCGTTGTATCCGTGATCAATGTATTTCCGTTTCTTAAACGCCTGGCACTGTGGGCAAATTTGAGACCCTCATTGTAGTTCCAAACAATATTCCCAATAGGATCCACCTCTACAACTTCGCTTCCGAATCCCGCTTCATCTCCTGCATCGGCAATAAGGGTATTCCCATTAGGCAAACGCTCTACAGAGAGGGGCATCTCTACACGACCGCAAACCCCTCTCTCACATCCTGGACCCACTATTTGAACCATGACTTTCTGCTCCTTTCTTTTCCGAAATTTCTTATTTCTCAATAGACCACCCATCCCTTTTCTCTTTCTCTCCTTCCCCAGCTCAGCTGGACTAAGAATTTGAAATGTTCTGCTCGGGTAAAGTTGATTTGAAAGAGGATGGGAAGTCCTGATTCTGCAAAAAAAGTCCGCTCTATATAAAACAGGGGGGAACCCATTTCAACTTGAAGCAAAGAAGCAATTCGTTGATCCGCCGTAGAGGATTCGATGGTCTGGGTCACCTCTTTCAGAACGATCCCTTTTTTCTGAGCCATCATCGAATACAAAGAGGGTTTTAATTTTTTGGTTTTGAAGATCGCTCCGATCAGGGAGGAAGGGGCATATTCCTCAACGACCATGATTGGGATCGCCTTCCAATATCTTACTTTTTCAACAAAACAGATTGGATCGGTCGGGGTTAGCTTCAAGGCACACACAGGTTTATTAACCCCTTGAATCACTTCCGAACGGAGACACTTCGTCTCCGTCTCCATTCCGAGTGAAAGAAGCTCGTCAATTTTCCCCGAAAGACTTATGGTAATCTTTTCTTCGGGATTCTTCTTCACGATCGTCCCTATTCCAGGTTTTCGATCCAATAATCCTTCTCCTACCAGAAAGGAAAGGGCTTGCCGAATAGTCAGCGGGCTTACGCCAAACTGTTTTGAGAGTTCATTCTCTGGGGGAAGACGGTCTCCTTCTTTCAGTTCTCCATTAAGAATTTTTGATTTGAGAATGGACTCGATTTGAAAATAGAGAGGTAATTTCTTCCTCTGAGCCATTGTCCTCCCTCTTCCTACTTTTCCTCACCAAAGGCTTCTTCTCTTTTCTTTCGGATGGTCGGGATAGTGATGACCATTAATAGGATAAAGGCCATGATCAGAAAAACAAGAGAAAGAGGCCGAGTAAAAAAGATCGATGGATCCCCTCGGGAAATAAGCATCCCTCTTCGCAAGTTTTCCTCCATCAAGGGTCCTAATACAAACCCTAAGATGAGAGGCGCAGGCTCACATTCGAGCTTCACAAAAAGATACCCTAAAAATCCAAGGATCGCAGTCAACCAGATATCGAAGATATTATTATTCACACTATAAATTCCAATACAACAGAACAAAAGGATGGCAGGATAAAGAACCCGATAAGGAACGGTAAGGAGTTTGACCCATATCCCAATTAATGGAAGATTCAAAATCACCAACATCAGATTTCCTATCCACATGGAGGCGATGACCCCCCAGAATAGATCTGGATTACTACCGATCACCCTCGGGCCAGGCTGGATCCCATGAATCATCATGGCTCCAGCCATCATGGCCATAATAATATTGGAGGGAATTCCTAAGGTAAGAAGAGGGATGAAAGAGGTCTGGGCCCCTGCATTGTTGGCTGACTCAGGGGAGGCCACTCCTCGAATATTTCCTTTCCCGAAGGTTTCAGGATTTCTGGAAACCTTCTTTTCCACCATATAAGAGATAAAAGAAGAGAGGATCGCCCCTCCTCCGGGTAAAATTCCCAGAAAGGATCCTGTGAGTGTTCCTCGAGCTATCGCAGGAGCCGCTTCTTTAAGATCTTTTTTCTTTAGCCAAAACCCATATATTTTTCCTTTTATAATCTCTCTTTTTTCTTTCCGTTCAAGGCTTCGAATGATTTCAGATATTCCAAAAAGCCCCATAGCCAAAGGAACAAACCCAATGCCATCGACCAATTCGGGAATCCCAAAGGTGAATCTTTGGACTCCACTGGTCACATCTGTTCCAACCACTCCGAGAAGGAGACCTAAAAGAATCATCCCTATGGCTTTAAGAATCGAACCGGAGGCGAAAACAATGGAACCAATCAATCCGAAAACCATTAAGGAAAAATACTCTGCCGGACCAAATTGAAAAGCCAATTCTGACAGAGGGGTAGCAAGGAGAGCGATCAGAAAGGTGGCAAAACACCCTGCGGCGAAGGAGCCGAGGGCGGCGATGGCCAAGGCCGTTCCGGCACGACCCTGAAGAGCCATCTGGTAACCATCCAGGCAGGTAACTACAGAAGAGGCTTCTCCTGGAACATTCACTAAAATGGAGGTCGTAGAGCCCCCATACTGAGCTCCATAGTAGATCCCTGCAAGCATGATTAGAGCAGAGACGGGTGGTAAGGCAAAGGTAGTTGGAAGCAAAATGGCAATCGTCTGAACAGGTCCAATCCCTGGAAGAACACCAATAAGGGTTCCGATCAAAACTCCCACAAAGCAATAAAGGAGGTTGAGAGGGGTAAGGATGGTTTGAAAGCCCAATGCTAAATTAGAAATGAGATCCATTCCAAACTCTTTTTTTATAAATCAGATCCACCCCTTGAAAAAGAAAGGTAAAATTGGGATCTGAAATTTGAGGAAATAGACAAAGATGACAAGAATCACTAGAATGAGAACAAAGGCGTTCAAAAAGGCTACCCTAAGATTAAACTCCTCGCTGGCTATGCTTGAGATTATGATCAGAAAAAGAGCGGAAAGAATCACCCCAAGGGGATAAAGCAGAAGGCCAAAAAGAACGACGGAGGAAAGGACAAAGAGGACCGGACGAAACCGAATAGGGATGTTTCTTCTTACTCCTTTCCCTTTAGAAAGACTCTTCAAACAAATTCCTGCCCCTAAGATGGGAAGGATCAGCCCTAAGAGAAATGGAAAGTAACCAGGTCCCATCTTGGCCGCCGTCCCGATGGGATATCTTTGAGATAGGAACGCAGTGACGACTCCAAACATAATAAATAGAAGACCGGCTTTGAAGTCTTTGGGGTTCTTAATATACATGATGGAGTGATTTTTTTATTTCTTACAGAAAAAAAGGTTAACAAATAATGAGGTTGGGCCAATGAACAAATTGGGCCCAACCTCATTATAGAAAAGAAGAGAGACTTGGATGATTTTTAGCAAAATTAATCAGCCTTATAACCAGAGGCCTTGATAATAGGCCCCCATCTCTCCCGATCCTGCTTGATAATTTTTGCAAATTCTTCAGGGGAAGTCCCTGTAGCTTCAGCCCCCATTTGCTCGAGTTTCTGTTTAACATCCGGCATTTTCATCACGCTCACAATGGCTTGACTCAATTTATCTACGATCACCTTAGGGGTTTTAGCGGGAACGACAATCCCATTCCAACCTACACCTTCTATTTCATATCCCATCTCCTTAAAGGTAGGAATATCTGAGTGTTTTCTGGAGGTACCGGCAGTAGCCAGAATCCGGACCTTATCCGGATGATAACGGGATTGGGCATCATAGGTATCCACTCCCATTGGGATATGACCTCCAATTAATGCAGTAATGAGAGGGCCTGAACCATTATAAGAGACGTGAACCATTTCAACCCCTGCATACTTGCCAATCATTAAACCAAAAAAGTGGGGTAAACTTCCTGTAGCCGGAGAGCCGAAGTTGGCCTGTTTTGGATTTTTCTTAATCCATTCCATTAATCCTTTTACATCCTTAATGGGTGACGTAGCGGGAACAGAGAGAACAAAATGGTAAATTTGGACTTGAGAAACAGGAATAAAATCTAAGTCTGGATCGTAACCCAATTTGGAATAAACTAAAGGACTCACGACAAACAAGGCAGGATTCATCACCAACATGGAACTTCCATCCGGAGGTTGATGTTTTGCATATTCAGCTCCAATCCTACCTCCTGCTCCAGGTTTATTCTCTACAATGACAGTCTGACCTAAAATATCTTTCAGTTTTTCAGCCATTATCCGACCAATGATATCCGAACTGCCTCCCGGGGCGTAAGGGACGATAATCTTAATATGTCCCTTTATTTCCTGAGCCCAAACAGATAGGGAAAAAACTAAACTCATTGCCGCCACTCCAATAAGAATCAAAAACAATCTTTTAATAAACGATTTCATGATAGCACCTCCTATGAATTCATTTTTAATAGGGGCCTTTGACCGATCCAAAGGGGTCACCCCTTTTTTCTTTATTTCTCTATATATCCATAGAATAAAATGATTGTCAACCAAAAATTTTTGAGAGTAGTATCCCCTTACTGAAGGGTGGAAATAAATTTAATCCCGACAGGAGTATTTCCGAAACCCATAGAATGCGGGTCAATTTATAGGTGTAAGGAATGCGAATCGATCCATCGCAGAAATGGGTTTTTTGATTAAAACAAACGAAAGTTAAGATTTCTATAGACCATTTAAGGTAGCCGCACCATGGGTTTCTCCAATACCCCTATCGGGCTTATTCCCTACTTCTGAGTGAGGGGTTACTGAGAGTACTGAAAAAGGATTTAAATGTATTTTTAACCTAGTGAGGTGGATTGAAATTGATGTAGTAAAACTAAACTTTCCGAGTTAAAATTTAATAAGTCAATCCAAGATTAAGGGAAAATTCAATGGATGTCCGTGGTCACCGAACTGAGCGTATCGGATTGGCGATTCTGATCAACATGGGTATCACGGTGGCTGAAGTGATAGGGGGAATGCTCTCCGGAAGCCTTGCCCTCCTTTCGGATGCTGGGCACAACCTTTCAGATGTCATCTCCCTGTTATTGAGTTTATTGGGTGAAACGCTTTCTAAAAAGAAACCCACCCCCAGACATACATTTGGCTTTAAGAGGACAGAAATCTTTACTGCCCTTATCAACTCCCTATCATTGATTGGGATTGCCTTTTTTATTGTGGTTGAGGCAATAAAAAGGATCCCCTCCCCTCCTCAGTTGTCTTTAGGGATAATGTTAGGGGTAGCCATTATTGGGTTATTCGGGAATCTCTTCTCAATGACGATCCTGGGAAGGAAGGAAAGCAACCTCAATATTAAGGCCGCCTACCTTCATCTTTTTTATGATGCCATTTCCTCTATTGCAGTGATTGGATCTGGCATCCTCATCTATTTAACCGGCTGGATTATCGTTGATCTGATCATTAGCCTTTTCATTGCTGGAATGGTGATTTGGAGTGGTCTTGGAATAATAAAAAGAACCATCCACATTTTTATGCAGGGAGTTCCAGAGCATCTCGAATTTGACCGGATCCTCCAGGATATTTTGGGGGTTTCAGGGGTAAAAAGTGTTCATAATCTTCACATATGGTCTATTAACTCAGACGAGACCTTTCTTTCCTGTCATATTTGTATGGATGAGATCGAGGGAGAAAGGGATACTGACAGGATTATACAAAATATCAATGAAGTCCTTCTTAAAAAACACCATATTCATCATACCGTCATCCAGGCTGAAAACCAGAATCTCTGCGGGACGGATATTCTATGCGATAAATAATATGAATTCATCCATAAAGGGTTAAGAGACGATAACAAATTTAGGTTCTATTTCAAATTTTTCTCTTTGGAGAAGAGGGATGAAGGCCACACAAAAAGTCAAGAAAGTAGCCTGGGCAAAGATCGTAGACCTTATTCTCCAAATTGTTGACATGGGCCCAGCGAGACGATTTTTAATTAAAAAAGCTGAAGAAAAGCTTTGGCAAGGAATTGTCGAGGAGTCTGTGGAAGGCCTTAGAGCTGCCCAAGAGCTCAAGTATGCCTTTGTTCGAAACCTTCTTCATACTACAGACAACCATCTTAGGCGGGGGATAATGAGTAAAGAGGTCTTTCATAAAATGGTTAAGGTTTTTGTTAGAAATGTATTCATAGAAGATATCTCTGAAAGAGAAATCCGAAAAGAAGATGAAAAAGATGCTGTTTATCCCTCTTATCTCGTTTTAAGTCCAACTCAACTTTGCAATCTTAGGTGTCCTGGTTGTTACGCTAGCAGTGGAAGCCACACCCGTGCCTCTCTTCCATGGTATGTTGTCCATAGAATCATAACTGAGAAAAAGAAATTTTGGCATTCCCGTTTCACTGTGATTTCAGGTGGAGAACCTTTTCTATGGCAGGACGAGGGGAAGGGAATCATTGACCTTGCGAGGATCCATGACGACAATTTTTTTATGGTTTACACCAATGGCACCCTTATCAATAAAGAAGTTGCCAAGAGATTAGCCGAGGTTGGAAATCTTACTCCTTGTATTTCAGTGGAGGGCTTTGAACAAAAGACAGATGAGAGAAGAGGAAAAGGGGTCTTTAAAAAGATCATGGAAGCATTTGATCATCTCAGAAGTGCTGGAGTTCCTTTTGGTATATCGGTTGAGGCTACTAAGGAGAATTGGGACGAAGTGACGAGTAAAGAATTTCTTCGATTCTACTTCGATGAACAAGGGGTCTTCTATGGATGGCTCTTTCAATATATGCCGATTGGCAGGGGTTATTCTTTAGAGAATATGGTTGCACCTGAACAACGGCTCGAAATGTTTAGGAGAAATGTTTGGGCAATCAAAGAAGGATACAACTACATCGATTTCTGGAATCAGGGAGTGATGACCGATGGCTGTCTGGCCGCTGGACGTAATGGAGGATATCTCTATATCGACTGGAATGGAAATGTCATGCCCTGTGTGTTTATCCCATACTATGTGGATAATATCTACGAGGTTTATAAAAGAGGGGGAACCCTAAATGATGTTCTCTATTCAACTTTTTTCAAAGAAATAAGGAAATGGCAGTCTCATTATGCGTATGGTAAGCCTCCACAGAATCAAGAAAACCTCATTCTTCCCTGTCCAATTAGGGATCATCATGAAGCCCTATATGAAATTCTCAAAAACCACTCGACCATCAAACCCTCTGACGAAAATGCAAGAGAAGCCAAAGAGGATAAAACCTATCATGAAGGCCTTATTAAGTATGATCAATTCCTTAAGCAGGTGATCGACCCGGTATGGGAAAAAGAATATAAAAGCTGGATATCTAAAGATCAAAGATAATTTCTACGCATATTTGCATATGCGGATTTAATAATAAAGGAGGTAAGATATGGAACAGGTTGTTCAATTTTTTAAAGTCCTCTCGGATGAGATAAGACTTAGGATTGTCATGCTCCTTACTTATGGGGAGCTCTGGGTTTGTGATTTGACGGAGATTTTAGGAGAACCCCGATCCAAGATTTCAAGACACCTTGCCTACTTAAAGCATTCAGGAATTACAGAAAGCCGAGGGGTTGGAGTCTGGATGCACTATCGTCTCAAGGATTCACAGGGTGGATCTTTAAAGCCCAAATCGAATTTATCAAAGAAAAACTTTCTTATATGCCACGATTTCGGGCAGACAGGGAGAGACTTTTAGGATTGAAAAAGCAAGGGGAGCGCAAGGCTATTATGTAATGGAGCCCTAATCGCTTATTAAAGAGTCCTAAGGGGAAAATAAAAAGTCTTTGATTGAGAGAATATCTATAAATAGGGGGATATAGGATATGGCTGAAGAAAAAATAATTAAGAGGCTCTCTTTTCTGGATAGATTTCTGACCTTTTGGATCTTTCTCGCCATGTTTATAGGGGTGGGCTGGGGTTATGTCTTCCCAGGAATCGTCCGCTTCTGGGATCGATTTCAGGTAGATACAACAAATATCCCTATTGCCATAGGGCTTATTCTAATGATGTACCCTCCATTGGCTAAAGTAAGATATGAGGAGATGGGGGAGGTCTTCAGAAACTATAAGGTTCTTGGGCTCTCCTTGATCCAGAACTGGATTGCAGGCCCTATTCTTATGTTTATTTTAGCCATTGTTTTTCTTCGTGGATATCCCGAATATATGGTTGGACTAATTATGATTGGCTTAGCACACTGCATCGCCATGGTTATTGTCTGGAATGATCTGGCCAAAGGAGACAGTGAGTATTGTGCAGGACTGGTGGCGTTCAATTCGGTCTTTCAGGTGATATTCTACTCTATCTATGCTTATATTTTCGTGACACTCCTTCCACCCTTTCTTGGGCTCAAAGGAGTGGTGGTTAATGTAACGATCGGCCAGATTGCAGAAAGTGTGTTTATATATCTCGGTATCCCATTCATTGCTGGCATTCTCTCACGGTTCATTGGTCTTAAGACGAGAGGAAGACAATGGTACGAGCTGAAATTTGTCCCTAAAATTAGTCCGATAACTTTGATTGCCCTCCTTTTTACCATTCTTGTAATGTTCTCCCTAAAAGGTGAATTCATTGTAAAGATCCCACTGGATGTCGTAAGGGTGGCAATACCACTTCTTGCCTATTTTGTCGTCATGTTTTTAGTTTCCTTTTATATGAGTGCAAAGGTAGGGGCCAGTTACTCACAGAGTGCAACGCTTTCATTTACCGCTGCCTCTAACAATTTTGAACTCGCCATTGCTGTGGCTGTGGCAGTATTTGGTATAAATTCAGGCCAGGCCTTTGCCGCCGTTATTGGTCCGCTTGTCGAAGTGCCGGTGCTGATCAGTTTGGTCAATGTGGCATTGAAGTTTCGCCAAAAATATTTTAAGGAAGGATTGGAAGAGATGACTTTGTTGGAAACAAAGTCGGCAGGAGCACTCGCAGATCCAAAAGATGATAAGTGAAACTCACCACATGAAATACCCTACCCCATTGGGGAAAAGATTAGGGTGATGGGATGAATGGTATACGGAGAAATAAAAATGTCAAAACAGGATATTAAAAAAATTGTAAAGGAAGGATATGCTAAAATTGCGAATAAAGGAGGACTCTGCTGTAGCCCAACGAGTTCTTGTTGTGGAAGTGTTGATCTCGTTGAGGACATGAGTAAAAAGATCGGCTATTCGGATGAAGAACTTAAGGCTGTTCCAGAAGGTTCGAATCTTGGCCTTGGTTGTGGCAATCCCGTAGCACTTGCTTCTCTTAAAGAGGGAGAGATTGTTCTTGATCTTGGCTCAGGTGCAGGATTTGATTGTTTTCTTGCTTCCAGTAAGGTGGGTGAGAAAGGAAGAGTAATTGGAGTAGATATGACTCCTGAAATGATTAAGAAAGCGAAGGAAAATGCAAAAAAGGGGGGATATAAAAATGTTGAATTCAGACTTGGTGAAATTGAGAATCTTCCTGTTTCGGATAATTCGGTTGATGTAGTGATTTCAAACTGTGTGATCAATCTTTCGCCTGACAAGGATAAAACCTTTCAGGAAGCCTTTAGAGTCCTGAAACCAGGTGGAAGAATGATGATTTCAGATATTGTTTTACTAAAAGAACTACCCGAGTCTATAAAAGAAAGCATGGATGCCTACATTGGGTGTGTTTCGGGTGCGATTCTGAAAAATGAATACCTTGAAAAAATAAAGGAGGCAGGTTTCGAGGATGTTCGGGTAATCGATGAAATCGTTTTCCCGGTGGAACTTATGCCAAATGTTCCTACCCTCAATAAGGTGATAGAAAATTTTGGAGTGGTAACAGAAGAATTGAAAGAAATTTCAAACTCTATAGTCAGCATAAAGGTACAGGCCTTTAAACCAGATAAATATGTTGAATCATAATATACGAAGGTTATAATTTTTATTAATCCCATTCTTTTTCAATTAAAATCTCATTAGAATGGAACCTTTACGGAATCTATTTATTATATTTTTATTAGTTCTATTGGCTTCATCCCTGTCCCCTGCCCAAGAGAAATCAAGGACTCTTACCATTCTTTATACAAACAATATTAATGGAGAGATTGATCCCTGCCCCTCCTGAGCACCAACCGTTCGATTCGGCGGTCTCGCTCGAAGGGCGACCTGGATAAAAGAAATTAGACAAAGAGAGAAAGGACTTCTTCTCTTAGATTCTGGAGACCTCTTTTTTAAAAAATTCTCAGTCCCCCTCTCCGAGAAAGAAAGGGAAAGTGCTAGTCAAAGAGCCTATCTCCTTTTAAAAAGTTTAGAGAGGATGGAGTATCATGCGATTGGAGTGGGGGACGATGATCTCAGTCTTGGGAAAGACTTTCTCGCTCACCTTGCCAAATCCTCTTCCATTCCTTTTCTTTCTTCTAATGTCAAGGACGAAGAGACAAAAAAACTTCTTTTCCATCAGCATCTCTTAAAGGAAGTCAACGGGTTAAAAATCGGAATTTTCAGCCTTTTATCACCAGACGTATTTTTAGGTCCATCAGATCCAAGAACAAAGGGACTTGTATTCGAAGATCCCTTTAAAACCGCCCAAGAAATCGTTCGAGAAATCGGTCCTCAGGTGGATCTCTTAATTCTATTGAGTCATTTAGGCTATCAAAAAGATATAGAGATGGCTCAAAAGATTGATGGAATCCATCTCATCGTCGGCGGTCATACGGGCATAGATTTGGTGAATCCTCCCATCATTAAGAATACGCTAATCCTTCAGAACTCGTCTAAGGGAATGTATGGAAGGAAACTGAACCTGAGTTATCTCAATAAGGATGCTCCTTTTTATAACGAGACCATCAGGGAAGTCTATCAAAGAAATCTTGAAAAATACCAGAGACAATTGGAAACGAAAACGGCCTCGGAGGCAGAACGAAATCAATGGGAAAAAGCCATAAAAAATATCAAGGACATCTTGGATCAACTTCCAAAGAAAAATGCATTCAGAATTACCTCTCTCCCTCTTTCTGACCAATTTAAAGATGACCCAGAGATCCTAAGAATGATCGAAGAATATAAATCTAAGTTCCCTGAAAAAATTGAACCCCCTTCTCACGATAGCCGTGGTACTTATAAGCCTCGACTATAAACCCATTTGGATTCCTAATTTGTTTCAATCAGTGGTTAGTTAATATTAACCACCTATATAGCTTCCTCATCTACCTCTCCGATCTCAAATAATTGTTCATCCCGCTCATAATCATCCAGTTGGGCAACCCGAATAGATTCCCATCCTTGACGAAGATCCGGTGGAGAGACTTCGGCTATCTTTTGTGAAAGCTCCTCCCCGATGATCAGTTTCGTGAGGGAAATTACGGCGCGGGCTGCTGCATCGGCCTGTTTTAAATCTTTCAGATTGGCCATCCGCATCACGGCTTCCAAGAATTCTTTCCTTGTCTTCATGGAATCACCTCCCTTCCCTCTAAAATAAAAAACTTCTACTCTTAATGAGTAGAAGTTATTGGTTTCACATGAAAGTGAAACGGTTATGGCTAACTTCACAGCCTTAAAAATATTATCTCTCTATCTTTCTTTCTCGTCAAGAAGAATTTTGAGACAAGAGTAACCCCTCACTGAAGGGTGGAAATAAATTTAAGCCCGACACGAGTATTTTCGAAACCCATAGAATGCGGATCAATTTATAGGTTTAAAGAATACGAATCGATCCATTTTAGGAATGGGTTTCTGATTAAAACAAACGAAAGTTAAGATTTCCATGGACCATTTAAGGTAGCCGCACCATGGGTTTCTCCAATACCCCTCTCGGGCTTATTCCCCACTTCTGAGTGAGGGAATACAGACAAGAAGGTTTACACTTTAAACCATCGACGTTTAAGACCGTAATAAAGGATTAACCCTGCCAAATAAGCTACTCCCATATTCCACATGGCGGTACCTGCGGTCACTAAAAGGACAAAGAGGTTCTGTTTTCTGAGTTTAATATCCTGAACAACAAAGGCTAACTCCACTCCAGCAAAGAAGAGGATGACACCTAAAATCGAACGAGGAAAGATTTGGAGGATAAGATTCACAGAATCACTTAAGAGAAGACCGGTGAAAAGGACGAGGATCCCTAAGATCACCAGTGCTCCTCCAGTTCTTGCTCCAAATCGGAGATGACCGGCCATTCCTCCTGCCCCATGACACATGGGAATGCCCCCGATACAGGTACTGACCAGATTCATAATTCCATGATCGATACTGATAGTTTTTGCTGTGACTTTCCTGTCAGGAAAATGGGCGTTATTCTCTGAAACCGTAGCAATAATGGCATTTCCTAATGTGAGTGGCGCTTGAGGTAATCCTAAAAGGATAAAACCCGAAATGAATTCCTTCGAAGAAATCTTTCCCAACGGGATTTCAGGCCAACGGAATCGAACCGAAAGATGAGAAAGTTCTCTAAATAATTCTGGCCTCTGAACCCATGCTAAAATCATCCCGTATCCTAAAAGGATCAGCATGACTGGAAGTCGTTGGTTGTTTAGGAATAAGAGGGTTAACAAAACTCCTCCAATTGCAAAGAGAGGTTCTATCCTCATCATCCCTAATCCTTCTATGATGAAACTCAGCCCCAACCCAAGCATAATCCCTCGAACCACAGGTTTGGTAGTGATCCTTTCAATCCAAGTAATGGCGCCCGTTAATCCCATTAAAAGCCAGAAGAGGCCTGTGAAGAGTCCAGAGGCCCATATCATTCCTGGGGTGATGGTCCCAGCATGGGCAATCGCCATCCCACCGATGGCTTTCATCGGTTGAACAGGAATTGGAGTTTTAAAGTAGAGGCCTACCACGATCTTAAAAACTCCAAAGGCAACCAGAATTCCTAAGGGATCCATTCCATTAATAGAGATATAACCCACGACAAAAGGAATGAATGTCCCAAGATCTCCAAAAGCACCTGCAAATTCGAATCGATTATATTCGTTTCCCCACAGTCGCATGGATTATTTCCCTAAGTATCTTTCCAGAGTAGTATCGGCGGTGAGGCCAACAATGATATCTCCATTAATCACCTTGGTGGGAGTAGAGGTCAGTCTAAATTTATTGGCTAAAGCCATATCTTCCAAAACTCTATTTCTCGCCTTTCCTGTTTCAAGGGCCATCTGGAAGTTTTGGGTATTATATCCTTTCTCTTTAAGGAGCTGCTCCACTTTCTGCTTGATGGCTTCTCTCTCTAATCGAGCCAGATCCTGACCCTCCTTAGTAAAAAAGAAATCATGGATGACCCAAAAGGCATCATTCCCTATCTCCTGAGCTGCCGCAGCCAATTCTGAAAGTTCAAAGGTCTTTCCCTGAGGTTGAAAAGGAAAATGCTTAAAGATGTATTTAAACTCTTTAGGGTACCGCTTCAAAAGCCCCATCAACCTTGTCCAGGAATCCATGCAGTAAGGGCATTGAAAATTTGAAAACTCAACAATCACCACCTTTGCCTCCTTATTCCCCACATAAGGAGACTTATCCATCTCTAACATTCCCATATCAATCTTTTTAGGTTTTGGAGGACCTGCCTCTTTCATCGTAACATTTTCTCCTTTGACATAAAGGGTTCCCAGGAGAACCTTTTCTCCACTTTTGTCCACATAGACAATCACAGGCATTTCTTTATCGGGGAAGACCAGTAGAAGCTTTATAGAAAAAAAGTCAGGGATAGGACTTTCCTTCTTCTCTAAAAATTTAATCTCCGTTCCCGGTGGAAGACGAACATGGCTTTTGAATATTTCGATAGCTGACTTGACCACCCTATCCTCCTCAGAGAGCCCCGTGTTCATGATAAGTAAGATAAGGAGAGTTATCAAAATTTTTTTGATAAAACATCTTACCATTTTTATTCTCCTTCCCTGAGTATACGTTATCAAACATATTATCATATGATATTTCTGAATGGTAATCAATTATGTTGAAATTAGTTAATCCCTCACTCAGAAGTGGGGAATAAGCCCGAGAGGGGGATTGGAGAAACCCATGGTGCGGCTACCTTAAATGGTCCATAGCAATTGTTACTTTGGTTTGTTTTAATCAGAAACCCATTTCTACAATGGATCGATTCGTATTCCTTAAACATATAAATTGATCCGCATTCTATGGGTTTCGGAAATACTCCTGTCGAGCTTAAATTTATTCCACCCTTCAGTGAGAGGTTACTGAAATTAGTGACAAAAGAGTGATTTGGAATTATCTTTGAATCCCAATACAGGATATAAAATAAAGAATTCGCTATCCTAATTTTTTTCTTAAGACCCTAATACTTACAAAATAAAAGAAAAATAAAAAGATGATTAGAATAATGAGGGAGGCCCATGCAGGAATAACAGTATTAGAATGATGAGAAGGAAGCAAAGAATTGTGTAGTAATTCAACACTATAGGTTAATGGAAGAAGATAGGAGATGAACTGAATTGGTTTTGGCAGAGTTTCAATAGGGATAAACACACCGCTTAGAAAAATCATAGGGAATCGAAATAGATTGGCTAAGGTTTGAGCCTCAAAAACCTCCTTTACCGCAACAGATACAAACCCACCCAGACCTGAAAAGGCGATAGACGATAAGACGAGGGAAGAGAATAGAAGAAAAGGATTGAGTTTGGGAAACGAGAAGAAGATGAGTGATAAAATAAATATGGCCAAAGCAACAATGAATCCAAAAAATGCCCCACCAAGCAGCTTGCCCATTAATACACCCTCCAGTGAAACTGGAGCAAGAAGCAGACGCTCGAATGAACCCAACCTTCTTTCAAAGGTAATCACAACTGCCTCCATAGAGGTGGCTCCAAAAAGGAGGGTCATTCCAAGAAGTCCTGGAACGAGATCGATCATTCCAGTTGGGTTTCTTAAATAAAAAGCAAGCGCCATCGCCAGAGGGAAAAGAATTCCCCAGGAAATATTCGGAGGCTTAAAATAGTAGCTTTTAATATCCTTAAGAGCAATAAAATAGATTGCCTTTAGTTCATTCACGATTACCATCACGGCTTTTTCCCTTCTTTATCAACCATCATCATCTCTTTATCCAATCCCGTAATCTTCACAAAGGCATCTTCAAGGGTTGGTTGGAGCGTGTTTACTGAACCAATGACAATCCCTCTCTTGCGAAGAGAATAAAAGAGGTTTTCCAAGGATGGCCTTCTTGAAAATGTCAGGACAAAACGATGTTGATTCTGTTTTATTTCCTCGACACCCTCCATCTCCTTCATCCATTTAGATAAATCAGAGACATCGATATTCTCAACCTCTACCTCTATGACAAACTTCCCCTGGACAGACCTTCTCAGGGCCTCTGGTGTATCATTAGCAATGATTCTTCCCTTTACAATTATGGCAATACGATGGCAAAGAAGGTTGGCCTCTTCAATATGATGGGTTGTAAGAAAAATGGTTGTTCCCTGCCGATAGAGCTCTCGAATCATCGACCTCAAATTTCGGGCACTCATGACATCAAGGCCGCTTGTTGGCTCATCTAAAAAAACAATAGGAGGTTTATGAACCAGAGCCGCAGCAATGGTAAGGCTTCGTTTCATCCCCTTTGAGAGTTTTGAAAAAGGGATATCTTTTTTGGACTCTAATCGGATAAGATGAATCAGTTCTTCAGCCCTTTTCTTTCTCTCCTCTTTCGCAAGTCCATAGAGTTGCCCCATAAATAGGAGGTTTTCAAGGCATGTCAGTTCATCATAGAGGTTTGAGATTTCGGGGACTACTCCAATTTGGCGTTTTACCCGAACCGTTTCTTCTCGGATATCCAAACCCATCACTCTTGCCTTCCCCTCAGAAGGGGTAAGGAGCCCGCAGAGCATCCGAATAGTGGTTGTCTTCCCTGCCCCATTGGGACCAAGAAAACCGAAAATCTCTCCTTCTTTCACCTTGAAATGAATATGATCGACTGCCAAAAGACCATTATAATACTTTGTTAAACCCTCAACTTCAATTACCCATCTGGTTTCCAAAATTCCTCCTTGACCGGGAGAAGGGGTTGGAGAAAAGAAAACCTTTCTCCCACCGAGCGAAACTACTCTTTGATCTTCTTTATCCTCGCCTCTACACGGGCGATCTCATCCTCAAGATCGCGTTTGTAGCTCTCGAGCCACTCCTTTTCCTCTTTGGGAGAGAGAGTTCGTGAGTGGTGAGGCATACAGCATCCCCCATAAAAATGGTGTCCTAAATGGAAGGGATGTCTTATTTTAGGTTCGCAACACATACCATTCACCTCCTCTCATGCTTCGATCCTTTTTCATAGTAATTCTTATAGATTCTTAAAAATTGATCGAGTGCCTCTTTTCTTTTCTGGATGGTGATGGCCCACCCATGGAGAATCTCTTCACCCTGAGGGGTAATTCGATAAATCCTCTTAGCAGGACCAGGCCCCTTTGTATCCCATCTCGATTTTACCCATCCCTCTTTTTCCATATTTCTCAAATTCCGGTAGATTGCCCCAATATCTGGAGGGTGATTGTGAAATCGAAAATCCGAAACCTTTTCAATCAGCTCATAACCATAGGATTCCTTTTCCTTCAAGGCTAAGAGAATGAAGGGTTGAAGAAGCCTCGGTGCTTTCTGCTCCGAACAGCCACACCCCTGGATTTCAGAATCATGTTTGATACAGGAATCGTTTTTTTGATGGCACATTTTTTCTATTTATATGTTTAAAACATATATATGATATCTTCAAAATTTTGTCAAATTAAGAATCTAACTAATTTCCAACGACTGTTTTGTCAGCCATGAACCATGAAAATCACCCCCCTTGGCGAGGCTCGCCTTTGGTGGCTCACCTTCAATCCTCTCCTCAGGAGAGAGGGTCAGGTTCGTCTTCCCCTTTTCCAGAAGACCGTGTCGCAATGACCAATTTGCTATAGCATCCTTGTCGATTTTCTCTATTGGGATACCATCTTTGTGGAGAAGAGGGAAAGGGGGGAGGTAGTCTGCCTTATAGTAAAATTTTTAAATTTATGATAAATTATCAAAAAAGAAGGTTGATAATGAAAATTCTTTTAATCCAACCTCGAAGTGAGGCGATCGGATTTACTCATTTAATTCTCTGTGAACCCCTGGGTTTGGAAATGGTGGGGGGAGCGCTCCATGGGCATAAGGTAAAAATACTTGATCTCCGCTTTCGAAACCATCTCCCCTCCATTTTATCCACATTCAAACCCGATCTCTGTGGGATTAGTTGTATCTATACCATAGACTATTCTTCAACCGTCCGGCTTGCCCAAACCATCAAATACTTCCTTCCCCACTCCTTCATTGTAGTGGGGGGACATCATGCCTCTTTAAATTATCAAGACTTTGTCTCTCATAAAGAGATCGATGCGGTCGTCATTGGAGAGGGAGAACAAACCCTAAGAGAACTTGTGAATTGCCTCGAAATGAACGGAGATTTAAGGCAAATTCCAGGGTTAGCCTTAAATCAAAACGGAAACCAACTTCTTACCCCTCCCCGAACCTTCCAAAAAAATCTCGACGATCTTCCCCTCCCCCTAAGAGAAGGGGCTGGAAGAAATCTTTATCATCTTGGATTTCAGAGACCTACGGCACTCATGGAAACCTCTCGGGGATGTCCCTACCAATGCACGTTTTGTGGGGTATGGCAGTTCTATCAGAAAAGTTATCGGCGAAAGAGCGCGGAGAGGGTGGTTGAAGAACTCAAGGGGATCAAAGAACCCTTTATCCTCTTCACCGATGATAATTTTCTGATGGATGTGAAGCGAGCCGAAAAAATAGCCCAGTTGATTAAAAACCAAAAGATAAAAAAAACTTATACCTTCCAGGCCCGGAGTGATACCATCGTGGAATATCCAGAGATCATGAAACTCTGGAAAGAGGTTGGGCTAAGAAATGTCTTCATTGGTTTTGAAAAAGTCAAAGACGAAGAACTGAAGACTCTCCACAAGAATAACCTGATCGAAAATAACGATAAGGCATTACAAATCCTCCAGACTCTTGGGATCGAAGTGTGGGCTTCTTTTATTATTGATCCAGAATACGACCATAAGGACTTTAAAAGACTGAAGGATTATATCCTCAATCGCAAGATTAAGACTCCTACCTTCTCTGTCCTTACCCCCCTTCCAGGAACAGCCTTATTCTATCAACTAAAGGAGAAATTGATTTCCAAGGATTTCAACCTATTTGACATCGCCCATGCCGTGTTACCCACCAAACTTCCTCTTCAGGAATTCTACAAGGAATTCTGTTCCCTCTATCGGCTTCCTTATTCGAAATATCAACTCATCTTGGAGGGTTTTTCGGCATGGTTTTCCCATGGATTTCCGCTCTCTCATCTTTTAGGAATGCTTCGTTCGGCAAAACGATTGTCCGATCCTCGGTATCTTCTTAAGGCTCATAGAGGGAGTGGTCGTATTGATTTTTAGGTTGAGATGGGGAATAAATATTAACGTCATTGGATCCAAACCATTCCTGTCTTCTGGAGGTTGAATGAAAGCAAAAATAGTAATTCCAATTGGTGGGGTTTTTCTATTAGCCGGATTGGCTATCTTCTATTTTTTATTCCTCAATCATCCAAGCCGTCAGGTGTTAGCTCACATCAATGAAGAGAGACTTACGGTGGAAGAGTTCAACCGGGAACTCGATAAGATAGAATCCCCTCTCAAAGAGATGTTGAAGGAAGAACCCCAACCCTTTCTCGAAACCCTGATCCTCAAGAAACTCCTTCTTCAAGAGGCAAAAAAAGAGGGGCTCTCCTTTCCGGTCACGACTTATAAGGATACGGTTAAAGATTCAAAACCACCCGAGGAGAAATTAATCGAAGAACTCATCAAAAAGAAGTTTCCCCATCCTCCTACCGTGACCAAAGAAGAGGTAAAAAGTTTCTATCATCAATTCAAGGGCCAATTGGAAGGAAAATCTTACGAAGAAGTCTCGGGAGAGATCGAAGAGATTCTCCGTGAGGGGAAACGGCAGAGTGAAATGAGACAATTCATTGCAGAACTTCGAGGGAAAGCCAAGGTCGAGGTGGATCAAATCCTGCTAAAAAAAATTTCCTCCAAACCTCCTGAATCGAATTCAGAGGATGACTTTAAGAGAGCCCTCGCAGGGGGAAAACCCTTTGTGATCGATTTTGGGGCCAACAACTGTCTTCCCTGTCGTCAGATGAGACCTATTCTTAAAGAGATCGGGAAAGAGGTGGCCGGAAAGGCGGAGGTCCTGGTCATTGATGTCTATAAATACCCTCATCTTGCCCGAGAGTATAAGATCCAACTCATCCCCACCTTGGTCTTTTTTGATGCCAAAGGGAAAGAGGTCTTTCGACAGGTAGGAATGATGGAAAAAGAGAAGATCCTCTCCAAACTGAAAGAGATCGGGATGGGAACATAAAAGGGGGCGGGATCATTCAGGCGGCTCGATCATAAGAGTCCATCCTCTCTAAACCTTTTCTCCCGTCTGGGATGAGTTCCATATAGAATCCCACCAATTCGATCGCCCTTTTCAACGCTTCATTAATAGAGTAACGTCTTTTCCCATATTCAGGGTAGATCAAAGCCACTCTCTTCGCGTAATGGGAGTGAATAGGAATTTCCAATCCCCTTTGAATCTTCGAGTCAACCTCCTTGACGATTTCCGGTCTTAATTTTTTAAGAACGGAACACAAAACTGGGATGGGCTGACCATGCTTATTCTCAATTGCCGAGAACCCAAATGCCCGGCAGATGAGAGGTCTCCAGGGATATACAGAACAACACTCCTCTTCTTCCTTTGAAGGATTTTTTCTATAAAACACACAGGGCCCCTGTGGATCCATCTTTTCCATCTTTTTTAAATATAATTCGGCCTCCCCTGTCTCCCATAATCGAAGACTCAAAGGAATCCATTCTATTACCGAGACCTCGATCCTCTCCGCCGCTATCGAACAACACTCCCCACATCCCTTGATACAATCAAGACCTGTCTCCTTCTTGACCTTCTCTATTTTTGCGTCGAGTTCCTGATAAAGCTCTAAAAGAGGATGGATTTCCAAAAAGAAAGGAGGTCTCTCTTTCATCAATCCTCCCTCCATAGGGCTCGGATCTCTGATTTAATATTTTAAGGGGGATCATAAGGGATTTCAATTCCTGATAAAATAATATAAAATGGCTTTGTTTTGGGTTATAATAAATTAAAGATGGCTATAGGACAGAAGAAAAAGGCGTTGATTCATATTGCCAAAGAGGATCTCCGTTTGAGTGAGGAGGCCTATCGGCAGATCCTCCAGGGAGTTGCCGGGGTGGAGAGTTCCACCCAATTGACTCGGGAAGGCTTTATAAAAGTGATGAAACGATTCCAGGAGATGGGTTTTAAAGGGCTTCTTCCGAATCCCTATCACCCTGTCCCAAAAGGACGGTTTATTCCATTAGAAAGCCCTCTCGGGGAGGAGGCCATCACCGAGAGCCAGAGGGGTTTTATCTCTTTCCTCCTTGAGGAGCTGGGATGGGATGAGAGGCGCTTTGAGGGTTTTTGTCTTAGAATTATTAAACGACCTGATCCACTGACGAAACGAGACGGTCAGAAGATCATCATTGGTTTAATGGCCATATTGAGAAGAAGGGCCTTAAACGAAAAAAGGAGAAAGAGATGAAAAAATATTTCATGATTGGAATAGGTGGGATGTTGCTCTTCTCCCTGGTATGGACTCCTTTAAAAAAGGAGACCCTTGCTTCTTATATAGAGATGGAGGTCAAGGGAATCAGGATGGATGCCATGGGACACAGCCCGGTAGTCATTCTGGCGGACAAGGAAGGAAAGAAAGCCCTTCCCATCTGGATAGGTTTTCCCGAAGCGAATGCCATTGAGAGGGAGCTAAACCAGATCTCCACCCCGAGGCCGATGACCCATGATTTACTATACTCCATCCTTCGGCATGCCCAAATTAAGATCAAGGAGGTTAAGATCGTACAGTTAAAAAACCATACTTATTATGCCACCCTCTTTCTTATTTCGAATAAAGACCAACTGGAGGTGGACGCCCGGCCCAGTGATGCGATCATCCTTGCCCTCAAGGCAAAGGTACCCATTTTAATCTCGACCAAGATCTTAGAGGAACAGGGGATTGCTCTTGAAAGAAAAGGGTTCTTTAGTGAAAGATCCGGGATCCGAATTCAAGAACTTACTTCTGAACTGGCTTCCCACTTCAATTTCAAAGGGGAAAAAGGAGTTCTGGTCTCTGACGTCATCCCTGGGAGCCCCTCTGAAGCTTCTGGAATGAAAGCAGGGGATATTATTGTTAAGATAAATTCAAAAGAGGTCGGGAGTGTTGAGGAATTCGAAAAGGCGATGGATACCCTTAAAGGGAAAGGGGTGGCCACCCTTCTCATTTTTAGAGACGATCAGTATAAAGAAATCTCAATTCGTCTTAATCCCTAAGATTCTGGGGGGTGGATTCAATTAAGGAGTCTTTTGATAATGGGAATCTTTACGAACTGAACCCCTTCTTCTTTTAGGATGACTTCCTCGGCAGGGGTCGCTGTCCCGCGAATATTTCTCTTTTCTGCCTCTCCATAATGGATTTTAAGTGCTTCCTTGGCAAATTCCGGTCCCACATCTTCAAAATGCTTTTCCAGATATTCCTGAACGATCTGAGAGGCTTGATAAAGAAGCGCTTCTTCCTTTCTCCTTTCCCCACTCCCCCGTTTGATCATAAAAGGGGAGTAAGCTCTTACCACCTGGGTATCGTTACAGACCGGACAGGAAATCATGGAGGAAGCCATCTGTTCCTCGAAAGAGGCGCTGTCTTTAAACCAGCACTCAAACAGGTGACCATTCGAGCAGATGAGATCGTAAGCAATCATCCTTTATCACCTGAATATTATTTAACACGAAAACTTAATTTTTTTCAATCCATTTCATAAAATTGAAAAAATTTAAAAAAGCATTTATTATTTATTTGATTCAAAACTAAGGAGGCTTCTATGGGAAAAAATTTATTCAATTCAGTAATCCTTGCCCTTATCCTAATGGTCTATCTTTTTTCAACCTCCCCGGCCGCTGCTCAGAAAAAAGGGGATATTGTTGGAAGGGAGATACTGAATTTTACACTCCCTTCCACCCAGGATCGATTGATTAATTATGCTGACGAGTATTATGGCAAGCATCATCTTATCATGACCTTCTTTCCAGCGGCTTTCACTCCCATCTGAACGGGTGAGATGGAGGGCCATCAGAGGAATCTCTACCTCTATGAGCGCTTCAACGCCCGGGTCGTGGGCGTCAGTCGGGACGATGTTATAACATTAAAATATTGGGCGCAAAGTCTGGATTTAACCTTCCCTCTCCTGCCCAACGTCACCGCCTTTCTGGGTGTGAGTGTGGGGGCTCAAATTGAAGGGAGACCGATCTTCAGCAGAAGAACGATCATCGTCGACTCAAAAGGGATCATTCGCTATGTGAGGGATGGTTCCCCAGAATTTAAGGACATTCTTCTTTTCCTAAAAAAACTGAATCAGGAAGGTCGTTCAGACCTAACTATGGGAGGAAAACCATGAAAAGGAAATTGATCTTACTCGCATGTTTCGTCTTTATCATCGCATGGATGGCCGGGTGTGCCACCTTTGAAGGGGAGAAAAAGCCCCTCCCCTATCGCCTCACAGCACAGGGAACGGTGATCTGGGAGGATGAATTCGAGTTTTTACCCCCTCCACCGGATTGGAAACTCCTTCGAGTCGAGACAGGAGAAAATGATATCAATTTCGGCTTTACCAGGTCTGATCCTGGACCTTTTCCCTCCATGACCTCATTCGCCTACGACGAAGAACCATTCGGCTGTTCAACCAAATTCGAAGATAGGGAGAGAGAATTTTTTAAACGATTTCTCTTCAATGCGATTCTCCAGTTCCAGATCATAGAGAAGAAGAAGGTGGAAGTGCTCGGTGGGGAGGGGTTGGAAGTCACGGTGGAGGGGAAAGACCCGGTGAAAAAAGAGAAGGTGAGAGCCAAAGTGGTCTTCGGGAAAAGGGGAGAACGGATCGTGGGTTTCTATATCACCCAATGGAGGCCTATAGAAGGAACTTACGATCTTTCGGCATTTGAGATCTTTGACAAATTTGTCAAATCTTTTAAATTCTTAAAAAAATCGTTTTACGAAACCTTATAAACCTTATATGAAGATCACCTTTCATCAATCCATTCTTGAAATTGTTCAAGGAGATATTACCCAGCAGGATACCGAAGCGATTGGAAACGCAGCCAACTCTCGACTGGTTGGAGGCGGAGGAGTCGACGGAGCGATTCATAGGGCTGGGGGACCTGAAATCATGGCCGAGCTAAGGGCTAAATATCAAGGATGTCCTACGGGGAGTGCGGTGATCACTGGGGGTGGAAAACTTAAGGCCAAGTATGTCATTCATGCCGTGGGACCAATCTATTCCGGATCTCCCAAAGATGCTCAACTCCTCTCGAGTGCTTATCGAAAGAGCTTGGAACTCTGCAGCCAATACCAGATCTCCTCCATTGCCTTTCCATCCATCAGTACGGGTGCCTATGGTTATCCCCTAAAAGAGGCCTCTCGAATTGCCCTTCAGACCGTAATGGATTATTTGAAAGATCATCCTGAAGTGAAATTGGTAAGATTCGTCCTTTTTGATTCGAAAACCTTTGAGGTCTACCAGGAGTCCTTGAAAGAAATGATGGCTCAATCCTCTGGGGGATTATCCTAAAATTTTTTTTAGGGCCTGCTCCGTCTTTCTCCCTCTTGGGCCTTCTCCGGAAAGATAGAGCATCACCCCTTTCCCATTCTTCAAGGGAATCATCTCTATCTTCCCTTCTGAGGCCATCTTACTTGTGACTTCAATAGGGTCTTTGTTGAAATACCTCCGGAAGGCTTCATTGAATCCACTGAAGACGCTGTGAATCCCTCGATAAGGATCTCTCCTTAATCTCTTGATCCCCTCGATGACAAACTCCTCTTCGGTCAAGGGATGATCTCCAGAGGAAACGATGGTTTGAATCACCTCTTCGGGAGAAGGTCTCTTAGGGCCCTCTCCAGGAAGAAAAAGCATGGCCCCACCTTTAAAAGGTCTCACCTCAATCTTTCCTTCCTGGGCAAGCCTTTGAGTCACCTCCACAGGATTCTTCTGAAAATACTTTCGAAAGGCTTCGTTAAATCCGCTGTAGACCGTATGGATCCCTCGAAAAGGTTCCTTTCTCAATTTTTTAATGGCCTGAAGAACAAACTCCTCTTCCGAAAGTCTCCTTTCTTCCTCCATTCCTCTCTCCTCCTCTTTTGAAAGGGTTAAAACCCCACTTATGACCGCTTGAATAGATTAAAAAATTCTAATCTTCCTTTAATCTTCTTTTAATCTTGGAGTGTTATGATAAACAAAAAGAAAAAATCTCTTTCCTCCTCATCAACCTTTACCCTTTTTCATCCACCAGACCCAAGGTTTGGTGGATTTTTATTTCACCTGAGCGAAATCGAAGTCCTCCCCAAGAATAGCATCCTTGCACTGGGCTACATCCAATTGTTTCTCAATCGCTTCAAGAATTTCTTTCTTCCTTCTCACATCCCCCAAAAGAATACAGCCGACTATCCGCCCATCTTTGAACGTCAACTTTCGGTAAATACAGTTTTCTGGATCCTTCTTCACCACCCCCTCTAATTCCCCTTCGGTATCCATCTGACCAGAGGTAGTGAGGTCGATTCCAACCACCTTTAGTGTATTCGAGACTACCGTCCCCTGGTAAACCTCATTCCCACCAGCCATATTGATCCCTGCCATCTCCCCTTGTTTCTGAGCAGCAGGCCAGATTCCATAGCATTTTCCACGATGTTCAGCCACATCTCCTGCCGCAAAAACCCCTTCCTTCTCGGTCTCCAGTCGGTCGTTTATAATAATCCCTGCTCTTGTTTTCAACCCCATCTGTTGAGCCAGTTGAATATTAGCTCTAACCCCTGCAGAAAGAAGAATCATCTGTCCCTCAACGACCCTCCCGTCTTTGAGTCGAACCCCTTCTGCCCTCTCTCCTCCAATAATCTCTTGAGATTCTCCATTGAGGAAAAAGGTAAATCCCATGGCTTCCATCTTCTTTTGAAGAATTTTGGAACCCTCCCAATCCATCTGCTTCGGAAGAATCCGGGGGTGATGCTCAATGACGGAAACCTTGATCCCTCGTCGAAGAAGGGCACCGCCTACTTCCAATCCTACTAGCCCACCGCCCACCAAGATCGCCTCCCGTACCTTCTTTGAAAATTCTCGTATCTCTAAGGCGTCTTTCATCTTTCGGAGTGTAAACATTCCTCTCTTCTCTACTCCTTGAATGGGAGGGACGAAGGCATTTCCCCCTGTCGCCAATAGAAGAAGGTCGAAGGGATAGGCTTTCCCTGAGCGACTCCTTGCTTCCCTTTTATCCAGATCAATCTCTATGACGGGTTCCTCGAGATGAAGGAGGATATTTCTTTCCTGATAGAATTCCTTCGAATGAATCGTGATCTCTTCGATGGTCACTTCCCCAGCGATGAGTTCAGGGAAACGAACTCGGTAATAGAGAGGATAGGCCTCTTCTGTGAAGAGATGAATCTCACCTTCCTTATCTTTTTCCCTGGTTCGGAGAGCAGCCATGGCCCCGGCAATTCCATTTCCAACAATAAGGTATCGCTTCATCTTGATGGACCTCCTATCGATGAAATTACCCTTCCGGTCAAGCTTCCTTCATTGCCTCTCGAAGTTCCTTACTTAAAAGTTCTACGGTCCCTCTGGTCCCCCCGGCCAGTTTCATCTTCCATTCCCCTTCCGTTTCAAACCTTCTCTCCCCGATCCTTTCGGCCCATGGCCTGATCGCCTCTCGGATTCCAAAATAATCAAAAGGATCGTTTCTCAATTCTTTCGCCTTAGCCATTACATCCGGACTGACCCGAATAAAGGCACGAAGGGCTGCCCCGGTCTTAATACTATATTTTCGGCCTGACCAAGCCTGAGGGAAGACGCTTAGAATCGCCTTAAAATAGTTGAGGAAGAACCGCTTCCCCTTCTCCTGGAACTCTTTGAATCGATCCTTCCCCCCGAGTTTCTCTATATTAGTAAATAGCTCCACCATCTCGTCTGCCAATGAAGCCTGAGAAACCCTTCCTTTTCCTACTCCCAAGATCTTAATCTCTCCTCTCAGGGGAGAGCTTTCCTCTTCATTGAGTTCCCGGATGATGTCATGGGCTAAAGCCTGGTAGGGATCCGCATAGAGCCTTCTCCCAGCCAATGAAATCAATAGAGAAGGATTGAGTCGAGTGTGTTTTGCGTTAATCGTCACAAAGAGCTCAACCGTCTGGCGGGGGTCAAGATTGTCAAATAGGACGGCTGGAACATCTATCTCTATCTCCTTTTCCGTTTGGGCACTTAGAGCCAATAATCGATGCTGACCATCCAGACATCTTAGAATCCCCTGTTCTTCGGGGATCTGGAGAAGACCTAAATTTGGATTTTTCCCCGAAGGAGTAAACTGAAGCCTCTTCTCGGTGATCATGATCACCGCACCGGGGATGGCAGGAAGATTCTGAGATTCCTGGCACTCTTTGTAATACTGGACCAGTTCTTTAATCTTCTTTCGAATGACCGGTCTCTGAAAAGCGGCTTCGCTTCTCCCAATCCTTTTTTCTAATATCTCCCAGTTGATCGCCGATGGTTTGGCCCTCCTCTTCCTCTTTTCCTCCTCCGTAGCAGGATAGCTCAACACCTCAAACCTGACCAGTTTCTGAAGATCTCTTGAAGTAAAAGTAGTTTGATAGAAATCAACCCCGAACTGTCTCACCTTAAGGGATGGTATCGTAATCACTTCCCTCACCTCCTTCGGATTTTATCCTCTTCATATCAAATTTTTATTAGCTTAACAAGGGGTTTTAATATATTTCGTGATGGAGGGAAATATCGAGAAAAATGGGAAGTTTTTTGTGGGAACTATAGCTCAATACGATTCAAAAGGGTTATACCCGTATAATAGCAACAACAAGCGCTATCAAAAGAGTTATCAAAAACCCTTTGTTTTCCATCCTGAAAGAGGATCCTCACATAGCAGAGTCCCCCAGGAAGATTGGAAGACCAGGTCTCCAGAACCACTCCACACCCCCAGGATTTAAACTTCTTATGATAAACCCGATCACCCACTCGAAGATAGGTCCGTTTCGTCTCGTTCGAGCTCTTCTTCTTTTCTCTTCTTTTGGCAGGAAGGTGATCCAATCTCAACTCTCCTTTAAGAACAAATCAAAAATACTATAAATCTCTAAAAAAGGCAAGAATTTTTTTCTCTTTTTTGGTAATGCCTCACTGAATCAGGGGAAATAAATTTAAGCCCGACAGGAGTATTTCTGAAACCCATAGAATGCGGATCAATTTATACGTTTAAGGAATACGAATCGATCCATCGTAGAAATGGGTTTCTGGTTAAAACAAACGAAAGTTAAGATTTCTATGGACCATTTAAGGTAGCCGCACCATGGGTTTCTCCAATACCCCTCTCGGGCTTATTCCCCATTTCTGAGTAAGAGGATTACTCTTTTGAATGTTGCCTCTTTCTCTCCCATCTTCGATGAATCCAGAGCCACTGATCCGGATATTGGCGAACAATCGATTCAATGACGTGATTAAATAGCTGCGTATTCGCCTCTACATCCTTCCTGAAATCACCTGTGTGAATCAGTTTGAGGGGTTCTTTAATGAAAAGGTGGTGCCTTCCCTGTCCCTCCCGAACCATGAAAACAGGAATCACCGGGGCCTTACTTCTTAAGGCCATCACAGCCAGTCCAGGAGTCGTAGGGACTTTGCGTCCGAAGAAATCAGCCCAGATTCCCTGACTCCGTTTTCCCCTCTGATCAAAGAGGACTCCCACGATCTGATTCTCAGAAAGGGCTTGAATAACCTTCTGGGTTGCATTTTGAGGAGGGATCACGACCAGGCCCATCCTTTCACGACTTTTTAAAATCCATTGATAGAGCCATGGGTTCCGTTTAATAGGTTTAGCGATGACCACGATAGGCCTTCCGATGACTTTTGACATCAAGGCCATCAGTTCCCAATTCCCAAAATGCCCAAGAAGAAGGAGAGCTCCTCGATTTTCGTCCAATACCTTCAAGGCCCTCTCGAGCCCTTCCACCTTTACTTTTTTTTGAAACGTCTGGATATCCAGATTCGGGATCCTGAAAAACTCCATCGCCATCATCCCGAGATTCTCGAAGCTCTTTTTCGCAATATTCTGAAGCTCTTCTTTTGATTTCTCCTCACCAAAGGCGAGGTTCAGATTTTGGAAGGCTACCTTTCGATGTTCCATATCGAGATAGTACATTGCCTTTCCCAACCACCTTCCGATCCAGAGGGCCACAGCCTCGGGGAGAAGATTGATAAGGAAACTAATGAATCTGAGGAGAAGATAGATCAGATAGGAAATCAAAAAAAACCTTTCCCTATCCTTCAAGGGGAGATTTGAAGGTCTCTTCATTCTTCTTCCGAATAGGGAAGGGCCTCATCGATGAGCATCACTGGGATATCCTCCTTGATGGGGTAGACCAATCGACAGGCCTTACAGATCAATCCGTCTTCGGTTTTATTTAAAAAGATATCTCCCTTGCACTTGGGACAGGCTAAGATATCCAAGAGTTCTTTGCTGAGTGGCATCGTTTCCTCCTCCTTCTGAACCGTTCCCCTTAACCCTTTCCTTCATCCCTGAGGATCCATTGAACCGCTTCATAGAGATCCTGGGCCACATAATGGGGTTTCTTTTCCCAACGGTTCCCGTTAAATTCCCAATCCCCCTTCCCATATCCCGTAAGGACGAGAATGGTCTTGACTCCAATCAGATGTCCAAACTCAACGTCTTTCCCTCGATCCCCAACCAAATAGCTTTGAGAACAATCAATCCCCAGATCCTCGACCGCCTTTTCAATAAGGCCTGGATTGGGTTTTCGACATCGACATTTCTGACGATAAGCAAGCTCACTGGCCTCAGGATGGTGGGGGCAATAATAGATTCCATCCAGATAGGCACCCTCCTTTCTCAAAAGATCTTTCATCTTCTGATGAACTAAATGGACGAGAGATTCTGGAAAGTATCCCCTGGCCACGCCCGATTGGTTCGTGACGACCACAACCTTAAACCCGTTTTGGTTTAAGGTTCGAATGGCCTTCCCGACGTGAGGCAAAAGGATGAATCGGTCGAGATGGTTCACATAACCCACCTCTTCATTGATCGTTCCATCCCGATCTAAAAATACGGCTTTATGACCCATTCTTTCTCCTAACAATAAGAATAGACCTTTTCATCGCCTTTCCACTGGTTTAGCTCAAAGGTTTCTGGGGGAGAAAATCGTAAATAGGAACGATGATCCACCCAATCTCCTGTATTCACATAGAGACATCTTCTTCCCTCCACGTTCTCCTCCACCTTCTCAGGAAAATGGGAGTGACCCAAGATCACGATTTCAAATCCGTCTAAGAATTTCTGATGGGCAAAGGTTCTAAATTCTAAGGGAGGATCCCCTCCCCTGTTTCTATGATACCTCCGATAGCTCCTCGCACTCATCTTTTGGGCCACCCAACGGGAAACCCGGGGACCGATGAATTGGATCAATTGAAAAGTAAACCGGTTTTTCAATCCCCTTCGAAAGATCCGATATCCCAATAATTTAGGATTGGAAAGATCTCCATGGGAAAGGAAGGCCCTCCTCTTCCCCAGCCTCATTTCAACCCCTTCAGAATAAACCTCTACCCTCATCCCTAACCAGTCCTCAAAAAAATAGTGAAGGGAGAAATCATGATTCCCCTCAATGTATTTGATCCGGATTCCTTGCTCATAGAGTTGGCGAAGCGCCTGCAAGACAGGAAGATAATCGGGAAAAGGAAAAGAGGATGAACCTTTAAAACCAAAAAAGAATTCAAAAAGATCCCCTAAGATAACTAAATGGCTTATCCGTTCCTTCTGGGAATGAAGAAATCTTAAAAACTCCTCCATCTCTTCAGGCTCTCTCCCATTGAGATGGGCATCTGAGATAAAGATCCAATCCTTCTGCCCCGAGTTCAACACTGCTTCCTCATCGGCCCACACCGCAGTAGTGAAATCCTAAGCGTCTCATTTGTTGGGGGTCATAAACATTTCTGAGATCGATAAAGATGGGCGTCTTGAGCAAGGCCTTTAATCTCGGAAGATCTAACCGGCGAAATTGATTCCACTCGGTGATCAAAACCAAAGCATCTGCTCCATCGGCCACCTCGTATGGATCCCTGGCATAGAGGACTTCTGGAAGAACAGCCTCCGATTCTTTCATGGCGGCCGGATCATAGGCTTTCACCCGCGCCCCCATGGCCAGTAACCTCTGAATGATCGCAATGGCTGAAGACTCCCGAATATCGCTCGTATTCGGTTTAAAGGAAAGGCCTAAGACGCCAATTGTTTTCCCCCGAACCTCTCCTACCATTCCTTTGATCTTCTCGACCATCCTTTCCTTCTGTTTCTCATTAGCCTCAATCACGGAGCTTAGAATCCTGAACTCATATCCTTTCTCGTTGGCTAATTTCAAAAGGGCTCGTGTATCCTTCGGGAAACAGGATCCCCCATATCCAGGGCCTGGATGGAGAAACTTCCTCCCTATCCTTCCATCCAATCCCATGGCTTTGGCGACATGATGGACATCTGCCCCCACTCGCTCACAGAGGTTGGCGACCTCGTTGATAAAGGTCACTTTAGTCGCCAAAAAGGCATTGGTTGCATATTTGATCATCTCTGCGGTCTCTAAGGTGGTGATCACGAAAGGGGTCTCAATGAGATAGAGGGCACTGTAGATATCCTTCATGATGCCAATGGCCTGTTCGCTCTCGGCTCCGATGATGACGCGGTCAGGTCGAAGAAAGTCTTCCACGGCCGAACCTTCTCTCAAAAATTCGGGATTCGAAACGATATCAAAGGGGATGGACTTTTTCTGATGACTTTGAATAAATCCTTTTAACCACCGAGCTGTCCCCACAGGAACGGTTGACTTCATCACCACCACTTTATAGCCATCCATCCAGCGGGCAATCTCTCGAGCCACCTCTTCCACATATCTCAGTTCTGCCGAACCATCCTCCTTAGGAGGAGTTCCTACAGCGATAAAGACGACAAGACTGGATTTAACCCCTTCCTCAATACTGGAGGAAAACCGGAGCCTCCCCTCTCTCATATTCTTATTGACGAGGGCTTCAAGATTAGGCTCATAGATAGGGATCTTCCCCTGTCGAAGAAGATCAATCTTTTGAGCATCATTGTCGATACAAAGCAGATTCATCCCGAACTCGGCCAGACAGGTTCCTGTGACCAATCCTACATAACCCGTCCCAATGACAGAGATGTTCATAATTCCTCCCCTCCTAAATTAGACCATTTCCCAATCCCCAATAAAAAATCTTTTAAAGCCTCGGACCAGGGCCTGAGCCTTCGTCCTGTCTTTTTCATCAACTTTTCCATATTAAATACAGAATAGGAGGGCCGCCGGGCAGGACGGTTTAATTCCTTAGAAGAGATAGGGACGACCTGAACCCCTTGAATCCCGGCATATCTTAATATCTTCTCAGCAAAGGTAAACCAGGAACAGGAGCCCTCATTCGAGACATGAAAGATCCCTTGAGCCTCTTTTTGAACCAGAGCGGAAATCGCCTGGGAGAGGTCTCGGGTATAGGTAGGAGAACCGATCTGATCGTCAACGATGGAGAGCACCCTTTTTTCTTTGGCCTGTTGGAGAATGGCATAGACAAAATTTTTACCATGCCTTCCAAAAAGCCACTGGGTTCGGATGATCAGTCCGTCCTTTGTCAACTCCTGAACATAACGTTCTCCTCTTAACTTGGACGCTCCATAGATATTCAGGGGATGAGGTGGATCCTCTTCCAGATAAGGTGCTCCTTTTTTGCCATCAAAGACATAATCGGTACTGAGGTAGACGACCTTAGCCCCGCATCGTTGAGCCCCTAGGGCAATATGTTTCATCCCTTCCGAATTCACTTCAAAGGCCTCCTTTTCATTCCGTTCACATCCATCCACGTCGGTATAGGCCGCCACATTGATGATTATCCGGGGACGAAGGGCCTCGATCTGTTCGATCGTCTCTCTCTCTCTTCGAATATCCACCTCCCCGATATCCCACCCCAATATCTCATCGTTCGGGAAAGAAACCCTGAGCTCAGGAAGAAGATCTCTTCCCAACATTCCCTGTGCACCAATGACGAGAATCTTCCCCATCTTAACGATTTTGATACATTCGACGATAATACTCGAGATACTCTCCGGTTTTGATCTTTCTCCACCACTCCTGATGCTCTTGATACCACTGAATGGTGAGGTCAATTCCTTCTTCAAAGGAGACGTTGGGGGTCCACCCCAACTCCCTTTCGATCTTTGAAAAATCAATCGCATAGCGACGATCATGCCCGGGCCGATCCGCCACAAATCGAATTAAGGAATGGGGTTTCCCCAATCGATCCAATATGGTTTTAGCGACAGAGAGATTGGTCTTCTCGCATCTCCCGCCAATATTGTAAACCTCCCCTTCTCTCCCTCTATGGAGCACCACATCCAACGCTCGACAGTGATCCTCCACATAGATCCAGTCTCGAACCTGCAAGCCATCTCCGTAGATAGGAAGCTCCCGATCCTCCAGGGCGTTGGAAATCATCAGGGGAATGAGCTTTTCTGGAAATTGGTAGGGCCCATAATTATTGGAGCAGCGGGTGATCAGGACTGGAAGCCCGTAGGTATGATGGTAGGCCCGTACCATCATATCCGCAGACGCCTTACTGGCAGAATAGGGACTATTCGGCGAAAGAGGAGTCTCCTCTCGAAAAAGTCCTGTTTCTCCTAAAGAACCATAGACCTCATCTGTTGAAATATGAAGGAATCGAATCTTTTCCTGAGGATAGAGCTTCCTCAGGGTCTCCAGGAGGACGAAGGTTCCGAAGATATTCGTCCGGATAAAGGCGGAGGGATCCTCAATGGAGCGATCCACATGGGATTCCGCGGCAAAATTGACAATGGCATCCAATCCTTTTTTGACCAAGCTTTCGATCAACGCTCCATCCGCTATGTCTCCCCGAACAAAATGGTATCGAGGGGATCGAGCCAGATCGGAAAGGTTCTCTAAATTCCCTGCATAGGTCAACTTATCGACATTGATAATAGAGGCCTCAGGATAGGTCTTTAAAAAATAGTGGATGAAATTACTTCCGATAAATCCACAACCCCCCGTGACTAATACTCTCATCGTTTACTCCTTCTTAGCCATCCTTCCTCGACCAGTCATAGGGAACCTCTTTCCCATGAGGAGGAAGACGAAACTCATCGGGTTGAGCATAATTGTAGACTTCGGTGGGAATATTGATAATGATGGCCTCCTCTTCACTGATACACTTCCATCCGTGATAAACCCCCTCGGGGACCTGGACGAGCAAAGGATTATGAATCCCGATAAAAAATTCATTGATCTCCCCTTTGGTCGGAGAGTTCTCTCTGGGATCGTAGAGAACGAGTTTGATCATCCCTGAAATGGCAGCAATGTTGTCGGATTGGATCTTATGATAATGCCAGGCCTTCACCACCTGAGGATAGGTCGTGGTCATATAGACCTGCCCAAACTTCAAAAAGAGATCGTCATCTGAACGGAGGATCTCCATCACCCTTCCCCTCTCATCTGGGATGACCCTTAACCGTTTGGTCCGAACTCCTTGAATCATCTCTCTCCTCCTCTCTTAATCTAATCGATTTGCTCCGGTTTGGGCAACCAATTGATTGGCTCGAAGCAAGGATTCAAACGTCCCTGCATCGGTCCACCATCCTTCCAGGATATCATAGGTCATTGTCCCTTCTTCAATGTATCGATTGTTGACATCCGTAATCTCCAGCTCTCCACGATCGGAGGGCTTAAGGGTTTTGATGATATCAAAGACTTTAGCATCATAGAAATAGATCCCGATCACGGCATATTTCGACTTTGGTTCTTTGGGTTTCTCTTCGATTCGCAGAATTCGATTCCCCTTCAACTCCGGGACACCAAATCGATGAGGATCCGGAACCTCTTTTAAAAGAATCTTCGCTCCCTCCTTCTGGGCCTCAAAGGCCTGTGCGGCCTTTCGAATGTTTTTCTCGATGATATTATCCCCTAAGACCACACAAATTTTTTCCCCATCGGCAAAGAATTCAGCCAGACCAAGGGCCTCAGCAATTCCCCCTTCTCCCTCCTGATAGGTATAGTTAATATGTTTAAGCCCGAACTCCTTTCCATTGCCCAAGAGTCTTAAAAATTCCCCTGCATGATTCCCTCCTGTGACAATAAGAATGTCATCAATTCCAGCATTGATTAAGGTTTGAATAGGATAATAGATCATCGGTTTATTATAGATTGGAAGAAGGTGTTTGTTGGTCACTTTGGTTAAAGGATAGAGGCGGGTTCCCAATCCACCTGCGAGGATCACTCCTTTCATCTTTTTCTCCCCCTCACATCGTTTACCTATTTTAATCCAATGAAATTATAAATTCATATAAGAAGGCCTCTTGCCCAATGATCCGACTCCCAATAGATTGAGGTAGATATGAAATTTAAACTCCTTTTTTTGGGTTCCATCAGGGGAACGACCTTTATCCTCCAATCCAATTCCTAAGGTCCAGCATTGGGATTGATACTCTGCCCCATACCTATTTTCGACCCGCCAATCATCCTTCAAATTATACCTCATTGTTCCATAAAGGGATAGAGGAGAAAAAGGCTTGATCTTCACTCCTACATTGAGTTCCTCGATGTCTGGCTGGGTATAACGATATTGAATATAAAGTCCGTCTTCCCTGCGATCTTTTAGATGAAGCGAAAAATTGAACGATTCAAAATTCCCATCATAAGGGTCAAAGGCCCCATCCCATCTCGCTTGAAGGAAAGGAACAAAATTCCACCAGAGTTCCCCAAAGATATTCGAAAAATTCCTTCTCCTTCCTTTGGAATCACGGCTGAAAGGGTCTCCGAGGCTATAGGATTGAAAAATTTTCAGTTTTGCGTATTCAATAGGACCTGAATAGATTCCTTCCTGTTTTGGTTTTCCGACCAACCGCTGGCTTATCCCATAGGTGATCTGATTCACATAGGGGAGTCGATCCAGTTCATCGAATAGGGGTAAATCTTTCTGATCCACTCGAGGACGATAATAATACCCAACTGCAGGTTCAATCGTATGCATCCATTTAGAAACCTGAACATAATTGGAAAGCTTTGAGAGGGGAGAAGACTCATAGATACGGTAAAATTCCACAGAGAGATCCATCCCTGCCTCGATCGTCTCTCTCGATTCCCAATCTTCCCTCCTGTTTGGGGAATGATCATAAGTTTTATAAAGGGTCTCCCTTGCCCCGATACTCGGATTCAGTTTTAATACTTGAAAGACTCTCAGTGGGAGAGAGAGCCTCGGGAATAGGTCTCCTCGATGAGCCTTTAGTCCCTCCTCCCTCCAGAAATGGGTGTAGGAAGAGGAAAGGTCAAAAAAGAGAGGGGTTTGAAAGAGGGATTGGGGATGGGCATACAGGCTGATTTGGGGAAGCCGCTGGGTCGTGGTTTCATCGCTGCTTTTCGTAAGGTCTTGATAGACCACCCCCTCCGCCAGAAAAACGAATCGGTCCCAATTCTTTCCACCAAAGAGGGTGGATCGAAGTTCTCCTAAGCTTCGGGAATCAATCTTGGCCATGGTTGGAAGGTCCTCATCAAAATCTCGATGGTAGCTTCGATCACTGAGCCGATTGATACTTCCTTTTAAATAAAATTGGAGGGGTAACGTTTGTTGGCCCTGAATAAAGTAGGCGTAGCGGTTTTTATGAAATTCTTGATCATCAATGAAATAAAAATTGGCTTGCCCTTCCGTTCCCTGAGCAAAGGCATATCGGAATTCCACCCCTTCTTTAAAGCCTCTCTTCCCAAGATAGTCAAGGTAGACCGTGGAATCCATATCTTTCCGGATTGCCCAGAAAAAGGCCGTTTTGATTTCTGGGCCATACTTCTGGGAATACCCTATTCGAGGCAGGAGAAATCCTGTCTGTCTCTCTCTTTTTACCGGGAAAATGGCCCAGGGAAGATAGAAGCCAGGGATCTCTTGAAGATAGAAGGCGCAACCTTTGGCCACTCCATATCCTTCGAGAGTGATCTCCAATTCTTTTACCGTAAACTTCCAGGGAGGTCTCTCCCCGTCGCAGGTTGTAAAAGAACCCTCTCGAATCCGATATCGGTCCTCTCCCAGTTTTTCCGCCTCCCTGCCTGTAATGTGAACATTCTGTTCCTTTAAAAAGAGTCTGGCCTGATAGACCTTTCCCGTTTTGGTCGTCAGGTTCAACTCCAGCCGCTCACACTCCAGTCGATCCTCCCCTTCGGTGAGGACCACATTTCCCCAGGCGATGAGATCCTTTGTGACGCTGTTCCACTGGATATGATCCCCTTTAAGTAAAAAATCCCCTCGTCTGACTTCAACCCTACCGTGAGCCTCATAGAGTTGTTCTTCCCTGTGATAGAAAAGGCTGTCTGCCTCGATCTCCACTGCCCCTTCTCCACCTGTGATCTTCGGTTCCATCATCTTTTTTTCAGCACCTGAAAGGGAAGAGAAGAAAAGTAAAATAAAAAGGGAATAGATCAGGGATAGCCAGTACCTCATAATCTCTCTTTGGGAAGAAAATAGGCTCTTGCTTCTCCCACCGTGTAGAGAGAACCCGTGATACAAAGAAGGTCTTCCGAAGAGGCCATTGATAATCCCCGATCAATGGCTCTCTGAACCCCTTCCACAATCTCCGCTTTTTCTCCATTCCGTTCGAGGGACTTTTGGAGAAGAACGGGTGAAGCCGCTCTCGGATTATTGGGCTGAGTGAGGATGAGATGATCGGCTATGGGAGCAAGAGTTTGGAGGATGGATTTATAATTTTTATCTTTCATAATTCCAATGATCAGGATCAAACGGTTATATTTGAATTCCTTCTGAAGGGATTCTTTCAATACGTGAGCCCCTGCAGGATTATGGGCCCCATCGAGAAAGACTCTCGGGGAGGAACAGACCATCTCCAATCGGCCAGGCCACTCCACCTTGGTTAACCCAGTAATCATCGCCTCATTGGATACAAGATACCCCAGCTCATCTAAAACCTCCAAGGCTCCGAGGGCGGTCACCGCATTAAGAATCTGGTGGGATCCGTGGAGATTGACCGTTAGATCCCAAAATTTCCGGTGGAGCCCTTGATAATGAAAATGTCCCCCTTCGCATGGAATATAAGAAAACTCTTTCCCTACCCGATAAAAAGGGGAGCCCTTCTCTTTACAGATCCTCGAAAAGATACGAAGAATGGAGGGTTGGGAGGTGGCTGTAACCAAGGGGCGTCCTTGTTTGATAATCCCTGCCTTTTCATAGGCAATCTTCTGCAAGGTTCTCCCCAAAACCTCCTCATGATCCTTGCTCACATTGGTAATAATGGATAAGAGGGGATCGACCACGTTGGTGGAATCGAGTCTCCCTCCTAACCCCACTTCCAGAATGGCTAAATCGACTCGCTTCTGTTTAAAATAGAGGATGGCCATGGCCGTGGTAAAATCGAAGAAGGTAAAGGGAGGTGTAACCCCAGAGGCTTCTATCCTTTGTCGAATCCACTCGGTCAGTTCAGCTACCTCTTCCTGATCGATCTCCTTTCCATCCACCTTGATCCTCTCTGTGAAGCGGATGAGATGGGGGGAGGTATAGAGTCCTACATGATAACCCTCTTGTTGAAGGACAGAAGCCATCATGGCAGCCGTAGACCCTTTTCCATTGGTTCCCCCGATATGAATCGTTTGAATCTCATGATGGGGATTCCCAATGGCCTCTAAAATGGCTTTTACTTTCTCGAGACCAAAGATCATCCCAAATTTTTCAAGGCTATAGAGGTAATCGAGGGAGTGCTGGTAGTCTTTGTGATCCATGGTTGGAGCGCTCCTTATGATTCAGGTTTTAACATTCTCAAAAGCAGGGCTAGTGTATGTCGTAACTCTTTTCGTTCCACAATAAGATCCACCATCCCATGTTGTAAAAGGTATTCCGCGCGCTGGAATCCATCCGGAAGCTCTGCCTTGATCGTATCCCTAATCACTCTTGGGCCTGCAAATCCAATCATGGCTTTTGGCTCTGCGATGATGACATCTCCCAACATCCCAATACTCGCTGAGACCCCACCGGTCGTAGGATCCGTAAGGACAGAAATATAAGGGAGTCTGGCCTCTTGAAGCCTGGCCAGGGCCGCACTCGTTTTGGCCATCTGCATCAAAGAGAGAATTCCCTCCTGCATCCTTGCCCCTCCGGAGGCACAGAAAATCACCACCCCTACTCGTTTTTCAATGGCCCGCTCAATCAGACGAGTAATCTTCTCCCCTACGACAGAACCCATGCTTCCTCCCATAAAATTAAATTCAAATACTCCTAACATCACCGGCTCTCCTTCGATCCGACCCTCTCCACAGATGATGGCATCTTTCTGTCCCGTTGTTTCTTGGGATTCTTTCACTCTCTGAGGATACCTTTTAGAATCCTTGAATGAGAGAGGATCGGCTGGGGCAAGATGGACATCGTATTCAATGAAGGTATCCGGATCAACGACACATTCAATTCTTTTACGGGCAGGAAGCTGAAAATGGTAGTTACATTTGGGACAGACCAGAAGATTTCTCTCAATCACCTTTCGATAAATTATCTCGTTACAGGAATTACATTTTACCCAAAGGTGATCAAAGGATTTCGGTCTTTCCATGCTTGTGGGTCTGTCTTTTTCTTCTTCCTCTTTCTTCTTAAACCAGCTCATCTTTCCAAAATAAAGGTACTTTTAAGTTTTAAAAACTAACAAAATTAACCCTCATTGTCAATTCAACAAAGGGGGCTTCTGTAATCCCTCACTCAAATGGGGAATAAGCCCACTCACTTTAGTTCCACCCAGGATTTATCGAGTTTCAGAAAAGGCAGGGATAGGGAGGGAGAAATAGATCCCGAAGGATCATCCCTCAAGGTCTCTTTAGTTCCTCAAGGGTGGATTTAGAGGCATGATACATGAATCCAATGTCCGTGGAGATCGCAAGAACCGTCATCCCTTTTGATCGCCACTTTTTAATGGCTTCCATACTCCCGATGTGAATCCCGGTAGCTTTCCCCCTTCTTTTCCCTGATTCAATGACCTTCTCTATGGCCTTGGCCAATTCTTCTGAATCCAACTGGTCGGGTATCCCCATGGAGATGGAAAGATCATTGGGGCCAATCAGTCCAACGTCGATTCCTTCGACTCCCAGGATTCGATCGATGTTCTCAATGGCCTCTTCCGTTTCGATTTGAGCAATCACAAGAGTATGTTCATTTGCCTCTCTCATAAACTCGGAGGCCTTCAAAGGTCTATAATCCGTCTGGCCGGTTTGAGCACCGAATCCCCTTTGTCCTAATGGAGGATACTTGGAATAACGGACAATCGCCTCAGCTTGCTCTTGGGTGGAAGTCATTGGAACCATGATCCCTTCCGCTCCTGCATCAAGAACCCGAGAGATAAAAAATGTCTCCAAGCGAGGAACCCGGATGATCGGAGCAATTCCCGAAGATTTAGCCCCTCGAATGAGATCGGCCACCGTCTCCATATGATAGGCCCCGTGTTCCATATCAATAAAGACAAAATCATACCCTACAGAGGCAAACACCGAAGGGGCTCCCGGATCCCTTGCCTGTCTGATCATGGTTCCGTAAACACATTCACCTGCCAATACCCTTTTCCTTAAACCTGTCCAACCCATTCTTTCCTCTCCAAAATTTCTGGTTGAGCACCGCCCTAAATCATATACGATGTCATCTAAATCTTCAATAGGATTAGGCTGAACGGTGGCCCCCTTTTCACCAAAATGGTTAGCCATCCAGCCTATGGGTCTATGAAGGAATATTGGAGACTGTCCCCAAAAGATCTTAAAAAAGGAAAGGGAGTCATTTTTTGCCGACCCCGCAATTTTTGATTCGATAGACAGTCACCCCTATACCGGCTTCTCATTGGAGGGAGGAGTCCATGATCGCCCTTTTGACAAGGGCTTTGAGGATTTCGACCTTATAGGCGTTCATGGGGAGAGATTGTGCATTGGCTAAGGCCTGCTCTTCCGCTTCATGGGCCAGGTGTCCATTGATGGGCTGACCAATGATCCTATCTTCGGCTGCTTTTGCCCGAACAGGTTCTGGAGCCACTGCTCCGAAGAGGATCCGGGCGTCTACACAAACTCCATTTTCTACCATTATAACCGATGCAACGCTCACCATTGCAAAATCGATCGGGGTTCTCAGGCTATATATTTTTCAGGTATTTTTGGTGGGCACCGTTTCGTAGCTTTGAAATTTGAATCTCCTTGACCCTCTCGTCCGAGTCACCTAAAAGAGGGCACTATCAATACCCCCGAAGCCCAGACACCCACTGAGTTGACCTTCGAGCCCAAGGGGATAGATTACCTGACTCCCATCTGTTATATTTACTACGCGAAGTAAAGTGATTTCCATGTTTTCTTATCCATCTCAACCTCCACGTCCGCTGTGTCCAGATCGGATGGGTCGGCCTGAAGTTTGGGGACAAACAAGTCCAGGATTTTTTTCGGGTGTCCCCCGCCGCTGCGATCATAGCGCCTCCAATGGTGGAGGTTCCTCTGGAGCCTGCAGGCCCGAACTCATATGGGTTGATCAGGGAATCCGAAGGGGAAATGGAAACGTTCTCAATGGGCAGTTATAAGATCTCAACCGCCATTTTGAGGAAATTGGTCCTCTGTCCGGTGCTGTGCTCTGTGACGCACGAGAAGAGAATCGCCTTTGAAAAGTCCAGGCCCCGATAGGTATACCAGATGCCGTCCCGCCAGAAGTACCCATCCCCGGGTTTGACGAAGTTCTTTTTAAGAAACTGGAACGGATCGATCTCCAGCCTCTCTATGGCAAGGCTCAAGATGGGGATGAGTGTACATTTTAGCTTCTGAACTCCAAAGCCTTGGACAATCCCAGAAGCGTTCCGGTTGGTGCAGAAAATGGTTGGTTTCAAATTCCAGTTGGCCCATCGGACTGTGATTCGAGCCTCGCCACAACCTACTGCCACTTGGGATTAATTGGTCATGGAGTAATAATCTGTATCCAATGAGCCACGTGCCCGAAATCGCTGTGACGGTCCCATCTCTCTTCATGTCCAATCTGGCTGTCATATGCGAGGCAGGCCTTATTGTGAATGCTGCCAAGTGTTCTTCCTTCGTGAAGATCAGCTTTACCGGTTTGCCTGTTGCCCTGCTTAAAAGTGCCGCGTAGGATTGCACCTGCCAGGACATGAATTTCGAACCGTAACTTCCACCACAGGGATCACCGATTGCTCTCACATACACTTGTCTTCCCATCACATGGAAGAGGGCGATCTTGTCCATAGATGAGGCTTGATTCGATACCTGTAAAGTCACCTTATTCGGTTCCTCACATAAGGCGATGGCTCCGTGAGGCTCAGGGGATAATGGGTTTAGAATGTTCTCGTAGCTACAAATGTCCCTTCGATAATAACATCAGCCTCCTTGAAGCCTTTTTCTACATCACCCTAACTATTTCTTTAAGGCCTTTGGGCCCGAATAAGGGAGAACTCGGAGGGACCACGTTTCCGGGAAGCTCGTCATATAAATAAGGAGCGCCTGGTCCCAAAGCCTCTTCCATCTCAAAGAGAGCAGGTAAAACCTCAGGGCTTCTTTCACTTCCTCCTCTGTGGGAGAAGGGTTCTCGTTGAGGAGCGCCTTTGCGCTCACGATGATACCTGGTGTACAAAACCCACACTGAAAATCATAGTAGTCGATAAAGGCTTGCTGAAGAGGATCGAGGGTACCGATTTTTGGATCTTTCAACCCTTCGATCGTTGTGATCGTCTTTCCGTCACACTCAACGGTTAGCGTCATACAGGAAAGGACTGCCTTACCATCCATCAGCACCGTGCAACATCCATAAGCGCCATGATTGCGAGAGACCTTGGTACCGGTTAAGCCGAGTGTTTCCTGGAGCGTTTGTGTACAAGCCTATGGGATGGTTTTATCAGATTTGGCCTCTCACCCACTTCGAGTTCAATTGTATCGCCGTTTACGACAAGCCTTATCTTTTTCGTTTTGTTCCTTTCATCTCCAACTTACCTTTCACTTTTTTCCTTAGATCTTTCGCGGAGAAGCTTTTTCAGGATCTTACTCTGGGGATTCTTTGGAAGGAATTGCACAAATTCAATAAACTTCATCACCTTATCCTTTGTGATTCGCTCTTTATAAAATTGGAGGAATTCCTCCGGATCGACAATGACATCCTTCTTGAGCACAATGAGCGCATGGACCCTTTCGATCCATTTCTCATCCGGCACGCCTATCACTGCCGCCTCCAACACTGCCAGATGCTGATAGAGGATTTCTTCAACCTCCCTCGGATAGACTTTTTCTCCTCCCGTGATGATCAGGTCTTTTTTTTCCGATCCACAATATAAAGATAGCCACGCTCATCATAATAACCCATATCGCCTGTACGGAGTCACTCTTCGACGATCGTCTCCTTGGTCATTCCGGGTCTTTTCCAGTAACCCAACACCACAGACTTGCTCTCGACGATGATCTCTCCCACCTCAAAGGGGGGAGATCGTTTCCGTGATCGTCAATGATCCTTGCGTGCACTCCGAGGCATGGCTGTCCGCAGGAGGAGAGGATCTTCTACTCGGCTTCATTTTTAGCGATCACTTTGTGGACTTCTTCAGAAAGGATGGTGATATCCGGGCCTGATTCTGACTGCCCATATCCCTGACCGAAGATGGGACCGAGTCGGGCGATCCTTTTTTCAACAGCTCAAGCGGCATCGGAGAAAGCGGCATACCAGATCTGTTTGAGGCTGTTTAGATCATATTGGTCAATATCCGGTAAAGAGAGAAGGACGACGAGATGGGAGGGAACGATATGTAAGTCTGTGGCCTTTTCGTTCTGGATCGTTAATAGCATTGCTGAGGGATCGATTGGTACGGTTTGTCTAAAAATGGAAACCACCTATTAAGCCTGCGAGGATGGATGCAAGACCTTCGACAATTCACGCTGTTTATTCATCAAGACCGAGCCGTTTTCGCAGTTGCTTCACATATTCAAAACCATTTTCTTTATAGGGCTCTGGAACCCATGGCATTTCTCTCAATGTTTCCAGCATAGAGGGCAACCGATCAAATGGGATAGAGATGAATATCAAGCCTTCTGGAAAAAGCTTCCTTCGCTTCATCCCGAAGCCAAGGCCTGTAGGAATAAAATTAATTTCCCCGTTCAGGTAGGGATAGACTAAAAGCCACGCGCATCCTATCGCACTTGAATAGCGACTTGACCACATTTGACCCGTTTTGTAGCTCATGGCCCTGAGCAAGATCTCTGCCTGGCTGCTATTAGCAAGGAGAATAAGAACATCAGGGTCGAAGGAGATCTTGTCTATTGGGGAAAAGGCAACGTAATTGACCACGTGCCTTTCTATCTTAGGGATATAGTGATAGAGCCTGCTTGCTGCCCGATTGTCCCGAAACACCCCCAATCCAGCGCCATATTCACCACTAATATACTGTTCTTCAATATCCGTTTGCCCTAACACATAGAGTCCAGCTCCACAGGTATGGTCCTTGGAGGCACTATAAAATGGTTTACCCTTTTGGGCCTTCACGAGCATCTCACATAGGGTCATCTTCTGATCGATAGGATGGATATTCTCCGGCAGCCTAACGAAATACTTTACTGCGACCGGCTGAATATCGAATTCGAATTTGTCCAGTATGGCAAAGTCTTTTGTAGTAAGTGTCATGCTCTCCTCCTATTTCAATGTGTCACAAAACCTGGCAGAAAGGTTGCTATCCTTCGTTTATTATTTTCTTTTCTCCTTATGGTGAAAGAATGGGTTAACCATTCCATTTTCTTCTGGTTTCGTAGGCATGAACTTCACGCCGACGGGCCTCCTCTCAAAACTAAATTTGTTCAATATGGATAGATCCTGTTTCATTGGGATCATGTTTTTCTCCGCTACTCTAAAATAAAAGATTGGGCAGAAAGAGGGCAATCTGAGGGAAAACAATTAGGATCGCAGTGCAGATGATGATTGCAATTAGGAATGGGAATATACCCTTGAATATGGTTTCAAGCGGTACATCCGGAGCGACACCCTTGATCACATATACGTTAATCCCTACCGGCGGTGTAATGACGCCCATCTCAGCAACCAATACAATGATTATACCAAACCAAATTCCGTCGAACCCTTGGCTTAAGATTAGAGGAAACAGGATGATTACTGAAACCCTTGTGAATTGGACACACTAAGGGTATAGAGTTAGGCTGGTGGCTAACCTTTACCCAGGTAGGACTTACACCTACAAGAACTCATACGCTTTGCTCGGCACACTCATCGTTCTCCCTCCTTAAAGATTTGAAATGAAGTGGTTATTTTGTAAAAGATTACTCCTCTTTTTTTTTCTCACCCCCTCTTATCAAGATTCACAAGGATGGATGTCGAATTGCCGTTAAGTATCCATTTAAAGTCAATCACACTTGAAGCTTTCGGCTTTCTCTTTATCGCCACCAATAAACCTGGGAATCTTGGGCCAGGGGCAAAGAGGACGTGTTCGCTTCTTGTCCCAGTTCGCAGGTATCTCTACATTCAACGGATCCACCGAAGCAATGATTCTCTCAGGTGCTTGACCAGTCTCAACCCAAGTCATGAGGGCGCTAAGTGCATCGAATTGGTCAGTCGCTGGACCTCCGCGGCAATGACCCATCCCCGGTACGAGGAAAAGCCTTACAAAATCGGATGCCTTACCACCATAATTCCTGTCTAATTTCTTGTACCAGTCAATGATATCATTGGTTGAAAATACTCCATCACTCTGCCCTTGATAGATGATCATCTTGCCACCTCTGGCCTTAAACCCTTCCAGTCTCGGATTTGAAACATCAGGTGGGGTCATAAATTCCATCGGAGACTCTTTGAAAGTGCCATCCCTTGCGAAGATTTTCGGGGCATCTTTGTCGAAGTCGAACTTTGCTAAAAAATTTAATAAAGAGGTGGGATCCCCCGGAGTTTTTGTCGGCGGAACCGTAAAGATATACGAAAGCGATCCCGCTCCCATTACTGCAATCAATGGCAGGTTATCCCAAGCAGGGATGCCGCTCTCGATCTTCCAGAATCGCCAATTACCAGCGCCCATACCGCCGTCGTAAGGCCAGGTGGAGTAAAGCTGTTCACCAGCCGAATTTTTAGGCCCACCCATGGAAAGATCAAGTGCTTTCACTTGTTCAGCGGTCAGGCAATCTCTCTTTTTTTCACCCGGGCACTTCAAATCTGCAATTTTAAATACTTCCTGACACCGGCTCAAATCGGCAACAAGGCCATCCTCGAGCCCATCCAGCGCGTCGCACTTTTCAACAATCTTTGAGGCCACCAGTTGCATATCCTCACGGGAGAATGACTTTCGGATATCTGGGTTGGCGATCTGGAAACATTGTACATCCCATGCATGTTGGACAGCAGCCTTTGGAAGTTGATGGCCCGGATTTCCAACGAGAATGCCATCATAGTGTTCAGGATATCGAGATGCGGCAACCATGCCATGACGCCCACCGTTGGAGCAGCCAAACATATATGAGTAAGAGGGTTCTCTTCCATAGAAATCCCTGATGATTTTTTTGGCAATCGGCGCCATGGTTCCAGTGGCCGCATATCCATAGTCAGAGCGGGCTTGTGGATCAAGGCCAAAGGCATTGCTTTGAGCTAACCCGAACGGAGCGTTGACCGGATCTTTTGCGTCGTGCCCAGCATCTGTGCTTAAAACAGCGAAACCCCGCGCCAATGCAGATATTCCGTTAACCGCGTTTAAATTTCTCGGGTCTCCCTCCGCAGGAACCACAATCCCATCATTCCCTCCATTCACTTGATGCAGGAACCGGCCATTCCAAGCCAGGGGCAACCTCATTTCAAACCCAATGGCATATGCCTTTCCGTCTATCCCTGTCCGTTCGTTGACCTTGCCTCTTATTAGATAATAAGCGGGGTATCGGGCATCATTGGTGACCAGTTCTGCCTGGGTAATCTTTACATTTTTTAATTTTAAACTCTCAGTTGTGATGGGTGAATATTTCAATCTGGCCAGAACATTAGACGGATCAGCAAGACTAATGGAAGAGTTTAGTGTGTAGGTGAAAATTATTAGGATAAAAAATAGAAAAAAGGAAAACCGCACGAGGAGTATTTTTTTAAACATAAGCTTTTCCTCCTTTCAGCGTTTTGCCCTTCTTGCTTATCGTTTATACTATCCAAGCATTGCTATCATTCGGATAAGAAACAATTCTTTTCTTCAATGGGAGCGTACGCTTCTTAATTTTTAGAAGTGATCACTAAAAAGATATGGAAGACAGAGCCATTAATGACTCTGTCTTCCTTTCGAGGCACGACAAATTAAACTATTCACCGTCCGGCCCCGATAATTCTAACGGTGTCTCTCAGTTAAATCTAATGGTATCATAGTTTCCATCATGAGGATAAACGTACACCCTTTACAGTTATCCCCTGCTTTTCTTACCCCTAACGGTGGATCATTTTGTACCATTAAAACCTTAAACGGGGTGCGATCTTATCCGCGTAATATTTGTTGATTTATCCGCAATCACCATACTCAGACCCATTACACTGTCGTAATCTCATAACTACAACTAACCCTTAGTTAATACCCTCACTTATTTATTGTGTGGCACCGTGACGTTGACCGTACTTGTCGAGCTATTACCCGATGCGTCCGTACATTTCACGCCAATTGTATATACCCGTCCTTTTCCCAAGCCCGAGCGTTCAGCTCGAAGGTTAAGGGTAAGTTTCCCTGTGATCTGGTAGTCGGGCGCGGTATTGCCATCACCGGGACCGTTGATCGGTTCGTTGCTTGTTACTGAGACGATCTCACATTGATTGGAAACGTTGGGGTCACACGCATCAGTGACCGCCACCCTCACCACCACGGGGACCATCTTGTGGTTCGGCGGCCAGAGAATGTTGGGGGAGGCCGTGATGTTTGAGATACTTGGAGGGGTGGTGTCGACCACTGTAACCCTCGCCTGGCACGAACTCCAGGCTTCCCTTGAGTCGATACCTGTCAGCTTGACCACGGTGGAACCGAGGCCATATGGTCCATTTGGTGTCTGGATAAGCGTAATAGGATCTCCGTAGCGATCTGATGAGCCATTATCAATAGATGCGAAGGCGGAGCATATAGTAGGCGACGCAGATACTGTGACATCCTTGCAAAAGACAGTAGGACCGAGATTGCTATACTCCCAGAGATCTTGGGGCTCGGTGTCATTCACTTTGCAGGTGAAGTTGTTATAGTCATTCAGGCCCATACCGTTATACACGACTTCATCAGGGTACTTGCAGATCCTTCGATATTTTGGGGCGGCCACAGTGCCGACGTTGGCGTCGAAGTAGTCCGGCGCCACACCATTTTCGACCCAATCCACTAGGGCGTTGAAAAAATTGATACCGGCAGTGCCGCAATGACCCTGGTTCGGTAAGAAGAACGCACGCACGAACTCCTGCGTTCCTGCCACACCATATCTGTCGAAGAGGCGGCTTATGTAATTGTAGGAGCCGAAGGGGACGATCAGCGGATCGTTGATTCCATGATAAAAGATGATCTTAGCGCCACGGTTTTTGACCTTATCAAGGTCGGTGCTGTCAGTCGATGCTGTTGCCTGAAACTTACGGTCTGAGAGTCTCATTTCTTTTGTGAACTTTTCTTGGAAGTTTTCGCCTGCCAGCTCTCTCCAGTCCCAGTTCGGATCTTGATGAACCCAGTACCGCTCATAGTCATACATAAAGCCGAAGGGGCTATTTCCACCTAGAAGCATGATCCCGAAGGTCGTCCCTATGCTGGGACCGCCCCAGAGCCTGTATCCTTGCGGGTTGGTCGGACCATACCAGATCATGTTGATGGCGTCCGCTTCCTCCGGTGTCAGGCAGTTTGTAGTTGGTGGATCTCCGCAGATCAGCGAGCGCGCATCAAAGTTGCACCTCCGGGGCTCGTTGATAATCCCGTCACCATATTCGGAGCAGGCGGCGATGGCTGCGGCGTTCGCAGCGCTGCTCTTGGCCGGGGCAAGGGTAGGGATAGTTCCAGGGAGAAGGCTTCTCACTACGACCGGCGGCCAAAGCTCGGCTGTCTGGAACCGGTTCCAGTTCATCGCCGGTGCCCCGATGACGAACCCGTCGAACAGATCGCCGTACTTCTGCGCCAGCTCCCAGCCCTGACGCCCACCGGTTGAACAACCGTTCCAATAGTTGCGGTCTGGCTTCCTGCCATAATACAAGAGAGCGAGGTCGAGCGCCCATCTCACCTGCGCATACAGACTGTCAGTGATAAAGTCAGTGACCTGCCATTCGATCAAATTGTAGTCTGGATCGAGAACGAAGCCTGCGCCGCTCGAGCCGCAGTTAGCAAGGCTGTTGGTTTTGCCTGTGTCGGGATTGATGGCATTGCACCAGGCGATGCTGTGACCAGTGTCGGTTGAGGAGCCAACATAACTGCTTGCCACTGGCCCAGTCACTGCACCAACGCTGCCAACAAACCCACCACCTCCCAGATTCTGAACCTTCCCGTTCCATGCACCTTGAATGCCTCCCCTACCGCCATCTAAAGAATTAAGCGGCAGTCCCACCCGAATGTTAATGGCGCGGAATTGCCTCAGGTCGACCTGACAATAGGCTGGAGTAGTTCCAGACGCTAGAACGATACTTGATGTTACTGATAGGATTTCCGGGTATTGCTGAATGATCCCAGCGAGATCGGTGCAGGACATTTGTGCCGACCCTATGGCAGGACTAAAAACCAAAAAATCAGAAAAGCAAAAATGCAGACTAGTTTCTTTTGAGCCCTCATAAATAGCCTCCTTTCTCTGACCCCCTGACATTTAATAGAAAAAAAAGAATAGAATGACTTCCTCTCAGTTGACCCATTAATAAGCTACCTAAACTCACCTCCTTTCTACTGCTTAGAAAACCGTGACAATCAGTCTCTTCACATTTCTTAAAATCCTAATAAAAATGCCACGTATCGCATTTTTTGATATAAAAATTTTGGGTGCGTAGTTATACCATGAGGATATGCTGTTTCTCTAATTGGGGTTAATATTCCTCAAAACATAGATCGGGAATATAATCGAGACCTAGCTTGTCATATTCCAAATTTACCCCCTTCCTCCTTAAATTTATTTCATTATCCCGGGTAAGAACAGGGCGATCTGGGGGAAAGCGACAAGGAGAATGACGAAAGCCAAGATGGTCAGACAGAAAGGGAAAATCCCCTTGAAGATGGTCTCCATGGGCACGTCTTTGGCCACTCCCGCGATGACATAAACATTCATTCCAATGGGTGGAGTAATCATCGCCATTTCCACCAGCAAGACGATCAGGATGCCAAACCAGATGGGATCGAAGCCGAGGTTCTTTACCACAGGAAAGAAGATGGGCACGGTCAGAAGGACCATGGCCATCGTATCAATGAAGCAACCGAGGATGATGTAGAGGAAGATGATACAGCCCATAACTAGAATGGGGTGGATGCCGAGCCCTACGATGTAATTGGCCAGTTCCATGGGGATGGTGCTTACCGCAAAAAAGGGAATGAGGATGAAGGCGCCGATGGCACAGAAGAAGATCATCCCTGTGGTTTTGACCGCATCGGTGACGCTTTCCTTGAGGCCCTGCCAGTTGATCTTTCTTCTGATGAGAGACAAGACGATCGCTCCGAAAGCCGCAACGGCGCCAGCTTCTGTGGGAGTAAACCAGCCAATAATCAAGCCTCCGAGCACCAAGGCGATCAACAAAAGGACCTCCGCGCATTCTAATGCGGCAGTTAATTTTTGCTTAAACGTAGTGGTTTCTCCCCGCGGAGCGATCGAGGGATTCAAACGGACCCGACCATAAACCATTACCATAAACATGAAGGTCAGGATAATTCCAGGGATAATTCCTGCGATGAAAAGCTTGACAATGGACGTCTCGGTGAGAATACCATAGATAATCAAAATCGTGCTGGGCGGGATAAGGAAACCCAGGGTCCCTCCTGCCGCAATACAGCCGGTAGCCAATCCGGTATCATATTTGTAACTTCTCATGGCAGGGATGGCAGATGTGCCAATAGTCGCAGCGGTGGCAATACTGGATGCGCTTACCGCAGAAAAGATACTGCAGGCCCCAAGCGCGGCGATCGCCAGACCTCCAGGCAGACGGCCAAAGATGCTATAGGCTAATTTAAAAAGGCTCTGGCCCAGCCCAGCGCGGAACAAGACCGTACCCATGAGCAGAAAAAGTGGAAGCACAAGCCAGTCATAATTGGAGATTAATCCATAGGATATCGTGCTGATGATGTTGAAGGCGGCTTTTATTGAAGCGAGGTAAGCAAATCCTATAAACCCCACCAGCATCATCGCTGCCCCGATGGGAACTCCGAACATCAGAAGAATGAGTATGACGACGATTCCGACAATACCACAAAGAAATGGGCTCATGATATTTTCTTGATCTCCTTTCTCCTCAGCATTTCTTTCACTGCCTCAATAATGTGATAGACAAAATATCCCAAAAGAAGGATACTCCCGATGAGCAGGACAACTCTGAAAGGGGCAGCAGGGAAATGAAGAATAGGGGTCTTTGAGCCACGCTTGACAATGGCATCCTGGGTATAGAGAAGAGCACCCCATCCCAAGAGAGTTACGGCACAGAAGCTGATGACCAGAGATAAAATTTTAAAGAGTGCTTGTAGTCGCCCGGAGAGTCTATGGGTCAAAATCTCGATAATGATATGGGAGCGCTCTGCCTGGGTATAACTGAGAGCGAATGAGATTAGGAAGATCCCGGAGAGGCTGATGAGCTCAATGCCTCCATAGAGAGGAGAGGCAAAGAAGAGCCGGCCGATCACGTGGATGACCGTAACTAACATCATGATTATCAGAGAAACGGACGCGATGAAGAGAGGAATCTTTTTAAAGGTAAAGTTGGATTTAGGTGCCACTTGTTTGAACCTCATTCGGCGATATAACAACTGGTTCGCCTCGTGCTTCTGAACTCGCAGTGAGGCGAACCAGTTGGGAGGAGATTGGTCCTATTTCCTTATGCTATTGATGAACTCGAGCACCTTTGTGGCAGGGTATCCCTTGGCATCGAGGGCTGCGGCATGCTTTCGGTAGCAGGCCTCAACCTTTGCAAACCAGGCAGCCTCCTCAGCAGGCGCAAGTTTGATAAATTCCACGCCTTGGCCTTTGGCGTAAACTACGGCAGAAGCATCTGCTGCATCAAAAGCCTTGATCGATTCACTTCTGGCCCATTCGAGACTCTCATCGATAATCTTCTGAAGGTCCGGCGGAATTTTTTTCCAGCTGTCCCAATTCATGACCATAAACCAGTTGCTGGAGCAGTACATACCGAATTCCGTGACATATTTGACAGGGAGCTTAAAGGATTCAATGGCTTCTTTGAAGACCAGACCCCCATGTACAGTTCCTTTCTGGATCCCGATCACCATATCTGCACTGGTCATGCTGACAGGCGTTCCCCCCAGTTCCTTGAGGGCATCAGAGGCTTCCGGTACAGGTGATCTCAGAGAAAGGCCTTTGAGATCGGCCATCACTCGAACCGGTTTCGTTGTGGCAACGACTGCAGGCCCCGAAGCATGGGTCCATAACACTTTAACACTCTGCCATTCCTTGCTGAATTCGGGGAACTTTTTCCACACCTCTGATGTAATTCGTGAAGCTGTTTTGGCATCGGGCAGACCGGCTAAGAACATAGAGAGCATTCCTGTCAATTCAGCGCCAGCACGTGAATATCGATAGCTGGCACCAATATCGGCAACCCCCTTCTCAATTCCTTCATAAGTGACAAAGGGACCGATCAGAGTTCCTCCTGGGAAGATGCGGAAGGTCAGCCTGCCTTTGCTGTCTTCTTCAATCTTCTTTGCCCAGGCGGTAATCTGCCTGTCATAGTAGGAACCTGCAGGGGCCATATGGCTGATTCTGAGCTCCATGGCCCATGCTGGCACTACTCCAATGTTCAAGTAGATTCCTGAAACTACAAATAATACCAATGGAACGAATATCCAGCTCTTCTTCATTTTCCTTACCTCCTCGTTGCGAATTTTGAAAGTGAAAAAAACAAGTTTGAAAGCAATGTTCTTTATTTTTATTCACCCATCACCCCCTTTAACCACAATCTTTTCTTAGTTTATCCTATAGGATACCTTCCTAAAAACGAGATTTTCTCCGAAAAGAAATCGTTAGGGTTTCCTATCAAGAAATCGTTTTTTTAACTCCCTTTTCAAAATCTTGCCGGCAGGGCTCTTCGGCATTTCCTCCACTATGATAAACTCTTTTGGAACCTTGAAGGGGGAGAGGCGGGATTTTAGGAAAAGTTTTAGTTCCTCCGGAGAGAGGTTCTGTCCTGGTTTGGGAATGATAAAGGCCGTCACTCGTTCCCCCCATTCCTTATCCGGAAGCCCTACCACCGCACACTCTTGGATTTCAGGTCTGGTATAAAGCACTTCTTCTACTTCCCGGGGGTACACATTTTCGCCTCCGGTTATAATCATATCCTTGAGGCGATCCACGATATAAAGGTAGCCGTCAGCATCAAAATAACCGACGTCTCCGGAACGAAGCCAACCCCCTTCCCAGAAGGCAGTCCGATTTCCTTCTGGATTGTTCAAGTATCCTTTCATTACAATCTGTCCTCGGAAACAGATCTCGCCCTCCTGGCCTTGCTCCAATAAATTGCCTGAAGTGTCCCTGATCTGGACCTCTACTCCGTGGATCGGTTGTCCTACTGATCCCACCCGATGTCTTTCGGGATAGTAATGATTATACGTAACCGGCATTCCTTCTGTCATCCCATAGGACTCACAGATTTTAATTCCGGTTCGATCCTTCCAATGTTTAACAATCTCTCTTGGCAGGGGGGCAGCCGCCGAAAAACAGTAGCGGAGCTTCCCTAATTTTTCACTCAGATCGTTCACTCCAAGCAAACGGACATAGATCGTGGGCACGCCAAAGAATTTTGTAATTCGGCCATTAGCCATTAGTTTAAGGGTTTTATCCAAATCAAAGGAGGGTAGAATCTCCAGGCAACCCCCTGTTAGGATGGTGGCGTTCATTATGTGGATTTGTCCAAAAACATGATTGAATGGCATAAAGCATAAGGCTCTATCGTTTTCGGTATTCCGTTCAAAGTAGGCAATGCTGAAACTGGAAAAATTGATCCCTTCGTGGGTCAGCATCGCACCTTTTGGCGTTCCCGTTGTCCCACCTGTATAAAGAATGGCTGCTGTATCAGTTCGGTCACGCTCGATTGCCCTAAAGTGAGGAGAACCGTTTTCAATCAGTTGGTGTAAAGAGAGATCCCCGTTGGGAGAGATAATTTTTTGCAAACCGATGGAATCTCTTATTCGAAAAAGTTCATCAAGTTTCTCATCATAGGTAAAAATAATTTTAGGCTTCGAATGACCCACAAGAAGGGATAATTCATCAGCCCTTAAAAGGCTCGAAAAGGTAACCGCAACCGCACCCGCCTTTAATACACCGAAATAAAAAGCAATCCAATCTGCTGAATTTGGGGCCAGGAGGCCTATGAAATCGCCTGGTCCTACTCCCATCCTTATGAGCGCTGTTGCAATCCTATTTGATTTTTCATTAAGTTCCTGGTAAGTTATTGTTCTGTCATTTTCACATACCGCAGGTCTTTCAGGGAAGAAAAAAGCTGATTTCTCAAGGTTTGATGAAAGATTCATATTAATTGCCATTCATCGAGGTGATAGAAGCATAACATATTGATTTAAATATGATTTTAGTTAAATTTTATTAAATGGTCTAATATTTATATCATTTTTAAATATTTGTCAATATTTTTTTGCAAAAAATTAATTTTTGTAGTAAAATTTTCAAAAATGGCACCTAAATTTCTCCCCATAAAACAATCCAGAGTCTCTGAAGGAATAGTTACCCAGATTAAACACTCCATTCTTTTCGGTCATTTTAAGGCAGGTGAAAGGCTTCCATCAGAAAGAGAGCTTGCGGATGAGTTTCGGGTCAGCCGAATGACTATCCGCGAAGCGCTTCGAGCGTTGGAGCTCTCTGGGTTTATTGAAACCCGCAAGGGAATAAATGGGGGACCCTTTGTCACCGAGCTCACCTTTGAACATCTGGGAAATGCCTTCCTTGATCTCTTTTTAGCAGGTAAAGTCTCCATTCCTGAAATGTTACATGTCAGACTCTTAATCGAACCGGAGGTAGCTCGACTCGCCACGCTCAATATCAATCCTGCTTTCAAACAAAGGATACTCGAAACCCTGGAGGCCGAGGAGCTTCCCGTTCAATCTCTATTCAAGGATATAGAAATAAAACAAAACTTCCATTTTATCTTAGCCGAAATGTCCGGGAATCGATTTCTTGAAGCTATCGTAAGATCCCTGTTGAAATTAACGAGGAACCTTGTCCTTGGAGTAGATGCTGGGCCCCGCTTTATTCATCCAGCAGGGATGCATCGGGCAGTAGCTGAGGCCGTTTTTTCCGGAAATCCCGATGAGGCCTACGAAGCGATGAAGAGGCACACCCTTGAATTCGGAGAAAAACTGATTGAAATGGAGAAGACCTATCGAGAGAAAAAATCCCTTCTATCGTTCTAAAATTTATTTTAATATCGTTCCATTATAGATGAACATTCTCCCCCCTCTTCTGGAAATAATACAAAAAACTCCTTGAAACCTCATAGCTTAATAGGACTCCCGTCAAAACATCGGTGGGATAATGAAGTCCTAATTAAATTCGGGATCAGGCGATGAAGCCAGCGACGAGGTAAAAAACTATTCGTGAGTGAGGAAACCATTTAGCCAGGATCGTCGCCATCATAAAGGCAAGAGTGGCATGGGCATTTGGAAAACTGGGTCGAGGATCTCCCCGAATCCTTTTTAGAGTTTCAAGGCCATCTCAATTATAAAGAGGTCGTTCTCTTTGAGAAACTTAAGACTATAAATCACCGCGGTTCGGGACCCATCAAGAAAGAAAAGATGAGGGAAAACGTTCCTTTGACGAGTAAGAATCAAGCATAAAATAATAAAAAAATTACACCAAAATGGTTTCCAAGATAGGTCAACCAAGGCAGGGAGGAATCGAGGAGAAGTAAGCTCTACTAATCATTAACCCATTTCATAAATTGGAGTTCCTGCTTCATCTTTAAGTCTCTGTTCTCAAATCGGGTGAAGAAGATGACTGGATACAGAAAAATCGAATCCATATTTTTGCTGCAACCATTGAGGAGGACCTAAAAGTGATAGACGGTCAGCTCTAAAAGGACTTGACAAAAGAGAAAATAAGGTTATACTCTACATAAGTTTATTTTATTAAACAATTTTCTTTTTATACTATTCTCAAAATTGAATCCCTCATTTTGAGGAAGGACTATTACTCATAGGATAGAGAATGAAGATTGGTGAAAGAATTCGCAGTTTGAGGCAGATGAGTAATCTCACCCAGGAGGAACTGGCGGCTCGGGCCAATTTGACGAAGGGGTTCATCTCTCAGGTGGAAAGGGATCTTACTTCCATCTCCCTCGACAGTCTCATCCAGATTCTCGATGCCCTGGATGAAAATATCTCGGATTTCTTCAGAGAAACCTCTCAAGAGAAGATTGCCTTCCGTGAAAAAGATCGGGTCCCCATTGAAAAAGAGAAAATTCACAAATTCGAACTTCTTGTTCCAGGATCTACCAACCGTCGACTGGAGCCGGTGCTTCTGACCTTAAAGCAGGGACAATCGACTCCCAGAGAGAAACCCCATGAGGGAGAGGAGTTTGGATTTATTCTCAAAGGGAGAATCAGTCTCCGATTCGGGAGGGAAATTATTAAGCTCAAAAAAGGGGAATGTTTCTATTTCTGGGCGGAGAAGGAGCATTGGCTTCAAAATACGAGCTCCCGTAATGCTGTGGTCCTCTGGATTACCTCTCCCCCTTACTTTTAATTCATCCTCTCTTCTATTTAAAAAGGAGAGTAAACAATGGCTAAAGTACTAATCATTGGCGCAGGGGGCGTTGGGAGAGTGGTGGCCCATAAGGTTGCAAAAGTCCCGGAAGTCTTTTCTGAAATCATGCTGGCCAGTCGAACTAAATCGAAGTGTGACCTGATTGCCCAAGCGATAGGAACCAATCGCATTCAGACGGCGGAGGTCGATGCAGATGACCTTGAATCCCTTTTAGGCCTATTGAATCGCTTCAAGCCTGATCTCGTGATTCACGTCGCCCTCCCATATCAGGATCTGACGATTATGGAAGCCTGTCTCAAAGTTGGAGCCCATTATTTGGATACGGCCAATTATGAACCCCCAGAGGAGGCTAAGTTTGAATACAAATGGCAGTGGGCTTATCATGAGCGGTTTCAAAAGGCTGGACTTACGGCCCTCTTGGGATGTGGATTCGACCCCGGGGTCACAAATGTATTTACCGCCTATGCGGCCAAGCACCATTTCGACGAAATTCATTATCTCGATATTGTAGACTGTAACGCAGGAGAGCACGGAAAACCCTTTGCCACCAATTTCAATCCTGAGATTAATATTCGAGAGGTGACTCAGAAAGGGAAATATTGGGAGGAGGGAAAGTGGATTGAAACGGAACCTCATGAAATCCATCGAACGCTCACCTATCCGGGTATCGGTCCTCGAGAATCCTATTTGATCTATCATGAAGAACTCGAATCTTTGGTCAAACATTTCCCCACGCTCAAAAGGGCTCGTTTCTGGATGACCTTTGGAGAGGACTATCTCACCCATCTTCGAGTGATCCAAAATATCGGAATGGCCAGTATCAAACCCATCCTTTACGAAGGGAAGGAGATCGTTCCTTTAAAATTTCTTAAAGCGGTCCTTCCCAATCCTGCCGAACTCGGAGAACACTATACCGGAGAGACGTCCATTGGCTGTCGTATTCGAGGAATAAAAGGAGGAAAGGAAAAAACGTATTATATCTACAATAATTGTAAACACCAGGAGGCCTATCGGGAAACCGGCACCCAGGCAGTGAGTTACACCACCGGAGTTCCTGCAATGATTGGAGCGATGATGATTCTTACAGGAAAATGGAAAGGCTCTGGGGTCTTCAATTTAGAAGAATTTGATCCCGATCCTTTTATGGAACAATTAATCATCCACGGTCTCCCATGGCATGAACTCCACGATATCGATCTCGAATTATAAACATCCATGCCCATTGACTTTCGTCAAATTCCAAGCCCCTGCTATGTCATTGATGAAACTCTCTTGCGGAAGAACCTTCATCTAATAAAAAAGATTGAAGAAGAAGCACACATTCAAATCTTGGTCTCCTTTAAGGCCTTTGCCAATTGGAAGGTCTTTTCTATCTTCAAGGAATACGGTTTTGGCGCTTCAGCGAGTTCCCTTTACGAAGCGCGACTCGCTATGGAAGAACTGGGTCAAAAGGCTCATACCTATTGTCCTGCCTATGATGAAAAAACGATCGAAGAGATTCTGAAATATAGCAGTCATATTTCCTTCAATTCCTTGGCTCAATTTGAAAAATTCGGTCAAAGGGCCAAACAAGAGGGTCTTCAGGTAGGGCTTCGGGTCAATCCAGGGTACTCCAATTCTCCCGTCGATCTGTATAACCCATGCCGATACGGTTCGAGATTAGGAGTAACGGCTGAACAATTGGAGGATGGGATTCCCGAAGGGATAGATGGCCTTCATTTTCACACTCTTTTTGAAGCAGATTCCTATGCCTTTGAAAGAGCCCTCTCTGCTTTTTTGGAAAAATTTGGTAAGTATTTAAACGGTCTTCACTGGATCAATATGGGAGGTGGACACCTCCTCACAAAAGAGGATTATGATGTTGGGCACCTGATCCGACTCCTTAAAGAGTTCAAAAAGGAATATCCTCTTGAAATAATATTAGAACCTGGAACGGCCTTTACCTACCGAACCGGCTATTTGGTCTCAACCGTATTGGATATTGTCGAAAACGGAGGGATCAAAACGGCAATTCTTGATGTCTCTTTTACCTGCCATATGCCTGATTGCCTTGAGATGCCCTATAAACCCATCATCCTGGGGGCCTCGGATAAAAAGGAAGGAAGACCGACCTATCGAATGGGGGGACTCAGCTGTTTAGCGGGTGATGAGATGGGAGAGTGGTCCTTTGATCATGAGCTAAAACCTGGAGATAGAGTTGTCTTTGAAGATATGATTCACTATACTACGGTTAAAACAACCATGTTCAATGGGATTCAACACCCTTCCATTGGCCTATGGGACGAAGAGAAAGGTTTTCGTCTTGTTCGAGAATTCAACTACGAGGATTATAAATATAGACTCTCTTAATCATTCCGGTCTCCCATTGGGAGGCGTTAGGAAAAGGCGCTTGATCCTTATTCTACAGAGGGAGATGGAGGAGACTGGAGTATTTTTGAAAACCCCTCTATATTAAAATTCATTTTCTCTGCAAGGGTAAGAAAGAGAGGGGAAAAGGGTTTGGGTGCCCCCCCTTCCCATAAAGAGGTTTCCACACTGTTCATCCATTGATCTAACATCTCTCCAATGAGACCTTGTGCTTTTTCCCGAGAGGGATGAAATCCCCATCGCTCAGAAAAGGTGAGAAGGGTTAGGATTTCTTGGATCACCCCTTCAAAATTTGAAAGGTCGAACTCTCGATTCTCGAAGAGAATCTCAACTCGCTTATTTAGCCACTCATTCAGAATCGAGGTCACCTTTTCTCGGTGAAGAGAATACCCGTGTTGTTTTGCTTCGGTAAGAATTTGATCGATTTCCCCTTGAGCGAGAATCATTTCAAAGTCTTGCGAGAGAGTTTTCAGTGCACGAAGGAGACGATGGTTCAGGGTAATCTCTGCAGCGATACGGAGTTCGTAGGGAATTTCAAATCCTTCCTTAATCAGAGCCTCAAGGGTGGCTCTATTCCTCTCATAACAGGTTTCATACATCTGAAGGGAGCTCTCCAGTTCCTTCTGGATGATCCCTGGAAGGAGCTCTCCTCTCTTTTCCTTTAACGTATCTCGAAATGGATATCGATGGTCCCCGAGATAGAAAGAAAGAGAGTCCGCGATCCCTTCTTCTTTTTGGGATCTCCCTTGGAGCGCTTTTTTTATTTGGTCAAAAAGAGAAGGGTCTGGATTTCGTCTCATCCATGTTTGAAAGAAACTCTTTCGAGATGAAAGAACTCCATAGAGAAACCTCCCCTTTTCTGATGTAGGAATGGAAGTCACCTCCACCTCTTCAACGAGAACAGGGGAATCCCCCTCTTCGCTCCTCCATTGCTTCTTTTTCTCTAAGGAAAAAGAGAAGACCTTTGTTTCCTCCTTGTTGAGAAAGGAGGAAATCGCAAAATGATGGACGATCTGTTCTAAAGAAACGGATCGGGTCCTTACGACTCGTTCATAGATTTGGGCCCCATCTCCCAATTCGGGAAGGTTACTCTTCGCCTCCGAAAGAAGGTTGAGAAAATTTTCCTCCAGCCTTTGATCTGAAAATTCTCTGGCCAATTCAATCGCCTTGGCAGCGTGTTGAAGAATGATCCCGGTTTCCAATCCACCGATATCGGCAAAGAACCACCCACAACTCGTAAACATTCTCAAGGCATGTCTCTCCATCTCTAAAAGTTTTAATCCTTTGATCTTCTGACTCTCCTCCATAGGATGGAGGCCCTCCTTCTCAAAAAAGGCGTCGATCTGCTGAGGAGACCGGTCGAAGAGGACTTCGATATAATGATTTCTTGCCTTCCATACATCTTTGAAAATCCTTTCCCCTTCCCGCTCAAAGAGGAGGGCAAGCTCATCTCGCAGAAAATCAAGAGCCTCCCTTAAAGGTCTCCTCCATTTCTGATTCCATCCCTCTTTCCCTCCAGTGGTGCATCCGCAATCTTCTTTCCATCGCCCTACCCCATGGCTACAGCTCCAGGAGGTTCCCTCCCCCTTAGGCCCCTCATCAATCTCAACCTCGTAGAGGGGAGGGAATCTCTTTCGGAAGGCCCCATAGTTCGTAAGTTCCAGTCCCAATGAGTTAAATCCCTCAAAAAGGGCATAGGCTAAGGCCATCTCTCCGAACTTTTTATGATGACCATAGGTTTCTCCATCCGTGGCAATGTGGAGAATCTGAGGAGTCTTTTTTGAAGGTTGATAGATCTCTCTGAATCGTTCACAGAAGAGTTTCCCATCCTTCAACAGATCTCCAAAAGAGACTTCTCTGGAGAGAGTGCCCTCATAAAAGAAGATATCAATCGATTGATCAAAGATCTTCTCTCCTGAGGGTCTTTTTAGAAAACACCGATAGGGGTGAGTAGGATCAATCTTCCCCTGGGAGACATCGATCCACTTTTTTCCTCCAAGAGGTCTAATTCTGCGTGCCTGAAACGGGCTCAGGACAATAAACTCTAACCCGTAGCGGACTAATGCCTGAAGGGTTGGATAATTGACGGCGGCCTCTGGAAGCCAGATCCCTTCAGGCCTACGATGAAATCTTCTCTCGAAATCCGCTATCCCCCAAAAAATCTCTGTATCCCTATCCCTTTCATTGGCTAAAGGAAGGATGAGATGGTCATAAGACTGAGCCATGGCATTTCCATGACCGAACCTTCTGAGGCCCTCTCGATCAGCCTCCAGGATCCTTCGATAAAGATGGGGGCTCTTCTTTTCGATCCAGGAAAGAAGGGTAGGACCGAAATTAAAACTGATGGAGGAATAATTATTAAAAAGACGAAGGATCTTCCCCTTTCCATCCAGAATCCGAGCATAAGCATTGGGCCAATAGCATTCCGATGTGATTCTTTCGTTCCAGTCATGAAATGGGAAAGCACCTTCTTCCCTTTCGATATCCTCTATCCAGGGATTCTCTCGTGGGGGTTGATAAAAATGTCCATGGATGACGACGAATCCATCTTTCATTCGCTGTGGAATCTTCATAAGCCCTATCCTTTTATTTTTTATTATCTTATAAAAACGATTCGATTTCAAACCTCCTTAAAAAGATGAAAATTTTCTTAAATTGGGCTATATTGGGTTAAAATTCTTTGAAAAGGAGGAAGCTCGAATGATCCCAAAAATTAAACGAATTCTTTATGCCACAGACCTTTCTGAAAACTCCTCTTATGCCTTTATTTATGCAGTGGATATGGCTAAAAAGCATGGGGCCAAAATCATCATCCTCCATGCCATCGAGCCTATTCCACCTTATGCTGAGGCCTACATTCCTTTAAAAGAGACGATGCAGCAAAAACAAGAGGCCTTGATCACCACAGTAAAAAGCCGTCTCGAAGAGTTCTGCAAGAAAGCCGAACCCCAAATAGGGACTTGTGTGGACCTGGTTGAAAAGATTTTAGTTCCCGTGGGCCATCCCCCTGAAGAAATCTTAAACGCAGCCAACGATGAAAATTGTGATTTGATCGTGATGGGCACCCACGGAAAAGGCTTTTTAGCCCATACCTTCCTTGGAAGTGTGTCTGATGCGGTTCTTCGACGGACTCGGAAACCTGTCTTCATTATTCCCATTCCCTCTGAAAAAGTGACGATGGACTGGTAAGGGAGATTTAGAGGATCTTTGGGGGAGGGAGCGAAAGATTAAGTTTTATTCTTCCAGGATAAATATAAAAATAAGCCCATCCCTCCAAGGATCATGAAAGAACATAGGATTTGACCCATCGTAAAAGGGCCCAAAATAAATCCGAGATGGGCATCCGGTTCTCTGAAAAACTCTACAAAAAAACGGAAAACTCCATAAAGGAAAAGGAAGAGGGCCAGTAACCCTCCGGCTGGAATTCTTTTATTGTCTTTTAAAAACCAAAGGAGGACGAAAAGGACTCCTCCTTCGAGAGCGCTCTCATAGAGTTGAGAGGGGTGGCGAGGGAGAGGTCCCCCTTTTGGGAAAATCATTCCCCAGGGAAGAGTAGTCACTCGACCATAGAGCTCACCGTTGATAAAATTGCCAATCCTTCCCAGACCTAATCCGATCGGAGCAGTGACAATGAGAAGGTCCGAAAGCCTCCAGAAGGATTTCTTATTTTTATAAGAAAATAGAATCCCTACCAGGAGTACCCCGATCAACCCTCCATGAAAGGACATTCCCCCATGCCAAATAGCAATCATCTCCAGAGGATCCTGAAGATAAGTTTTTAGATCATAGAAGAGGACATATCCTAATCGAGCTCCTATCATCAATCCAAGGACGAGATAGAAATAGAGATTCTCGATCTCCAGACGAGTAATCCCAAAATCCTTTATCTTCAATTGATATCGAACCAACAGATAGGAGGCAATAAATCCAAAGACATACATAAGCCCATACCAACCCACCCGAATAGGGCCCAGTTCAAATAAGATAGGATCGATATTGACCTTCATCATTTTATCCTTAAATCTAATTCTATTTAAGAATGAGTAAAGATTCAAGTAATCTTAATCCATCAGTAAACCTCCTCAACCCTCCGGGGAAGATTTCCAATGATTTTGTAATCCCTCACTCAGAAGTGGGGGATAAGCCCGAGAGGGGTATTGGAAAAACCCATGGTGCGGCTACCTTAAATGGTCCATAGATATCTTAAACCTATAAATTGATCCGCATTCTATGGGTTTCGGAAATACTCCTGTCGGGATTAAATTTATTTCCACTCTTCAGTGAGGGGATACGATAATTTTAATATGAGATTTCTGAAAAAGTAAATACTTTATGGAGTAGTCTCATTTTGAGAGTTAGGGAAAGGCTAAATTATGGGATACAGGGGGTTACTTTCTGGATTAATCTCTATCTTTTTTCTATCTTTCTTTTCTTTCTCCTTTCTTTTTCCTCATCCAGTTTCCAAAATTCCTAACTTCTGTT
>Ga0101945_1000410_pt1 | contig 74454 bp, 68 predicted proteins | sample DewCreD2012metaG_2_FD_75246 | JGI IMG/M metagenome (GOLD analysis project Ga0101945, IMG submission 75246) | Hot spring sediment bacterial and archeal communities from British Columbia, Canada, to study Microbial Dark Matter (Phase II) - Dewar... ... | reverse complement strand
CACCCGTGCTCCCGCAGCGCAGGCCGCCGGCGGCACAGACTTCCAATCCCCTATCCTACTGCGGCGGCCCAGGCCGTCTGCAGATCCCCTGGCCCGGCTGGTGGAGGACCCCATCGTAGGACCGTTGGCGACCAGGCTGAGACGGGCCATCCCCCTGACGGTAGTCGCAGACGGGAGAGTCTACCGCCTCAAGAGCGCCTCCCGCACTCCGGCTGAGGTGCTGGCCGACCTGCAGATCCGTCTGGGCAAGCTCGACCGCGTCTATCCCGGTGGCGATAGCCCTCTCTGGCCGGGGGCGACAGTGCGCGTCGTGCGCATCATCAAGGCCCCCGGCGCGGAGCGCGTCTCCCTTCCTATTCCCGTGGTCTACCGGCTCGATCCGACCCTGCCCCGGGGCCGGGTCGTCGTCACCCGGGGACGGGCCGGGGTCAAGGTGCATCGCTTCCTCCAGACCTTCGCCGACGGAAAGCTGGTCTCACGGTACTTCATCGGTCAGGAGGTGATCCGGCCCAGCACCCCGCGGGTGGTGCGCGTCGGCACCAAGATTTTGGTCGCCTCGCGCGGCGCCTTCGCCGGGTATGAGTACCTGGACATGGAGGCCACCGCCTACGCCCCCTGGTGCTGCCGCGGAGTGGACCACATCACCGCCACGGGCCGGCGCGCCGGGTACGGCGTCGTCGCCGTGGACCCGCGGGTCATCCCTCTGGGCAGCCGGCTCTACATCGAGGGTTACGGCTACGCCATCGCCGGGGATGTGGGACGTGCCATAAAGGGGCTGCGCATCGACCTGGGCATGGACACCACGCGCCTGGCCAGGCAGTTCGGACGCCGTTCTGTGCGCGTCTACATTATCGAGAAGGCCCAGCCCAAGCGTCCCGCGAACACCACGGTGTGACGCTTCCGCTGGGCGACCCGGGGGAGCTGGCCACCCCCGCAGGTACCGCCCGCCTCCTGCGCGCTTTTGCCATCCGCCCGCTCAAGCGCCTGGGGCAGCCGGAGGCAGACCTCCGCCCCGGCGAGGTGGTCCTTGAGGTGGGCGCCGGCCTGGGCACGCTCACCGTGGCCCTGGCCTCCACGGGAGCGGCTGTGGTGGCCGTGGAGGTGGACGAGCGGTTGATCCCCGTGCTGCGCGCCGTCACCGCCGGGTTCCCCGGAGTGCGCATCGTGCACGGCGACATCATGGCCCTGGATCCGGTGACCCTCACCAGGGGGCACCCGGCGGTGAAGCTGGTTGCCAACCTGCCCTACCAGATCGCCTCACCGCTGCTTGTGCGCTGCCTGGAGACGCTTCCTGCGCTGAACCGCGCGGTGGTCACCGTGCAGACCGAGGTGGCGGAGCGCATCCAGGCCCTCCCCGGAAGCGCGGCCTACGGAGCACTATCCGTGGCGGTGCAGTTTCGCGCCCAGGCCCGCAGGGTGCTGCACGTCCCCCCCGGCGCCTTCTTTCCCCCGCCGCAGGTGCACTCGGCGGTGCTCCGGTTGGACGTCCTGCCGGCGCCGCGGGTGCGGGTGCGCGACGAGGCCCTCTTCTTCGCCGTGGTACGCGCCGCTTTCGGCCAGCGGCGGAAGATGCTACGCCGCGCCCTGGCGGCGGCATGGCCCGCCGCGGCGGAGCAGCTGCCCGCCCTTTGTGCGCAGGCGGGGATCGATCCCAGGCGGCGGGGTGAGACGCTCACCCTGGCGGAGTTCGCTGCCCTGGCCGATGCCCTGGCCGAGATCCTGAGCCATAATGGAGAGGGACCGGGCAGTGGCTCTTCTCCCCCAGGAGGTAGGTCATGACCCTCGACCTGGACACCTTCTTCTCTGCCAGCGCGCGGAGCATGCGGCGCTCACTGATCCGCGAGCTGCTCAAATTGACCGCCCGGGGTGGGATCATCTCTTTCGCCGGAGGATTCCCTGACCCCGCCACCTTTCCCGTTACCGAGCTGCAGGAGGTGACGCGCGACATCCTGGCGGATCAGGCACACCGTGCCCTGCAGTACAGCACCACCGAGGGCGATCCACGGCTGCGCGACGAGCTGGCCCGCTGGATGGCCAAGGACGGGATCACGGCCAACCGCGACCAGATCCTGGTAACCAGCGGATCGCAGCAGGGCCTGGACCTGGTGGGCAGGATCTTCCTGGACCCGGGCGACGTGGTGGTCGTGGAGCTGCCCTCGTACATGGCGGCGCTGCAGGTCTTCCGCGCATGCCGGGCGGAGATGGTGGGCGTCCCCCAGGACGAGGAGGGGATGCAGACCGACCGCCTGGCCCAGGTCCTGGCCGACCTGGCGCGGCGGGGCCGCCGTCCCAAGTTCATCTACGTCGTCCCGGATTTCCAGAACCCCTCCGGGATCACCTGGACCGAGGAGCGCCGCCGCGGGTTGTTGCAGCTGGCGGCGCAGTACGACACCTTGGTTGTGGAGGACAACCCCTACCGCGAGATCCGCTTCGAGGGCACGCCCCCGCCGCCGATACAGTCGCTGGACGGCGGGGCCCGGACGATCTACCTCTCCACCTTCAGCAAGACGCTGTGCCCCGGGCTGCGCATCGGCTGGATGGTGGCTCGGGAGGAGGTCATCGCCCAGCTGGTTACGGCCAAGCAGGGGATGGACCTGTGCAGCCCGGCCTTCACCCAGGCCATCGCCGCAGAGATGCTGCGACGGGACATCCTCTACCGCCGCCTGCCGGTCATCACCGCAGTCTACCGGCGCAAGCGGGACGCCATGCTGCGCGCGCTGCAGCGGGAGATGCCGCCTGGGGTGAGGTGGACCCGTCCGCAGGGCGGGCTCTTCCTCTGGGTGCGCCTGCCCGCTGGGATGGACACCGAGGCCCTGCTGGCGGAGGCGGTGGAGCGGGAGCGGGTGGCCTACGTGGTGGGCTCCGGCTTCCATGCCGACGGCGGCGGGCAGGAGGCCATGCGCCTGAACTTCTCCTACCCTTCGGAGGAGGAGATCGACGAGGGCATCCGCAGGCTGGCGCGGCTGGTGCAACGCCACCTGCCGTTGTCCACATCATCCACAATACCGCGAACGACAGTTTCGGATTGACGCGGCGGTGCCTCGGTGATAGGTTGACCCTGTCGGCGGTGCGTGCTCGGCAAGGTGGGAGGAGGTACTCCTCCGGGAGCAACCCGGCCTAACTTCCGAGCCCGGCCGCCGACGCTTTTCCTGCTGCGTAGCGTGGTTCTGCGGGCTTGGGCTACGGCCAGGTGGGACGGGGCAGGGTCGAGGAGACCGCGGCGAAGTCCCTGGCCAGCAGTACAGTGATGTCCACGTCTGCGGCCTGCACCTGGCGGAGGATCTGTGGCTTTCCCAGGAACTCGGCGAGCAGACGGGTCACGGCATCCTTCCCCGCGCGGTCGATGATCACGGTGGTGGCTGCGGTCTCTTTGGCCGTACCGATGCGGACGATGCGAAAGCCCAGCCGCTCCAGGCGGCCGGCGGTGCGGCGGGCCAGGCCGGGGACGCCGCTGGCGTTGAGCAGTTCGATGGTGGTTTCAGCCAGCACCTGCGGGGAGACGCCGTGGAAGTAGTCCAGCACCAGGGGGCGGGCCCGCGACCAGTCCGGTTCCCAGAAGTTCGGGGCAAACGTCCCGGGCAGCGTGGCCACCTGGATGTCCGCCTCCTCCAGGCGCAGGGCAAACATCCCCAGCGACATGATCTCCGGCAGGGTCAGGTTGGTCTGAGTGTTGTCGGTGAACGCCCGGATGAGCTGGGGGGCGCGCACCAGCATCGCCGGGTTCTTCAGCTTGCGGAAGATGGCCAACAGGATCTTCTGCTGGCGCTCCACCCGGCCGATGTCCCCCAGGGCGTCGTGCCGGAAGCGGATGTAGCCCTCCGCCTGCGCGCCGTCCAGCACCTGCAGGCCCTTCTTGAGGTTGATACGCAGGCCCGCCCAGGTGTCCGTGTAGCGCATGTCCTTCTCCACGTCCACCTCCACGCCCCCGATGGCGTCCACCAGCCTGGCGAAGGAGGCGGGGCCCAGCTTGATGTAGTAGTCCACCCGCACCCCGAGCAGGTCTTCCACGGCGCGGACGGTCAGCCCCGGGCCGCCGAAGGCGTAGGCGGCGTTGATCTTGCTCACACCCACCCCCGGGATGACAGCCCGCGTGTCACGGGGTATGGAGAGGGCGTTGATCTTGCCGTTCTCCGGGTCGACCGAGACCAGCAGGAGAGAGTCCGCCCGGGCCACGGGGAGGACCTGGCGGCGCGGGCCGATGGTGACGTCGGTGCCGATGACCAGGATGTTCACCCGCTGGGTGAGGCGCAGCGGCCAGGAGAACGACTGCTCGTCCCTCGGCCGGTCGACCACCCGCCCGCCGGTAAAGGTCTGGGCCTGCCGGGCGACGGCCAGGTAAGCCCCCAGGGTGAAGCCGAAAAGAAAGACGACCAGAGCGGGGAGGCCAGCCCGGACGCCCCACCCCCAGTCTCGGCGGGGAGGACGTGGTGAAATGGGGACGACCGGCTCGTCTGACATCGGACGTCGAGAACACACCTATCGTACGGGGTCGCAGGGGAAAGTCAACACGACGCCCAAGAGTAATAGTACCCTTGACCGGCCACGAGACAACATGGAGATGGCCACCGGGCGCAGCGGGATGCCCGCCTGGGCCGGGTTTTGCGGGTCTGGTCTGGAGTCAGGATAGGCTATCCCGGGCAGGGAGCGGAAAGGCGAGGGGAGGGGGGCGGTTGCAGAAGGAGCTGCACCTGAACGCCTACGCCAAGGTGAACCTGGCGCTGGATGTGTTGGGGCCCCGCGAGGACGGATTTCACGAGATCGAGACGGTGCTGCACACCGTAGAGCTGCACGACGCCATCACCCTGCGCGAGCAGGAGGACGGCATCACCGTGCGCGCCGACGACCCGGAGGTGCCGGACGACGCCCGGAACCTGGTGGTGCGCGCCGCGCAGGTGCTGCGGGAGAGCTTTCAGGTGTCCCGCGGCGTGGAGATCGAGATCAAGAAGGGCATCCCGGTGGGATCGGGGCTCGGCGGAGGGAGCTCGGACGCCGCCATCACCTTGCTGGGGCTCGTCCAGATGTGGAAGCTCCGGCTGAACGGACGCAGGCTGCTTGCCCTGGCCGCCGCTCTGGGCTCGGACGTCCCCTTCTTCCTGGAGGGGGGAGCGGCCGTCGCCCGCGGCCGCGGGGAGAAGGTGACCTGGCTGCCGCCGCTGCCAACCACGTGGGTGGTGCTGGCGCGTCCACGGGTGGCGGTATCCACCGCCTGGGCCTACCAGGCGCTGGACCTCTCGCGTGTGAGCCGCCGGCCCGACGTCGCCGCCCTGGTGGCGGCCATGCGGCGCGAGGACGTGGCCTCGGTGGGCCGGCTGATGGGAAACGTCTTCGAGGAGCTGCTGGTGCAGCACTACCCTGTCGTGGGCGAGCTGAAGCGGCGGATCCTGGCGGGGGAGTCCTACGGAGCGACGCTCTCCGGCACCGGACCCACCGTCTTCGGGCTGATGGCCAATGAGGCCGCGGCCCGCAAGACGGCGGACGACCTGCACGCCCTGCCGGATGTCGACGTGCTGGTCAGCCGCACCTTCGCCGAGGAACGGTGATCGACGCCCTCCTGCTCGCCGGTGGGGGCACTGCCGCCGCAGGGAACAAGGCCTTCCTGGACGGGGTGGGTCGCCCCCTGGTCTGGTACGTGGCGCGGGCGCTGGCGAAGGCCCCTTCGGTGGGTCGGATCGTGGCGGTCGGCCCGCCGGAGGACCTGCGGGCAGCCTGCGGAGACCTCCTGTCCGCCGTCGTCCCCGAGACCGGCGGCTCTGTGGTGGAGAACCTGATGACTGCGCTGGCGGAACTGCCTCCAGCCTCGCGCGTCCTGGCTTCGGCCGCCGACATCCCCCTGCTCACCGCCGCTGTGGTGGAGGAGTTTGTCTTCGCGTGCGCGAAGGAGGAAGCTGACTTCTACTATCCCATCGTCCCGCAAACCGTCGTCCAGGACAGGTATCCGGAGGCGCGTAAGACTTTCGTCCGGGTGTTGGATGGGTCGTTCACCGGTGGAAGCATGTTCGTCTTCAATCCCGCCGTAGTCCCGCGGGTGCGCGAACTGCTGGAGAAGATGGTGCGAGCCCGGAAGAAGCCGTGGATCATGGCCGGCATCGTGGGCTGGTCTACGGCGATGAAGCTGGCCTCCGGTCGCCTGGCCATCAAAGAGGTGGAGGCCAGGCTGGGCGAGATCACGGGGCTGGTGCTGCGGGCGGTGGTGCTGCCGCGGCCGGAGCTGGCCCTGGACGCCGACCTGGAGCACCCGGAGAACCTGGCGCTGATCCGTAGGGCGCTGCAGGGCTCCCCGGAGCAGTAGGCAGGGCGGCCTCCTTCCGGATCCATCCTACCGCCCGAGATTCCGGCGGCGGGAGAAAGGCGGGCCGGACGTGCGGGAGACGCTGGACCCGCGGCGGGCGCCGCGGGCTGCTGCGGAGGAAGAGGAGGGGGCGACCCCGGCCGGGCGACCGCGCCGGGCCAGGCTGCGGCGTGGGGAGCGGATGGTGGTGATTGCGCACCACCTGCTCTCCCACCCCTACCAGCTCTTTCCCCTGGCCACCTTCATGGAGCTGCTGGGCGCGGCCAAGTCCACCATCAGCGAGGACCTGGGCTTCCTACGCCAGACCTTCGACCGCTTCCGCCTGGGCCGGGTGGAGACGCTGGCCGGCGCAGCGGGCGGGGTGCGCTACCTGCCGCAGATGCACCGGGAGCAGATCCGCTCTCTGGTCGAGGACCTCTGCCGCCGCCTGCGCGACCCCGCCCGGGTGCTGCCCGGGGGGTTCCTGCACGTCACCGACCTGATCAGCAGCCCTCAGTTCGCCACCCCCATCGGCCAGGCGTTTGCCACGTTGTTGGGAAGCGTGCGTCCCGACGTAGTCCTGACCATGGAGGTGAAGGGTATCCCCTTGGCGCTGGAGACCGCCCGCGCCTTCAACGTCCCCCTGGTGACCATCCGCCGCGGCGGCCGGGTGACGGAGGGGCCCGCGGTGACCGTGAACTACGTCTCGGGCTCCTCGCGTCTGGTGGGGCAGATGACGCTGCCCCTGCGGGCCATCCCCCCAGGCGCCCGCGCGGTCTTCATCGACGACTTCCTCCGCGGGGGGGGCACGGCGCGCGGCGTGGTGGACCTGATGAAGGAGTTCCGCGCCGAGCTGGTGGGGATTGGGGTCCTGGTGGAGACCGCCCTGCCCCGGGAGAAGATGGCGCAGCGCTACCTCTCGCTCATCGTCTACGAGGGTGCCAGCGAGCACGGAGAGGTCCTGGTCTACCCCAGCCGCTACGTCTGACGCCGCAAGGTCGGCGCCGTCTGCGCACCGGCCGCGGTGGGTACATAGCCTGCGGGGGGAAGCGGGGCCGGATGACGCTTGAGGACATCAGGCAGGCGCTAGGGTACTTCGCGCCCGGGGTCTGCAAGCTGAACCCGGGCGCGAAGCCGAACCAGATCACCCGGGCGGAAACGCTCCTGGACGTGGTGTTTCCTTCCACCTTCCGCCAGATCCTCGGCGCCTTCAACGGTGGGGTTGTGGTGCACGAGCCGCTGCTGGGGGTGCCCCCGGTGGCCACGGCGCTGGACCTGGTGCGGGAGACGCGCCAGGCCCGCACCTACTGGGGCGCGCTGGGGTGGTCGCGGGAGTTCGTGGAGGTGGGCTCAGACGGCGCCGGCAATCCGTTCGTCCTGCTGCTGGACCGGCGGGATGAGAGGGACGAGTCCCCGGTGGGGATCTTCGACGTGGGCGCCATGCAGGTCAGCGAGATCGTCGCCTCCGACTACCTGCACTTCGTCTGGTTCCTGGTGCAGGATGTGAAGTGGTATCACGGCCCCGACGGCCGGCCGCTGGCCCGGGACCCGGTGGTCTGGACTAAGCATCAGGTGACGGTGCGCCCCGCCGCCCTCTCCCCCTGGCGGTTCAACGAGGCCTGGATGATGGCCAACGATCCCGGGCTAGCCCGCTGGCGTTAGGGCACCCCAGGCCAGGCCGCGTTGCTTGAACTTGCGCCTAGCGTCCGGCGGTTTGCGGGGCCGGTCGCACGCGTCTCGCGGCGCCCAGCGTGGCCAGGAAGAAGAGGAGGAAGACCGCGCTGCTGCTCGCGAACGGAGCGCGGATGTCCACGGCATAGATCATCCCGGCCCATAGCGGCCCTACCGTGCGCCCCAGGCTGTCGAAGGCGGACTGCACACCCATGGCCAGGCCGAGCCCCTGCTCCGCCCGCTTGGACAGCAGCGACGTTATCGCCGGTCGAACGAGCGCCAGCCCGATCCCGATGAGCACGACGCAGGCGATGACCACCGTGGCTGTGGCGCTGGCCGCCGTCACCGCAAATCCGATCGCGCCCACCAAGAGCCCAGCGCAGGTGACCGCCACCTCGCCCCAGCGCCGGATCAGCGGCCCCACCAGCCCGAACTGGAGGGCGACGCCTGCCAGTCCCAGCAGGGTGAAGGCCAGGCCCACCTGCGTAGGGCTGCCCGCGAGGCGGTCTATGAAATAGTAGCCGAGCATGCTGAACATGGCCGATCCGCCGAAGGTGGCTCCGAAGGCCAGCCAGAAGAGGATGCTGTACGGGCTGCGCAGCGCCGCCCACACGCCCCGCCACAGCGGCTGACGCACCCTGGGCGTCCGCGGCGGCGGCTCGCGCAGCAGCAGAAAGCCCACCGGCGCGGCGATCGTCCCCAGCGCTCCGGCCACGACAAAGGGCACGGCCAGGCCCAACGGCGCCAGCGCTCCGCCGATGGCCGGCCCGAACATGAACCCCAGAGAGAAGACCCCACCTATGGCGCCCATGGCCGCCCCACGCCGCTCTGGCTCCGTGAGGTCGGCGACCATGGCCTGAGATGTGGGCAGTGCCGCGCTGGAGAGCAGGCCTCCGGCCAGGCGTGCCAACAGCAGGGCCAGGTACGAGCGGGCCAGGGCCATGAGGAAGAAGGTCAGCCCGAAGCCGAGGACGCCCGCCAGGAGCACGGGCTTGCGGCCCACGCGGTCGGAGACATCGCCCCAAAGCGGGGCGGTGAGAAACTGCGCCGCCGCCCACACCGTGACCAGCAGCCCCATCTGCACCGGGCTGGCGTTCACGCGGCGCGCCAGGAACGGCAGCGTGGGGATGACGATGCCGAACCCGACCATCATGATGAACAGGGTCAGCAGCAGCAGCAGGATCTGGACGGAGGGACGGTGCATGCTCGGGTCCGGCGCTCTTCCCCTTGGACGCGCAGGGCGCTGGCTTCTTCCTTCTCCACGTGCCGTAGCCGCTCCCCCTCCGGGTTTCGCCCGATGGCGCATGACGCGCCGACCATCTACAATGCGGAAGGTTCTCTGCCCAGGTGAATCCGTCGCGCCGCCACGGGCCGTGCGGGTCGCGATGTCTGGAGGGTGTACATGAAGGCGCTGGCGACGAAGGGCTGTCTAGTGCTCTGCCTGGTCGTGCTCGCGTCCTCTCCTGCGCTGTCGGCGCAGACGGCGCCCCCGGCGCCGGAGGCGCGGTCCATCACCCTGAGTCAGGCTCTGCTTTCCGCGCTGCAGAACAACCTGGCGTTGCGGGTCGCCTTCTTCGAGGTGCAGGTGGCACGGGCGCAACTGCAGCAGGCGCTGGCGGCGAAGGGCGGCGCCGTGACCGGGACGCTGGGCTACACGCGGACCAGTGAGCGGGCCACCAGCTTCGTCATCCCGGCCAACACCTTTGGGCCGGGGCTGCCTCCAGTCGAGACGACCATCACCTTCCCCGTCTCCCCCGACGTCTACGTCGTCAACCTGGGATATCAGTACCCCATCTACAGCGGCGGGCGGCTGGAGGCACAGATCGCTCTGGCACGGGCTGGAGTGAAGGGGGCAGAGGCGGCGCTGGAGCGGACTAAGCAAGAGGTCGCCCTTCAGACCAAGCTCGCCTACTTCCAGGTGCTGGTGGCGCAGGCCGCGCTGCAGGTGGCACAGCAGAACGTGGCGCAGGCGGAGGAGACCCTGCGCATCGCCCAGGCCCGCGTGCGCGCCGGGACCTCCCCCCGCTTCGACGAGATCCAGGCGGAGGTCAACCTGGCCAACGCCCGCCAGGCGCTGGTCCGCGCCCGCAACGGGGTCGCCGTGGCCACGCAGGGGCTGGCCGCGGTGCTGGCCCTCCCGCTGGACGTGCCCCTGCGACCCCAAGAGACCATGGAGGTGGTTCCGGTGACGGCCCCGCTGGCCGACCTGGTGGCCCGCGGCCTGCGGGAGCGGCCGGAGCTGGCCGAGCACCGGGCCAAGGTGGAGGCGGCGGAGGCGGCACTGGCGCTGGCGCGGGCCGGAGGCAGGCCGGTGGTGGGGTTGAGCGGAGGGTTCTCCCTGGACGGCATCGGCACCGGCGGTGTGACCCTGGGATGGAGCATCGGCCTGGCCGCCACATTTCCCCTCTTCGACGGAGGCGTCACCGCCGCGAAAATTCGCGAGGCCGAACTGCGACTGGAGCAGCTCAAGGTAGTGCAGGCACAGCTCCGCCAGTCCATCGAGCTGCAGGTACGACAGGCGATGCTCAACCTGGGGGCGGCGGCCGAGGAGGTGGCTACGGCGAGGGCGGCCATCGAGCAGGCGCGGGAGGCGCTGCGCATCGCCCAGGTCCGCTTCCGCGAGGGCGTGGGCACCAACCTGGAGGTGATCTCGGCCCAGGCCGCTCTGGCCCAGGCGGAAGGAGCCAGGGTGCAGGCGCTCTTCTCTTACAATACCGCCCGCGCCCAGCTGGAGCGGGCGGTGGGCGGGCCGGTGCAGTAGGACCGGACCTGCCCGGTATCGGCTATGGTGAATGATGGTGGGATTGGCCGATGGGGAGGGAGACCCCATGAAGACGCCACTGTGGGTGCCTTCCGATGCGGTGAAGCACCAGGCGAACATCACCAGGTTCATCGCCATGGTCAACAGGCGGTGGGGCCTGGAGATCCGGTCGTACCCCGAGCTTCATGCCTGGTCCGTTGAGCACATCCCGGAGTTCTGGGCCGCCATGTGGGACTTCGGCGGCATCATCGCCTCCCGCGGGTTCCATCAGGTGGTGGACGACCTCGCCAGGTTCCCCGGGGCCAGGTGGTTCGACGGTGCCCGGCTGAACTTCGCGAAGAACCTCCTCAGGTACAGGGATGGCCACCTGGCGTTCATCTTCAGGGGGGAGACTCAAGCCTCGGCTCAGATGACCTACGCCGAGCTGTACGACGCCGTGGCCCGCCTGGCCGCATCCCTGCGCGATCTGGGGATCCGCCCCGGCGACCGGGTGGCCGCCTACATGCCCAACCTCATCGAGACGGCCGTGGCCATGCTGGCGGCCACCAGCGTGGGCGCCACGTGGGCGTCCTGTGCCACCGACCTGGGGCCGCAGGCGGCGCTGGACCGCCTCGGCCAGATCGAGCCCAGGGTGCTCTTCACTGCCGACGGCTACTACTACAAGGGCACCCTCTTCGACACCCGGGGCAACGCGGCCAGCGTCGCCCGGGGCATCCCCTCCTTGGAGCGGGTGGTCGTCGTCCCCTACACCACAGCGACGCCCGACATCAGCGCCATCCCCAAGGCGGTGCTCTACCAGGACTTCCTGGCGCGGGGGGAGGGGCTGGGCATCGAGTTCCCGCAACTGCCCTTCGACCATCCGGGCTTCATCATGTTCTCCTCCGGGACGACCGGGAAGCCCAAGTGCATGGTGCAGGGAGCGGGCGGCGTCCTGCTCAACCACCTGAAGGAACTCCTCCTGCACACCGACCTGAAGCGGGAGGACCGTATCCTCTACATCACCACCTGCAGCTGGATGATGTGGAACTGGCTGCTCTCCAGCCTGGCCGCCGGAGCCACGGTGGTCCTCTACGATGGTCATCCCGCCTACCCCGACCCCGGAGCCATGTGGAGGCTGGTGCAGGACCAACGCATCACCATCTTCGGCACCAGCGCCACCTACATCAACTTCCTCAAGCGGGAGGGCGTCAGGCCCGGCCGGGAATACGACCTCTCCGCGCTGCGGGAGATCTCGCAGACCGGCTCCGCCCTCTCTGCCGAGGGCTTCGAGTACGTCTACCGGGAGATCAAGGCCGACCTGCACTTCAACTCCATCTCCGGCGGGACCGACATCAACGGCTGCTTTGTCGCCGGCAGCCCCATCCAGCCCGTCTACGCCGGCGAGCTACAGGGCCCCGCCCTGGCCATGAAGGTCAAGGCCTACGACGAACAGGGTCAGGCGGTCTGGGACCGGCAGGGCGAGCTGGTCTGCGAAGCCCCTTCCCCCTCTATGCCGCTGTACTTCTGGAACGACCCGGACGGCCAGAAGTACCGCAACGCCTACTTCACCTTCTACCCGCAGAGGAACGTCTGGCGGCACGGTGACTTCATCGTCATGCACAGCGACACGGGGGGCATCACCTTCTACGGCCGTTCCGACGCCACTCTCAAGCCGGCGGGGGTGCGCATAGGCACCGCGGAGATCTACAGCGTCGTGGAGAGCCTGGAGGAGGTGGCGGACAGCCTGGCCGTGGGACAGGACTGGGGCGGCGACCAGCGCATCCTCCTGTTCGTGAAGCTCGCCCCGGGCTACACCCTGACGGAGGAGCTGAAGGCCAGGATCAAGACCGCCCTGCGCACCCGGGCCTCGCCGCGGCACGTCCCGGCGCTGATCCTGGAGACCCCGGAGGTTCCCTACACTTTCAACATGAAGAAGGTGGAGAGCGCTGTGGCCAACATCATCAACGGGAGGCCGGTGACCAACCGGGATGCCCTGGTCAACCCCCAGGCCCTGGACTTCTTCGAGCGCATCCTCCCCGAGCTCCGAGGCGAAGCCCCTGGTCCCTGAGACCTCCGCGCGTCGGGCCGGATGTGCTGCGGCTCGCTGCGCCGCCAGCCCGCGGCGGGAGGGTGGGAGGTCTGATCCCGTGGACAGTGGCGGGCGGGTGGGCAGTGCAGCGCGTTGACACCCGGGAGCATCCCCGTATAATTTACATTGCTGACGCGGGGTGGAGCAGTCCGGTAGCTCGTCGGGCTCATAACCCGAAGGTCGGAGGTTCAAATCCTCCCCCCGCTACCAGAAAATACGGACAGGACGCGGGTTTCGACCCGCGTCCTGGTTTTTCTGTTTAAAGCCCTGCTAATGGACTGCCAATGAGCGTCTCGGTCAGCCATTCGGGGACGGGAACGGTGCGGTCCGAGACCTCCGTCTTCGTTCCTCAAAGCTGCGGGCTACCCCAGGCGCCTTAGCCAGCACCGCGGCGGCCGGGCGGCGTTGCGTCCGCGAGAGGGTGGGGGGCTGTGGTGTCAGGGGCAGACGCATGTCCAAGTCATCTGCCCGGTGAGGCCGCGGCGGGGCCGGACGAGCTGTCCTTGCGCGTGGCCCGGCTCCCTGCTAGCATCGCTGTTAGACCGACGCGTCGGTCTATACCAAACCCCGAGAACGTACACCATGGCCCCGAACCATGATGGTCCAAGAAGCATGGCGACCACGCCGACCGGCTTCCGCGGCGTCGATGTGGCCGTTGGCCGGCTGGTCGAGGGGCTCGGGATGGCGTCGGCGGCGGGCCGCCGGGTTGCCGCGCGCCTGGGGCGTCCGGTTCTTGTGTGGGCGTCGGCCACCGTTCCGACGCTCGATCCCATCGCTCTCTTCCAACGCGCCGCCGGGTTGGGGGTGGAACGGCTGCTGTGGGCACGCCCGGCCGATGGGCGGAGTATCGTCGGGATCGGGACGGCCTGGGAGGCCACGGCGGAAGGCCCGGCGCGGTTGGGCGCGGTGGGGGACGCATGGCGCCGCTGCCTGGCGGAGGCGGTCGGCGTGGGCTGCGGGGCCGGTCCGGCGGCGATGGGGGGCTTCGCCTTCGCTCCCCGCGTCGATCCCCGGTCGGCGTGGCGCGCGTTCCCGGCCGGCTGGCTGCTGGTACCGTCGCTGGTGGTTCGCGCGACCGGCGCAGGCTCCGAGGCGGTGCTCAGCGCTCTGGTGCCGCCCCACGGCGACGGCACGTCCCCGCACAGCGATAACAGCTCCCTGCACGGTGCCGTACACCTGGCCGCGCTTTTGGATCCGCAGGAAGGGCCGGCGCGCCCGCAGCCTTTGCAGACCGTCCCCTATCCTGAGCAAAAGACGGGCATGACCGTGCCACCGGTCGTGGAGATCCCGCCGGCGTCGGAGTGGAAGGCGCTGGTCGCCCGGGCCGCGGCTGCCGTGCGCGACGGTGCGCTCCGCAAGGTCGTGCTCGCGCGCACCGTGCGCGTGGATGGGGTGACGATCGGGCCCGCCACGGCCCTGCAGCGTCTGCGCACCGCCTACCCGGGGTGCGTGCTGTTCGCGGTGGCCCGCGGCGACCTCTGCTTCCTGGGCGCGACGCCCGAGCGCCTGCTGCGCGTGAGGGACGGCGTGGTGAGCACCGGGGCCCTGGCCGGGTCGGCGCCCCGCGGCGCGACGCCGGAGGAGGACGATTACCTGGGCGAGGTGCTGCTCGCCAGCCCCAAGGACCGGCTCGAGCACGCGCTGGTCGTCGAAGCGGTCCGCGATGCGATGGCCGCGGCGTGCGACGACGTGGTGGCTCCGCCGACCCCGGTCCTGCTGCGCGTCTCCAACGTGCAGCACCTGTACACACCCCTGCGGGGGCACCTGCGCGCTCCGCTGGGGATGCTGGACCTAGCCAGCCTCCTGCATCCCACCCCAGCCGTAGGCGGCGTACCCAGGGAGGCGGCCCTGGAGTGGATCGCCCGGCACGAGGGGTTCGAGCGCGGGTGGTACGCGGGCGTCGTCGGGTGGCTGGATGCCACCGGCGACGGCGAGCTGTCGGTGGCCATCCGGTGCGCGCTCCTGCACGACCGGCGCGCCACGTTGTTCGCCGGGTGTGGCATCGTCAGCGACTCCGATCCGGAGGCAGAGTACGCGGAGTCGTGTCTGAAGCTGCGCCCCCTGGCCGAGGCGCTGGATGCGCCCGCTGCGCTCCATGGGTGCCGCTGATCCTGGCCCGCTGCCGCCCGAGAACGCCACCTACGCGTTCGTCGGCGCACTGGTCGATGAGCTGGTCCGGGGGGGCGTGCGTCACCTGTGCCTGTGCCCGGGCTCGCGCTCGACGCCGCTCGCCATCGCGGCGGCCCGGCAGGCGGGCCTGAAGGTCTGGACGCACGTCGACGAACGCGCGGCCGCGTACTTCGCCCTTGGCCTCGCCAGGGCCTTGCGCGCGCCGGTCGCGGTGGTGTCCACCTCGGGAACCGCGGCCGCCAACTTCCTCCCGGCGGTGGTCGAGGCGCGCTTCGGCCGGGTGCCGCTGCTGGTGCTGACCGCCGACCGGCCGCACGAGCTGCGGGACGCCGGCGCCAATCAGACGATCGATCAGATCCGGCTCTTCGGGGTGCAGGTGAAGTGGTTCGCGGAGGTGGCGCCGCCGCTGGCCACGGAGGCGATGCTGCGCTACGCGCGCCAGCTAGCAGCCCAGGCCACATTCCACGCGGTCGAGGTGCCAGCAGGGCCCGTGCACCTCAACTTCCCCTTCCGCGAGCCTCTGGTCCCCGCACCTGCGCCCGACGAGCTGCCCCCCGAGGACGATCGCGCCGGGCCTGCCTGGAGCGGCCGTGCGGACGGACGGCCCTACACGGTGGTGGTGCACGCCGTGCCTGCGCCGGACGCGGGTGTCGCGCGGGCGCTGGCCGGCATCGTGGGCGCCGCGCAGCGCGGGCTGATCGTCTGCGGGCCGCAGGACGATCCGGCCTTCCCCGAGTCGGTGACACGTCTGGCGGCCGCGGTGCGCTTCCCGGTGCTGGCCGATCCGCTGTCAGGGGTACGGTGCGGCCCCCACGACCGCAGCCTGGTGGTGGACGCGTACGATCTCGTCCTGCGCGCCGAGGCCGCTGCGGCCGCCCTCGAGCCCGACGTCGTCCTGCGCTTCGGCGCCCCCCCGGCGTCGCGGCCGCTACTGCAGTACCTGCAGCGCCTCAGCCGGGCGCGGCAGATCGTGGCCGACTCCGCCCGGTGGAGCGATCCTCTGCGCGTGGCCGCCCAGGTGCTGGCGGCCGACCCGCGCCTGGTGTGCGACTCCCTGACGGCGGCGCTGGCCGGTCACCGGCCTGCGCCGGCGCAGACGGTGTGGACCGACCGCTGGCTGCAGCTTGGCCGCGCCGCCCGCGACGCTGCCGCGCGCCGCCTGCAGGAGATCGCCGAGCCGTTCGAGGGCAGGGTGTTCGCCGAGCTGGCAGCGCTGCTGCCCGACGGCGCGCAGCTGGTGGTCGGCAACAGCATGCCGGTGCGTGACCTGGACACGTTCCTGCCGTCGGCGCCCACGCGCCTGCGCGTGCTCGGCAACCGCGGCGCCAGCGGCATCGACGGCCTGGTCTCCACCGCGCTGGGCGTCGCCGCGGCCGCCGCCGGTCCGGTGGTCGCTGTCCTGGGCGACCTGGCGTTCTACCACGACATGAACGGGCTGCTGGCGGCGAGGCTGCACGGGCTGGCGGCCACCATCGTGCTGCTCAACAACAATGGCGGCGGGATCTTCAGCTTCATGCCGCAGGCAGCGTACCCGGCCTACTTCGAGGCGCTCTTCGGGGTGCCCCACGGCCTGGAGTTCCGCCACGCGGCCGACCTGTACGGCGCCGCCTACGCAGTGTTCGAGGGATGGAGCGCCTTCGGCAGGCAGGTGCGCGCGGGCCTGGCCCGGTCGGGGCTGTCCATCGTCGAGATCCAGACCGACCGGCAGCGCAACGTCCGCCTGCACGAGGAGATCTGGGCCCGCGCCGCCGAGGTGATCGGCGCCGGCCTGTCCGCGAGGTGAGAGGATGCCCGTGAACTGGATGAAGGTACGCGAGTACACAGACATCGTCTACGAGCAGGCCGAGGGGATGGCCAAGATCACCATCAACCGGCCCGAGGTCCGCAACGCCTTCCGCCCCCAGACGATCTTCGAGCTGATCGACGCCTTCGCGCACACCCGCGAGGACCCCGCGGTGGGGGTCATCCTGTTCACCGGCGCGGGAACCGAGGCGTTCTGCTCGGGAGGCGACCAGCGCGTGCGCGGGGACGCCGGCTACGTGGACGAGACGGGCATCCCGCGCCTCAACGTGCTGGACCTGCAGCGGCTGCTGCGCGTGATTCCCAAGCCGGTGATCGCGCTGGTCGCAGGGTACGCCATCGGCGGCGGCAACGTGCTGGCCACCGTCTGCGACCTCACCATCGCCGCCGAGAACGCCGTCTTCGGTCAGACCGGCCCGAAAGTCGGGTCGTTCGACGCCGGCTACGGTTCCACCTATCTGGCCCGCATCGTCGGGCACAAGAAGGCCCGCGAGATCTGGTACCTCTGCCGCCAGTACACGGCGCAGCAGGCGCTGGAGATGGGGCTGGTCAACGCCGTAGTGCCGGTGGAACGGCTGGAGGAAGAGGGCATCCGGTGGGCCCGGGAGATCCTCGAGAAGAGCCCGCTGGCCATCAGGCTGCTCAAGGCGGCCTTCAACGCCGACACGGACGGGCTGGCCGGCATCCAGCAGCTGGGCGGCGACGCCACGCTGCTGTACTACCTGACCGACGAGGCGAAGGAAGGGCGCGACGCCTTCCTCCAGAAGCGCCGGCCCGACTTCTCCAGGTTCCCCCGCTATCCGTGACAGCCCGCACCTCCCCGGCGCCGGAGCGCAAGCCCATGTCCCGCCGGCGCGCCTGGGTGCATGCGGCGCGAATCCCCACGCTGCCGGCGGCCGTGGCGCCGGTAGTGGTGGGCAGCAGCGCCGCAGCCGCTGCGGGCGGGTTCGCCGCACCGGCGGCGCTGGGGGCGCTGGTGGTGGCGCTGGCGATCCAGGTCGGCACGAACCTCCACAACGACGCCGCGGACTTCCTGCGCGGCACCGACACGACCCGCCGACAGGGTCCGCCCCGCGTCACCCAGGCCGGCTGGCTCGCGGCGCGCGAAGTGCTTGCCGGCGCCTACGCCTGCTTCGGCCTGGCGGCGCTGGTGGGGCTCGTCTTCGTGTGGCGGTGGGGGTGGCCGGTGCTGGCGGCGGGCGCTCTCTCGATCCTGGCCGGCCTGGCATACACCGCGGGGCCCTGGCCGCTCGGGTACCACGGCCTGGGCGAGGTGTTCGTCTTCCTCTTCTTCGGCGTCGTGGCCACCACCGGCACCGCCTTCGTCCAGTTGGGGCGGATCAGTCCGGCCGCGCTGGCGGCCTCGGTCCCGGTGGGCCTGCTGTGCGCGGCGATCCTGGTCGCCAACAATCTGCGCGATGTGGCCAGCGACGCCCTGGCGGGCAAGCGCACCCTTGCGGTGCGCCTGGGCCCGGCCTGGACCCGCGTGCTCTATGAGGCCCTGCTTGCCGCGGCTGCGGCGGCCCCGCCGGTCTTGCGGCTGGCCGGCCTCGCCGGGCGGTGGTTCTGGCTGCCGTGGCTGGCCCTGCCCGAGTTCCTGGCGCTGGGGCACGCCGCGTGGCGGTACCGGGAGCCGCCCGCGCTGGTGGCGCTCCTGAAACGCACGGCACGGCTGCACCTGATCTACGGCGCGCTGCTTGGCGCCAGCCTGCTGTGAGGCAGACCGACGCAGGCCACGGGGCCCTGTGGACGCCCGACTGGCTCGCCTACCGCGCCGAAGTCTCCCCCGGCCACCTGGCGCTGGTTGCCGGCGCCAAGCGGCTGACGTTCGCCGATCTCCACCGGCGGGCTGCGGCTCTGGCCCGGCGCCTGGGGCGTGCGGGGGTGGCGGCTGGAGACCGCGTTGCGGTCCTGCTGCGCAACGGCTCGGCCTACGCCGAGGTAACTTTCGGCCTGGCGCGCGTAGGCGCGGTGATGGTGCCGCTCAACACGCGTCTGGCCCCGCCCGAGATTGCCTGGCAGGTGACCGACAGCGGCGCCCGGTGGCTGGTGTGCGAGGAGCGCACCGCCGCGCAGGGGCCCGGGGCCTCCCCGGACCTCCGCCTGGTCGTCCTGGAGGAGCTCGCCCGGGAGCCCGAGGGCGAGGCGCCGCTGGACGACCGGTGGGATCTCGCCCGCGTGCAGGGCATCGTGTACACCTCGGCCACGACGGGCCGCCCCAAGGGGGCACAGCTCACCTTCGGCAACCACTGGTGGAACGCCGCGGGCTCGGCGCTGCTCCTGGGCGCGCACTGTGGGGACGCCTGGCTGGCTGTGCTGCCCTTCTTCCACGTCGGCGGGCTGGCCCTGCTTTGGCGCGGCGTGCTGTATGCCATGACCGTGGTGGTGCACGACGGCTTCGACCCGGAGGCCGCCAACCGGGTAGTGGACGCAGGGGAGGTGACCCTGGTCTCGCTGGTGGCTCCCATGCTCCAGCGCATGCTGGACGCCCGCGGCGACCGGCCGTTCCCTCCGACGCTGCGCGCTGTGCTGCTGGGAGGGGGCCCGGCGGCCCGTGACCTGCTCGACCGTTGCGTGGCCCTCGAAGTGCCCGTGGCGCCCACATACGGACTGACCGAAGCGGCCTCGCAGGTCGCGACGCTGCCGCCGCAGGAGTTCCCGCGGAAGGTCGGTTCAGCCGGCCGGCCGCTGTTCCCGGTCGAGCTGCGCATCGCTGCACGGCCCGGCGAGGTCGGGGAGATCCTCGTGCGCGGCCCCACGGTCATGGCCGGCTACTGGAACCGGCCCGAGGAGACCGCGCGCGTGCTGCGCAGCGGATGGCTGCACACCGGCGATCTGGGCTACGTCGATGCCGACGGCTGCCTGTTCGTCGTGGACCGCCGCGATGACCTCATCATCACCGGCGGCGAGAACGTGTATCCCTCCGAAGTGGAGGAGGTGTTGCGGTCACACCCCGCCGTGGCTGATGCGGGCGTCTTCGGGATGCCGGACCCCCTCTGGGGCCAGGCGGTCGCCGGCGCCGTGGTCCTCCGCCCCGGCGCGGAAGTCGACGCCGCCGCGCTGCAGGCCTTCTGCGCCGTGCGGCTTGCCCGCTACAAAGTGCCACGCCGCGTCTGGTTCGTGGCGGAGCTCCCTCGGTCGATGGGAGGGAAGGTTCTGCGCCGCGAGCTACGGGCGCGTTTGGTCGCTCCGGATCCCGCAGAGCCCACGGAAGCGCGCGGCGTGCCCACCATCTCCTCGCCGCCTGCGGTGTCGCGGCGGTGGGTGCGCGATGCCTTCCACGGCATCGCCGGACGCTACGACCTCCTCAACCATCTGCTAAGCGGCGGCCTGCATCTGGTCTGGAAGTGCGCCGCCGTGCGGGCCGCCGCCTTGAGCCCCGGCGGCCGGGCGGTGGACGTGTGCTGCGGGACGGGGGACCTGCTGGTCGGCCTTGCCCGCATCGTCGGCCCCGGCGGCCGGGCGGTAGGTGTCGACTTCGCAGCGGGCATGGTGGCTGCAGCGGCCGCCCGCCTGGCGCGCCGGCGGCTAGCCGGCGCCACCGTGGTGCTGGGGGATGCCGAGGCTCTGCCACTGGGCGACGGGGCGCTGGACGCGGCGACCATCGCCTTCGGGCTGCGCAACGTGGCGCATCCTGACCGGGCGCTTCGCGAGATGCATCGGGTGCTGCGCCCCGGGGGCCGTCTCGTGGTGCTGGAGTTCGGGCAGCCTCACCCGCGGTGGTTCCGCGCCCTCTACGACCTCTATTCGCGCGCGGTGATCCCGCGATGCGGCGGCTGGCTCTCCGGGCGGCATGATGCGTACCGGTACCCGCACGATTCCATCCGCCGGTGGCCCGACCCGGAGCGGCTATGCGACCTCATCCGCGACGCGGGGTTTGCGCACGTGCGCTATCGCCTCTTGACGCGCGGCATCTCGGTGCTGCACGTGGGCACGAAACCCTGACCCGCTCCCCGGCAAGAGAGATAGCGATCACGCTCCTTGGTGGTATGACGTTGCCCTTGACAGCTCCCGTCTCCTCTTGCTATCGTCCGCTGCAAGTCCACGGGGTCCGCGGCCGGAGTGCCGGCCGCGGTGAGGAAGCGCGCCCGCGGATCCACGGCTGCCACCAGGGCCGGCCGGACCGCACGGCGCCGGCGACCGGAGACGGCCGCCACTCCGTCAGGAGAAAAGCCTGAGGGGCAGGTTCCTCCCGGAATCGGTCTCTCGGGCTTTTGCCATCTGGGGGGATGCGACCATGGGCGGGCGGATCGTGGTCTACGACACCACGCTGCGGGACGGCACCCAGGGGGGCGGCATCACCTTCTCCGCCGACGACAAGCTGCGCATCGCCCGCCTGCTGGACGAGCTTGGGGTGGACTTCATCGAGGGCGGCTGGCCGGGCAGCAATCCCAAGGACATGGCCTTCTTTGAGCGGGCCCGCGACCTGCGGTGGACCCACGCCACGGTGGTGGCCTTTGGCAGCACCCGCCGCCCGCACCGTCTGCCCGAGGACGACGCCAACCTGCAGACGTTGTTGGCGGCGGGCACTCGTGCGGTCGCCATCTTCGGCAAGAGCTGGGACCTGCACGTGACCACCGCCTTGCACACAACCCTGGACGAGAACCTGCGCATGATCGCCGATTCGGTGGCCCACTGCAAGCGAGCTGGCCGCCAGGTGATCTACGATGCCGAGCACTTCTTCGACGGGCTGCGGGCCGCCCCCGACTACGCCCTGGCAACGCTGCGGTCAGCCCGTCAGGCCGGGGCCGACGTCCTGGTGCTTTGCGATACCAACGGGGGATCGCTCCCCCACCACATCCGCGCCGGGGTGGAACGGGCGGCGGCGGAGGTGGGGGGACCCCTGGGCATCCACACCCACAACGACGGCGAGCTGGCCGTGGCCAATGCCCTGGTGGCGGTGGAGGCCGGCGCCGAGCACGTCCAGGGAACGATCAACGGATACGGCGAGCGCTGCGGCAACGCCAACCTTTGCTCGGTCATCCCCAACCTGCAGTTGAAGCTGGGGTACTCCTGCCTGCCGCCTGACTCCCTGGGCCGGCTCACCGAGGTCTCCCGCCTGGTCAGCGAGCTGGCCAACCGCGCGCCCGACGACCATCAGCCCTTCGTCGGCCGCAACGCCTTTGCCCACAAAGGCGGCGTACACGTCAGCGCCGTGATGGCCGACCCCGCCACCTACGAGCACATCGCCCCTGAGCAGGTGGGAAACCGCCGCCGGGTCATCGTCTCCGACCTTTCGGGGCAGGCCACGGTCCTGTACAAGGCGGCCGAGGTGGGGATTCCGCTGGACCGCTCCCGGCCCGAGGTAGCGGAAATCCTGGCGCGGCTGAAGGCGCTGGAGCACGAGGGCTACCAGTTCGAGGGCGCCGAGGCGTCCTTCGAGCTGATCATGCGCCGCCTGCTGGGGACGCAGCGGCCGCTCTTCACCCTGCACTGGTTCCAGGTGACGGTGAGCAAGGCCGGGGACGCCGCGCGGGCCGAGGCCACAGTCAAGCTCTCCGTGGACGGGGTGGAGGAGCACACCGCCGCCGAGGGCAACGGTCCCGTCCACGCCCTGGACCGGGCGCTGCGCAAGGCCCTGGAGGGCTTCTACCCTGAACTGCGGGCCATCCGCCTGACCGACTACAAGGTGCGGGTGCTCAACGCCGACGCGGCCACGGCGGCACGGGTGCGGGTGTTGATCGAGTCCTCGGACGGAGAGCGCACCTGGGGGACGGTGGGGGTCTCCGAAAACGTGGTGGAGGCCAGCTGGCTGGCCCTGGTGGACAGCCTGGAGTACGGGCTGCACTGCCGCCGCAGGGGTTAGCCCTTCACGTAGGGCCGGCCCAGAGCCTCAGGCTTGGCCAGGCCCCAGCGCGTGCGGAACCAGGAGGTGGAGATGATCACCAGGATAGGGATGGTGATGGCGAAGGGCACCGTACGCCACACATAGCGCGAGAGCACCCCGGGAAGGACCAGCTCCGGACTGAGCGAAAGCTGCCACATCACCCCGAAGAGTGAGGCCCCCGCCAGCAAGATCCAGGGGTTCCACATGGAGAAGAAGACCAGGGCCAGGCTGACGAACCCCCAGCCCATGAGGAAGTTGTAGGTCCACACGGGGTTGTAGGAGAGGGTGTACGTGGCGCCGGCCAGGCCTGCCAGCGTGCCGCCGCAGATCACGCAGAGGTAGCGGATGGCCACCACGGAGATGCCGGAGGCCTCGGCCGCCGCGGGGTTCTCCCCGGCAGAGCGGATGGCCAGCCCCAGGCTCGTGCGGAAGAGGAGGAACCAGGTGAGCGCCACCAGGACGACCCCGAGGGGGAAGAACGGCGAGAGGCCCAGAAAACCGGGGATGCGTCCCAGCCCCAGAGGTCCGGTGTACGGGCCGCCCAGGTAGGTGGTGAGGCCGAAGCTGAGGATCCAAAGGCCCATCCCGCTCACCACCTGGTCCCCGCGCAGGGTGATGGAGAAGAAGCCGTGGGCAAGGCCTAGGAGCGCGCCCAGCATCATGCCGGCCAGGAAGCCCAGCGGGTAGCTGCCCATGGCCTGGGCCGTGATGAACGCCGCCGTGCCGCCAAAGAGCATGAGACCTTCGAGCCCCACGTTGAGGACGCCGGCGCGCTGGTCCACCAGCTCGCCCAGCGCCGCAAAGAGGAAGACGGTGGACGCTTCCAGACTGCGCGCCAGCAGCTCCCACATGACCGCTACTCCCGGGATATCTCCGCCTGGACGGCCGGAGCCTCGGCCGCGACCCGTCGCCATGTGAGGCGGAACTGGTAGAGCACATGAGAGGCTATGAACGTCATCATGAGCAGGCCCAGTAGCGCGTAGTCCACCCCGAAGGGGAGGCGCAGTGCCCCCTGGGCGAAGCGGGCGCCCAGGGAGAGACCGGCGAAGAGAACGGCGATGGGGACGGCGGCCAAGGACGAGCCGCGGGCGATCAGGGCGGAGATGATCCCGTAGAACCCCAGGTCCCCGTAGTAGCCGTAGTTGCCCGGGATCTTGTAGACGCCGGGGACGGCGGCGAAGTAGTGGTACCCGGCCAGGCCGGCGAAGGCCCCGCCCAGGAGGAAGACAAACAGGGAGAGGGCCACGGGGATGATGCCGCCGTAGCGGGCGGCGGCCGGGTTCTCGCCGAGGGCCCGGATGCGGTAGCCCAGTGCTGTCTTGGCGAAGAGCACGTCCAGGAAGACCGCCGCTCCCAGGGCGAGAAGGGCGGTGAAAGGCACGCCCCGCAGGAGGGGAGCGTACAGCGGCTGGGGAAGGGTAAAACTTTCCCCTTCGGCCGTAGCACCCATGAACGGGCCGCCCTCCTTGATCATGTAGGCCACGAGCCAGACGAGGATCGAGTTCAGCATCATGGTGACCAGGATCTCGTTGACCTGGAGTCTGGCGCGAAGCGCGCCGGCAAAGCCGCCCACCGCCGCGCCCGCCGCCGCCGCAGCCGCCACCATCAGGGCGACCAGCACTCCGGCCGGGAGGGCCGGGGCCGATCCCGTCGCGCGCAGGGCGAAGGGGACGGCGAAGGCCGCCAGCGCCCCGGCGTAGACCTGGCCGGGGAGGCCGATGTTCCACAGGCCGGCACGCAGGGGGACGAGGAAGGCGTAGGTGCACAGCAGGAGGTAGATGGAGCGGTGCGCGGTGGCCAGGATGCCGTGCGGGTTGAAGAAGGCGTAGGAGAAGACGGTGCGGTACGCGGCGAAGATGGGGGCGTCGGCGGAGAGGAAGAGGACGCTGGCCAGCACCAGGGCCAGCAGGATGGCCGCAACCGCCCCCAGCACCGCGTAGACGGCGGGCAGCGCTGGCCGCGGCTCCAGGATCAGCTCGTGACGCCCCAGCCTCACCGCAGGCGGGTCTCCTGCGGCCGCGACCCCGCCATCATGGAACCCACTGTCTCGGCGTCGGCCTGCTCGCGGGGCAGGACGGCGACGAAGCGTCCTTCGTAGATGGGTGCCACCCGGTCGCTGAGGGAGAGGATCTCGTCCAGGTCCTCGGAGATGAGCAGGACCGCCGCCCCTTCCGCCCTGGCCTCCAGGAGCTTGGCCCGGACGAACGCCGTCGCTTCCACGTCCAGCCCCTGGGTGGGGAGGTGGGCTATGAGGAAGCGGGGCCGGCGGGAGAGCACCCGGCCGAGGATGAGCTTCTGCAGGTTGCCTCCCGAGAGGTGCCGCGCCCGGACGTAGTGGTGGGGCGCCACCACGTTGTAGGTGGCGAGGATGTGCTGCGTGAGCCGGCTCAGGCGCACGTCGTCCAGCAGGCCCCGCGGGGTGTAGACCGGGTCGAAGTGGTAGGTCAGCGCGGTGTTCTCCACCAGGGAGAAGGCGGCGATGGAGGCGACCTCGGTGCGTTCCGCCGGGATGTAGCCCACCCCCATCCGCCACCGTTCCAGGGGTGAGAGGTGGGTGACGTCCCGGCCGTCGAGGTGGACGCGCCCTGCACTCGCCGGGCGCAGCCCGGCCAGGACCTGGGCGAGCTCTTCCTGACCGTTCCCGCTGACCCCAGCCACCCCCAGGACCTCGCCCGCGCGCAGCGCGAAGGAGACGCCGCGCAAAGCCAGCAGACCCCGGTCGTTGAAGGCCGAGAGGTGCTCCACGTGCAGCAGGGGATGGCCCGTCCCGGCGGATCGCTCCACAGTACGGAAGGCGACGTCGCGGCCGATCATGTGCTGTACCAGGGCCTCCTCGGTGGCCTCCTCGGTCTGCAGGCGGGCTACCACCTTTCCGGAACGGAAGACCGTCACCCGGTGGCTGGCAGCCATGACGATGGGCAGCTTGTGGGTGACCAGAAGGACGGTCACGCCCTGATCGCGGACCAGTTCCTGCAGGCCGGCCAGGAGGGTCTTGACCTCGGGGGGCGTGAGCACCGAGGTGGGCTCGTCCAGGATGAGGATGCGCGCGCCGCCGTAGAGGGCCTTGAGGATCTCCACCCACTGCCGCTCGCCCTCCGAGAGCTGCCACACCCTGGCCCCCAGGTCGACGGCAAAGCCGTAGCGGCGGCACAGGGCCTCCACCTCAGCGCGGGCAGCGCGCAGGTTGAGGACGCCGCGTATGCGGGGGTGCCCCAGGACGATGTTCTCCAGCACCGTGTGCGCGGGCACGAGGCGGCGGGTCTGGTGGACCATGCCGATCCCCCGGGCGATGGCGTCGTGGGGGGAACGGAAGTGCACCCGCACCCCCCTCAGGTAGAGGGCACCCGCGTCGGGCTGCACTAGACCGAAGAGGATGTTCATCAGGGTGGTCTTGCCGGCCCCGTTCTGCCCCAGGACCGCGTGCACCTCGCCCGCCTGGACGTCGAAGTCGACCCGGTCCAGGGCCACCACCCCGGGGAAGCGCTTGCTGACGCCGCGGGCCGCGAGAATGGGTTCGGTCCCCGCGCGATCAGTCGGTCCTGTCATGGCTATGTGCACGCACCTCCGCTTCCGGTCCGAGAGGACGCGACATGCGCCCGGCGGCCCCGCCCTGACGGGAAGGCTCCTCCGCCCGCCTCCGTCCAGGCGGGAGGAGGAGCCTCATACGTTTGAGGGAGGAACAGCCGGCTGCCGGGTCCTGCCAGGGACCGCGACTGCCACCAACCTCACTTGAGGATGGTCATCCCGTTGAGGTCGAAGTTGAACTTTCCCAGCAGCCATGTGTCGGACGGCGTCTGCCGCGCCTTCTTCACCACCGTCCCCTTGGCGGGAATCGGGGTGTCCTTGAGGGCCAGCCCGGTGCCGTTGCTGACGAAGGCGTGCTCAAAGAACGGATCCCACTGGCCCTTCATCATCTGCTCGCGGCGCTGGCTCACCAGGCGGAGGATCGAGGCCGGGATGAGCGGCCGCGCCTTCGGGCTGATGGCGTCCACCCCCACCTTCTTGTTGTTCATGATGTCCACGGTGGGCACTACCGTGCCGTCGGCCAGGGTCATGGTGTCCCGCATCCCCAGGTAGAGCAGGGTGCGCGGGTTCTGGTTGCCGGCCAGCCACTCCTTCACCATGCGCTCGTAGAGGACCTCCCAGCGGGTGTCGAAGGAGACGGCCACGGTGTCGGTGCTGGACCAGCCGTAGAAGCCGACCACGTCCATGTCCTTGCCCACGAACCAGATCTTCCGCTCCTGCGCCACGTCCAGCGGGGAGCCGGAGTCGGTCTGCTGGGTGATCACGTCCACCTTGTACTGGCGCACCAGGGTCGTGGCCACCTCGCGCTCCTCGGCGGGCTTGTACCAGTCCCCCACGTACTTCACGTAGACGGTGACCTTCTTGCCCAGGGCCTTGGCCCCGTCCTGCACCCCCAGGAAGAAGCCGGCCTGGCGGCGGATGACCTGGACGTTGGGGAAGGCGGAGACGATGCCGATGTTTCCGCTGCGGGTGAGGGCGGCGGCGATCAGCCCCTCCAAGTAGAGGGCCTGGTACTGCCGCGGGAAGAAGCGGATGAAGTTGCGCTTGGTGGTCACATCGCTGGCCACCACGGAGCCGAAGTAGACCTTGGGGTACTTGTCCGCGATGTCCTTGAGGGGAAGGCCCATGAACTCTGCATTCCCCACCACGATGTTGGCGCCCTGGCGAATGAGCTCTTCGGCGTAGGGCACCGTGAGGTCCGGTCCCACCTCCTCGCGGTAGACGTACTTCACGTTGGGGTACTTCTCGGCGATGCGCTGGGCAGCGCGGTGGTGGGCGCCGGACCAGGTCGTCCCCTTGATCACGCTGAAGTGCAGGATCGCCAGCGTGGCGTTCGCCGCCGCCGCAGAGGCAGACGAGCCCACCCTGCCTGCGGCGCCTGCCAGGAGCGCCGCCAGCAGCAGCGACGGAACGACGATCCGCAACGGAGCCAACCTCCTGCGCCACCCATGTGCCCGGTCCATGTCGACCTCCCTTCCGTCCCTCCCGACCTGGTGTTGTGGCCTGGTCTGGTGAATTCCCGCGAAGGACCCGCTGCTGCGCCACCGTTCTACAGGACGCGTGCGTTTCCCTTTCGCCGCATGCGCACGCCACCGCCGCAGGTGGCGATACGGCCCCTTTTGTCACGGCGCCGGTCGGGTTGCGGCGGCAATGCGGGTTGCGGCGGCAATGCGGCTTGCGCGGCCGGGCGGCGGCCGAGCGCGGCCGGGCGGTCGGTGCTGTGGGGGCACCGCCGTCCGCCCGGGCGGGGCGCGGAGGAAGCAGAGCGCGCAGGGAGGAGAGGCGTAGGATTGTATAGAAGATACAACATACATCCTCGCCCTCGGGGACCTGGCCACGCAACTGGGCAAGCGGCGCAGCGCGCCTGACCTGGTGGCGGAGGTGTTGCGCGAGGCCATCCTCAGGGGGATTCTCCGCGGCGGGGAGCCGCTCCCTCAGGACGAGGTGGCGGCGCAGCTGGGCGTGAGCCGAATCCCGGTGCGCGAAGCCCTGCGGCAGCTGGAGGCCGAGGGTCTGGTCAAGTTCAACCCTCACCGTGCCGTGGTGGTCTCCGAGCTCTCGGCCGCCGAGGTGGAGGAAATCTACGACATCCGCATCCCCCTGGAGTGCACCGCCCTGCGCCTGGCCCTCCCCCACATCAGCGCCGAGGATCTGCGGCGGGCCGAGGCGATTCTGGATGCCATCGACGACGAGACCGACATCTTCCGCTGGACCGAGCTGAACCGGGACTTCCACGCCGTCCTCTACGCCCCGGCCAACCGCCCCCGCCTCATGGGCCTGATCAACACCATGCGCGCCAACGTCAACCGTTACATGCGCATCTACATCTCGCTGCTCAACTTCAAGCCCCGCTCGCAGCAGGAGCACCGCCGCATCCTGGCGGCGGTGCGGCGGCGCGACAGCCGCAGGGCCATCGCGGCCCTGGAGCGGCACCTGGGGGCGGCGTGCCGGGAACTGGTGGCGTATCTCTCCCAAGAACCAGTCGCTCGGGCGGCGCGCGCCGCGCCCGGTCGCTCAGGGTAACCGCGCCCGGCGCGCCTGGAGAGCGGCAGCGGCAAAGAGGTGTGACGGTGGGCCGCTGGACGGTGCTGGTCACTGACTACGTCTTTCCTTCGCTGGAGATCGAGCGGGCGGTCCTGCAGGCCGCCGGCGCGGAGCTGGTGGCCATGCAGGCGCGCAGCGAGGCCGAGCTGGTGGAGGCGGTGGCGCCCGCGGACGGGCTGCTGGTCTGCTACGCCCCGGTGACGCGGCGGGTGGTCGAGCGTGCGGAGCATTGCCGGGTCATCGCCCGCTACGGCATCGGCGTGGACAACGTGGACGTGGCGGCGGCCACGGAGCGGGGCATTGTGGTCACCAACGTGCCCGACTACTGCATCGAGGAGGTGAGCGACCACGCCCTGGCCCTGCTGCTGGCCTGCGCGCGCAAGGTGGCCTTCCTGGACCGGCGCGTGCGCGCCGGCCGCTGGGAGGCCAGGGACGCCGTGCCTATCCGGAGGTTGAGCGGGCAGGTGCTGGGGCTGGTGGGCTTCGGCAGGATTCCCCGGCTGCTGGCGGCCAAGGCGCGGGCGCTGGGCCTGACGGTGCTGGCCTACGACCCCTACCTCGATGCTGCCACCTGCGAGGCGCACGGGGCGCGGAAGGTGGAGTTGGGGGAACTGCTGGGGGCTGCCGACTTCGTCTCGGTGCACGCGCCCCTCACCCCGCAGACCCGGGGGCTGATCGGCGAGGCCGAGCTGCGCCGCATGAAGCCCACCGCCTACCTGATCAACACGGCGCGCGGGCCCATCGTCCACGAGGCGGCGCTGCTGCGGGCGCTGGCTGAGGGGTGGATTGCCGGCGCGGCGCTGGACGTGCTAGAGGCCGAGCCACCCGGCGCCGCGCATCCGTTGCTGGATTTCCCCCAGGTCATCATCACCCCCCACGTCGCCTTTTACTCCGAAGAGTCCCTGCAGGAACTGCAGCGCAAGGCAGCAGAGGAGGTGGCCCGCGTGCTCACCGGTCAGCCTCCCCGCTACCCCGTGAACTTTGTGCAAGCACCAGGAGCGAGAGGAGGGTCCTGATGGCGACACCCTGGTTCAGTGAGCGGTGGTTCACCAGCCCCCACAACTTCAGCGAGGAGGTCCGGGCACAGCTCAGGTTCCCCAAGCAGATTGTCTTCCACGACATCACCCTGCGCGACGGGGAGCAGCAGGCGGGCGTGGTCTTCACCAAGGACGACAAGATCCGCATCGCCGAGAAGCTGGCCGAGGCCGGGGTGCACCGAATCGAGGCCGGGATGGCCACGGTCTCCCGGGCGGACGAGGAGGCGATCCGGGAGATCGTCAGGCGCCGGTTGGGCCCCAAGATCTTCGCCTTCTCCCGCTGCATGGTCTCCGACATCCAGCGGGCGGTGGACTGCGGCGTGGAGGGGGTGGTGGTGGAGATCCCCAGCAGCGAACACATCATCGAGCTGGGCTATGAGTGGCCCCTGCAGAAGGCCATCGACCTCTCCGTGGAGGCCACCCGCTTTGCGCACGAGCAGGGGCTGTACGTGGTCTTCTTCCCCATCGACGCCACCCGCGCCGAGCCGGGGTGGTTCGTCAACCTCATCGAGCAGGTGGCCACCCAGGGGCACATGGACGCCCTGGTGCTGGTGGACACCTTCGGCGGCTCCTCGCCCCATGCCATCAGCTACTTCACCCGGCAGGTGCAGGCGCGCATCCACAAACCCCTGGAGGCCCACTTCCACGACGACTTCGGCATGGCGGTGGCCAACACGTTGATGGCGCTTTCCCTGGGCGTGGAGGTGGCGCACGTCACGGTCTCCTCCCTGGGGGAACGCGCCGGCAACTGCGCGCTGGAGGACCTGGCCCTGGCGCTGCTCACGCTGTACGGCATCGAAACCGGGCTGCGCTACGAGACCTTCTATGAGCTCTCGAAGCTCGTGCGCGAGCTGGCCGGGGTCACCCTGCCGCCCAACCGTCCCATCGTGGGTGACATGATCTTCAAGGTGGAGTCTGGGATCATCGCCACCTGGCTGGCCCGGCTGAAGGAGAAGCGGCCGGTGGAGCTCTTCCCCTTCCACTGGGCGCTGGTGGGCCAGCCCCCGGCGGAGATCGTGCTGGGCAAGGGCAGCGGCCGCGATTCCATCCTCTACTTCCTAAGCCACCTGGGGTACGACGTGCCGCCCGCCGACCCGCGCGTCGACGAGCTGGTGGTGCGCGTGAAGGAGCGCTCCCTGGCTACCAAGCGCCTGCTGGGGGTCGATGAGTTCCGCGGCCTGGCCGAAGCAGTCCTGGGCCGCCCCGCTGCCGCGGCGAGCCACGAGGTGAAGCACGACTGATCCATGGATACCGTGGACGTGCACAGCCACTTCTTCCCTCAGCCCTTCCTGCGGCTGATCCGGTCCCACGGCGGTCCGCACGGGGCGTCGATAGAACGGCGGGACGGGGTGGAGTGGCTGACCATGCCCGGGCATCCCCCGGTGCCGCTGGCGCCGCTGTTCGTGGACGTGGACGCCCGCCGGGCCAGCCTGGCGCAGGCGGGGATCACCGCCCAGGCCCTCTCGCTTTCGCCGCCCATGGTCTACTGGGCGCCGCCAGACCTGGGCGTGGCCCTGGCCCGGGCCTTCAACGACGGGATTGCCGAGATGGCCCAGAGCTACCCGGGCCAGTTCGTGGGGCTGGCCACGCTGCCGCTGCAGGACGTCCCGGCGGCGCTGCGGGAGATGGAGCGGGCCGCCGCCCTGCAGATGCGCGGGGTCTACGTGGCCACCACGGTGCGGGGGCGCTACCTGGACGCGCCCGAATTCGCTCCGCTGTGGGAGCTGGCCGTGGCCCTGGACCTCCCGGTGTTCGTCCACCCGCAGACCCACCTAGGCGCCGACGTGCTGGCGCACTGTCACCTCTTCAACACCGTTGGCTTTCCCGTGGAGACCGCTGTGCTGGCGGCGCGCCTGATCTACGCCGGCACCTTCGACCGTCATCCGTCGCTGCGGGTGGTCCTGGCGCACGCCGGAGGGGTCCTGCCCATGCTGCTGGGGCGGCTGGACCACGCCCACCGGCAGCGGGCGGAGTGCCGGCAGGCCATCCAGGCACCGCCGTCCACCTATCTGCGGCACTTCTACTTCGACACGGTGACGCACGACGACGTCACCCTGCGCTTCCTGGTGCAGCGGGTCGGCACGCAGCAGGTGGTTCTGGGCAGCGACGCCCCCTATGACATGGCCGACGAGGGGCCAGTGGAGCGTGTGCGCCGCCTCCGCCTGCGGCCGGAGGCGACCGCCTCCATCCTCGGCGGCACCGCCCGCCGGCTGCTGCACTGGGAGCTCAAGCCTGTGGTGAAGGAGGGATAGCATGCCATACCACGAGTTTCTCCAGGGATATCACGAGTACCAGCCGCGGCGCGTCTACAGCACCACCGCCACCGACTGGCAGGGGCGTGTGGACTTCGCCCGCATGCGCGCCGCCCGCCTGCAGCGGGCGCGGGAGCAGATGGAGCGCCACGACCTGGGTGGGCTGGTGCTGTTCGTGGGGGAGAACGTCCGCTATGTGACCGGCGTCTGGCAGGGCAACTGGAAGAACAACATCTTCATCCGCTACTGCGTCCTCCCCCGCGGCGGCCGGCCGGTGCTGTTTGAGACCGTGGGCTCCGACATGGTCTGCGCCCAGATCGACGCCCCCTGGCTGGAGACTGAGGTGCGGCCGGCCATCACCTGGAAGTGGTCGGAGGGTGCCGAGCCGGAGATGGCGCAGCGCATGGCCCAGAGCGTCTACGACGTGCTGCGGGAACACGGCGTCCACACCGAGCGTATCGGCATCGACGTCATGGACATGATGGCCTACCAGGCGCTCACCGGGCTGGGGCTGAACATCGTCAACGCCTGGCCCGCGATGTCCGCCGCCCGGGTTATCAAGACCCCGGACGAGATCGAGTGTCTGAAGATCTCCGCCGCCCACGGCGATGCGGCCATGTGGATGGCGATGCACGAGTGGGCCAAGCCCGGCGTGCGCGAGTCCGAGGTCTGCGCCAAGGTCAACGAGTACCTCTACCGCAGCGGGTTCGACTTCGTCTACGACATCATCGTCGCCAGCGGGGGCAACACCAGTCCCTACCGGCGGTGGCACACCGACAAGGTGATCCGTCAGGGCGATCTCATGATCGTGGACATCAACGCCGTGGGGCCCGGCGGCTACTTCATCGACTTCGTCCGCTGCTGGAAAGTGGCGGCCAAGCCCACCCGGCAGGAGAAGGACCTGTTCAAGCGCTGCTACGACTCCCTCTACGCCGGCATCGCCGCCATGAAACCGGGCGCCACCACGGCGGATGTGGCGGCGCAGTTCCCCGAGTACGACGACGACAAGTACGGCAGCGTCAGCCTGCAGCAGTTCGCCCACAGCATCGGCCTGTCGCTGTACGAGGGGATGTGGGTGTCGCGCGCCTACTCCTTCAAGTATCCGGCCGAGATCAAGCAGAACATGTACTTCGCCATCGAGACCTTCAGCGGCTTCCCCGGCCTGGAGCAGACGGTGCGCCTGGAGGAGAACATCTGCATCACCGACAGGGGCGCCGAGCGCTTCACCCTGTGCGAGCACCCGGAGTACTGGTGGGACTAGCCGCCCAGGCGCGGGCCGCGGCTTGCGCGCAGGCATATGCAGAAAGGAGAGTAGCCGGTGGAATTCTGGCTGGTGCAGACCCTGAACGGACTGTCCTTTGGCGCCCTGCTCTTCTTGATGGCCAGCGGCCTGTCGCTGATCTTTGGACTGATGCGCATCGTCAACATCGCCCACGGCTCCTACTACCTCCTCGGGGCTTACGTGGCACTTTCCACGGTGAAGGTCACGGGGAGCTTCCCGCTGGCGTTTGCCGCGGGGGCGCTCGCCGTCTCCGTCATCGGCGTGATCATGCAGCGGCTCTTCCTGGCTCGCTTCTACCGCCAGGAGCTGGCGCAGGTGCTGATGACCATGGGATTTTCCTTTGCCTTCGCTGACCTGGCACTGTGGCTGTGGGGCGGTGATCCGCAGCGCCTGCCGACTCCACCGCTGCTGGCCCGATCAGTGGAGATCGGGCCAGCGATGTTCCCGGCCTATCGCTTTGCCGTGATCGTGGTTGGCGCCTTGGTGGCCTTGCTGTTGTGGTTGGTGCAGGAGAGGACTCGGATCGGCGCCATCGTACGCGCCGCCGTCGACGATCAGGAGATGGCGCGCGGGCTTGGGATCCATGTGGAGCCACTGCTCACGGGCATGTTCGCCTTCGGGGCGGCATTGGCCGGGTTCGGGGGAGTGATGGGAGCGCCATTTCTGGGCGCCTACCCGGGAGCGGACTCCGACGTCCTGCCCCTGGCCTTTGCCGTGGTAATCATCGGCGGGCTGGGGAGTTTGCAGGGAGCGCTGGTGGGGAGTGTGCTGGTCGGCATTCTGGACAACTTCGGCAAGGCCCTCTTTCCCGAGCTTTCCTACTTCACGCTGTTCGTACCTATGGCGCTCATCCTGGCCATTCGTCCCACCGGGCTGTTCGGTCGAGGGTGAGGGTGACGAGGGCACGCTGGGCGTGGATCGTTCTGGCGCTGGCGGGGCTTGTGGCGCTGGCGGGTTTGCCACAGGTCATCCCAGTGTACTACACTCACCTGCTCATCCTGGCGCTCATCTATGGCCTGGCGGCCATGAGCCTGGACATCCTGCTGGGCTTTGCCGGGCTGGTCTCCTTTGGCCATGCGGCCTACTTTGGTGCGGCGGCCTACATCGTCGCGGTGCTGACGCTGCGTTTCCACCTTCCACCCTCTCTTGCCATGGCCGCCGGCGTCGTCGGTGGTGGTCTGCTCGCTGCCGTCTTTGGCCTGCTGGCCACGCGGGCCACAGCGGTGTACTTCATCATCATCACTCTGGCACTAGGGATGGGTACCTGGGGGCTTGCCTACCGATGGGTGTCCGTCACCGGGGGCGACAACGGCCTGCCGGGGATTCCTCCTCTGGATCTGGGATTCGGCTGGCCGCTACGCGAGGCGGTCAACGTCTACTACTTCACCGTGGGCGTGGTGGCACTGGCTGCCTTCCTCCTCTTCCGCTTCGTGACCTCGCCTTTCGGGCTGACGCTGCGCGGGATCCGGGAGAGCGAGTCGCGGATGCGGGTGCTGGGCTTCAACACCTGGCTGCACAAGTATGTGGCCTTCGTGGTTGCCGGCTCATTCGCCGGCCTGGCGGGGACCTTGTACGCCGCGTACAACGGGTTTGTCAGCCCTCCGGATGTGCACCTGGCGGCCTCCGCCGAACAGGTGCTCATGGTCATCCTCGGCGGCGCGGGGACGCTATTTGGGCCCATGGTAGGGGCGGGGATCGTCGTATTCCTGCGGAACATGGTGAGCGCCTACACACACCGGTGGTTGCTCATCCTTGGCGTGGTGTACATCCTGACGGTGATGTACGCTCCGACGGGCGTCCTTGGGGCGCTGCGGACCCAGGAGTTGCGGTTGAGGCTGCGGGCGGCGCCGCGCCCCCTCCCCACGCTGGCGAACCCGGATGAGCCGGCGTCCGGGCCGTCCCGTGAAGGTGAGTGAGTGGAGAGAGATTGCGTGTGCCCGTATACCGGATGAGGGCTGGACTGTTCAGGAACGGGGTGAACGACGAATGACACAAGTGGAGGTGAGGTAGATGCTCCGAAAGAGTTCGCGCACCGCAGGCCTGCTCCTCTTCATTGCCCTGCTACCCTTGCTGCTGCCGACGGAGAGCACCGGTCAGCAGCCACCCATCAAGATCGGGGCCGCCTGGCCGCTCACAGGTGCGGTGGCGGCTAGTGGCAAGGACATGCTCAACGGCTTTGAGCTGTATCTGGATTCCGTTGGGCGCACTATGTCCGGACGCAAGGTAGAGTTCATCATGGAAGATACCGCCGGAGTCCCGGCCAACGCGCTGACAAAGGCCCGCAAGCTGGTGGAGAAGGACCGCGTGCACGTCATGATGATCGGTCTGCTGGCGACCGAGGGCTACGCTGTACGCGACTACGTGACCCGGTTCAAGGCGGTGACGCTCTTCCCGGTAGTGGCGGCGGACGATCTGACTCAGCGCACCGGCAGTCCTTACATTATCCGCACGGGCTGGGCCAGCAGCCAGCCATCGCACCCGTTCGCTGAGTACGTGTACAACACCCTGCGCTACCGCCGCGTGGCTGCGGTGGCCAGCGACTACGCCTTCGGTTACGAGGTGGTGGGCGGATTCCAGCGCCGGTTCGAGGACTTGGGAGGGTGCATCGTGCAGAAGGTCTGGATCCCATTGGGGTCGCCTGACCACAGCCCGTACCTGGCAACGGTCCGCCGGGATGTAGATGCAGTCTTCGGCCTGTTCCCCGGCGCCGACGCCATCCGCTTCATGAAGCAGTATGAGGAGTTCGGGCTGAAGGCGCGGCTGCCACTCATTGGCGGCGGAGTCCTGACCGATGAGAGCCTGCTGCGCAGCATGGGTGATGAGGCCATCGGCACCATCACGGCGTTGCAGTGGAGCGCTGCATTGGACACACCCGCGGCCAAGCGCTTCGTCGACGCCTACAAGGCCAGGTACGGCACGGCGCCGTCCTACTACGCTGAGACGCTGTACACCACCGGCCGGTGGCTCGACGTGGCTCTGCGTCGCATCCGCGGCAACATCGAGAACAAGGAAGCGTTCATGGAGGCGTTGCGGAAGGTGGAGTTCTTCGATGCCCCACGGGGGCCCATCAAGCTGGACAAGTACCTGAACCCTATCCACAACATCTACGTGAGGCGGGTGGACAAGGTGGCTGGGACGCTGCAGAACACTGTGATCTACACCTATCCGAACGTGTCGCAATTCTGGACGTACCCGCCGGAGGAGTTCCTGAAGCAGCCGGTGTACTCGCGCGACTTCCCACCACTCCGCCCCTGCCGGTAGCTACCCCGAGGGCAGGCAAGGGAGGAAGGGGAAGGCAGGCGGTGTGGCGTACGGGGGTGGGTCTCACGAACGGCGTTTGCCTGGTGCTGGATGACCTCTCGAAGCACTTCGGCGGACTCTGCGCGGTGGATCGGGTGTCGTTGCATGTGCGGCAGGGCGAGCGGCGGGCCATCATCGGTCCCAACGGCGCTGGAAAAACCACTCTGTTCAACTTGATCAGCGGAGAGCTGCCGGTGACCACGGGTACGATCCGCTTCTTCGGGCAAGATATTACCCGCCTTCCGAGTCACCATCGCACGGCGCTGGGACTGGGCCGCACATACCAGATCACCAACCTCTTCCCCCGCCTGACCGTGATGGAGAACGTGCTCATGGCCCTGCTGGGAACCCAGCGACGTAAATGGACCATGCACCGCCCGGTGCTAACTTTCCCCGGTCTGGCGGCAGAGGCTCAGCGTCTGCTGGAGGGCGTGGGCCTGTGGGTGAAACGCCACGAACTCATCACTAACCTGTCGTACGGGGAGCAGCGGCAGATCGAGGTCACGCTGGCGCTGGCCAGCCGGCCCCGGCTGCTGCTCCTCGACGAACCCACCGCCGGCCTGGCACCCGGCGAGGTGAGGATGATCACGGGCATCATCCGCACCCTCGACCCTTCCATCACCGTCCTGCTCATCGAGCACGACATGGATGTGGCCTTCGAGGTGGCGGCCTACATCACCGTGCTGCACTTCGGGCGGGTTCTCGCCGAAGGGACGCCGGAGGAGATCCGTGCCAACAGGGAGGTCCAGCAGATCTACCTGGGCGTTGAGGGGTAGGATGGGCGACCGATTGATTCTGCAGGTCGAGGACATTCACACCTACTACGGTGAGAGCTACATCCTGCAGGGGATCACTATGCAGGTGGCCGAGGGCCGTGTGGTGGCGGTGCTGGGACGAAACGGCATGGGCAAGACCACCTTGATTCGCTCCGTCGTCGGCTTCACCCCGCCGCGGCTGGGGCGGATCGTCTACCGGGGCGTGGACATCACACGGCGGCCCGCGCATGAGATTGCCCGCATGGGCGTGGGGCTGGTTCCCCAAGGGCGGCGTATCTTTCCCTCGCTGACTGTGCGGGAGAACCTTACCGTGGCCGCCCGTGCCAAAGTCGATGGTGGATGGGATCTGCCCCGCATCTTCGCCTTGTTCCCGCGACTGAAAGAGCGGCTGGACCAGAAGGGCAACAAGCTCAGCGGGGGCGAGCAGCAGATGTTGGCCATCGCCAGAGCTCTGATGACCAACCCCCAGTTCCTCGCCATGGATGAGCCATCGGAGGGGTTGGCGCCACTGCTAGTGCTGGAGCTGCGCAACGTCTTGCGGGATCTGAAGCGGCAGGGCCTGTCTATCCTGCTGGTGGAGCAGAACTTTCCCCTAGCCATGCAGCTAGCCGACGACGTCTACGTCCTGAGCAAAGGCAGGGTGGTGTTCGCCGGCTCTGCGCAGGAGCTCGATGCCGCAGAAGAGGTCAAGCAGAGGTACCTGGGGGTGTAGTCATGAGCGGGTCGGTCCCGTTTGCCTATGCCGCCATCGTCGACCGTCCGCCTCTGTCCTTGCCCGACCGCGCGCGGGTAGCGGTTTGGGTGGTTGTGAACGTCGAGCTCTGGGACTTGGGCCACCCCTTGCCCAGGACGCTGCTGCCGGCGCCGGGAGGGGGCAGTTATGTGCCCGACGTCGCCAACTATGGGTGGTACGACTACGGCTTGCGGGTCGGGTTCTGGCGCCTGCGCGAGGTGCTGGACCGACATGGCGTGCGGGCCACACTGTCGGTGAACGGCGCGGTCTGCAAGGCCTACCCCCGTCTGGTGGAGGCGGCCCTGCAGAGCCGGTGGGAATTCTTGGCCCACGGACTGATCCAGCGGCCGCTCCACCAGGAAGAGCGAGAGCGCCAAGTGATCCACCAGACGGCTGAGATCATCCAAGAGGTCACGGGGACTCGCCCCCGCGGATGGCTGAGCCCGGGGCTGGCGGAAACCTGGGACACGCTAGGCTATCTGGCTGATGAAGGGTTCGACTACGTGGCGGACTGGTGCAACGACGACCAGCCCTACGAGATCCCGACAAAGCCCAGGCCCCTGGTCTCCGTCCCCTACTCGCTGGAGATCAACGACATCCCCATGTTCCTGGTGCAGCACCATGCCGCAGAAGAACTGCTCCGCCGATCATGCGACCAATTCGATACCTACTACCATGAGGGCGAACGCAGCGCCCGGATCATGGCCATCGCGGTTCACCCGTACATCACCGGCGTCCCGCACCGCATCGTCTACCTGGACAGGGCGCTGACATACCTGCGGCGGCACCAGGGTGTCCTGTTCTGGACAGGATCGCAGATCGTGGACTGGTTCAATGCATACCGTGGGGCCGCGGGGGTCCTGTGAAGTCGGTGCACCGTGTGAGGAGGTGAAGGTGATGAGCGCACTCGCCATCCGGCCCGAACAGCAGCGCCTTGTGGAGCTGGTGCGGGAGTTCGTGACCCGCGTGGTAACGCCGGTGGCTGCCGAACTGGATCGCCGCCCCAACCCCGAAGACTGCTTCTCCTGGCAAATTGTGGAGGAGGCTTCGCGCGTCGGCATCCGCACGCTGACCCTGAAGGAAGAGTACGGCGGCGCCGGTGCAGACTCGCTGACGACGGCCATGGTGATCGAGGAGCTGGCAAAGGGCGATCTGGGCGTCTCGGTGATCTTCGCGCAGACCCTGAAGATCGCACAGACGCTGCAGCGGGCATGTACTGTGGAGCAGGCGAAGCGGTTCATCCCATCTTACGCCGACAACCCCCGCGGGCTGCTGGCCATCGCCATCACAGAGCCGGACACCTCCTCCAATTACATCATCCCCTACGATGATCCCCACTACCCGTTCCGCACCACCGCAGTGCGACGCAATGGCGCCTGGACGCTCAATGGGGTGAAGCACTTCATTAGCAATGGGAATCGGGCGATGCTGTATCTGGTGTTCGCGCAGACCGATTCCACCAAGGGCTTGGTGGAAGGCAGCACCTGCTTCCTCGTGCCCCGGGAGACACCGGGCTTCTCCATCGGGCGGGTGCACGACAAGATGGGTGAGCGGCTGGTCAACAACGCCGAGCTGATCTTCCAGGACTGCCGCCTCACCGATGACGAGGTGCTGGGCGAGGTCGGCAAGGGCTTCGACATCTTGGTGCAGTTCTTTCCCGCCAGCAACGCCTACGCCGCAGCCAGTGTGCTGGGGGTGGCCGAGGCGGCCTACGAGCGAACTTTGCGGTGGGCGAGGGAGCGTGTGCAAGGCGGCCGACGCCTCATCGACCACGACACCACTGGGGAGGATCTGGCCGAGATGCGCATGCTCATCGACGCGGCTAGGGCCTACGTCCGCCAGGCCGCCTACACCGCCGATCACCGTGAGTTTTGGGATCCGACCCTGGGCGCGCTGCCCAAGGTTTTTGCTTCCCGGGTGGCCTGGCATGTGGTCACCAAGGCCATGGAGCTGCACGGCGGTTTCGGTTACATGCGCGAGACGGGCGTGGAGAAACTGGTGCGGGATGCGGCGGCGTTCCTGCACTCCGACGGGGCCAATCGCTCACTGCTGCTGAAGGCGGCACGCTTCATCCGTCGGGCGGCGTGAGCACGGTGCCGCGCGAACACGGTTACGTGCAGGCGGTTACGATGGCCGAGAGAGGGGGAAATGCCAGAGCCCCACGGGGGTGATTTGTGCGGATCCTCGTCGCCATCAAGCAGGTGATCTCGCCGGATCTGCCGGCTAACTTGTTCGAGATAGACCCGGTCGAATTGCGTCAGCGTGCGGACCGCCTTCCCCTGGTCGCGTCGGTCTATGATGAGCACGCCCTGGAGGTAGCGCTGCAGCTGCGCGACCGCCACGGTGCCTCGGTCGCCGTGGTCACCGTGGGTGGCGAGCCGGCTGTGAAGGTGCTGCGCAAAGCGCTGGCCATGGGTGCCGGTGATGCCATCCGCATCGACCCTGCCGGAGTGGACGACAGGGATCCGGCCGTCGCAGCCGCGCTGCTGGCAGAGGTGACCATGCGGCAGGCGGCAGGACTTCTGCTGTGCGGCTGCCAGTCCGCGGACTGGGGTTGGGAACAGACCGGACCACTGGCCGCTGAGATCCTGGGGTGGCCATGTGTCACCTTTGCCAGCGCTGTGGAGCAGTCCGGCGATGCGCTGCTGGTCACCCGCCCCACCATCGATGGCCGGGAGGTGCTCCGCGTGCGGGTGCCGGCGGTGATCACCATCACCAGCGGCGAGGGGAACCTGCCGCGCCTGGCGCAAGTGCGGGCCGTCCTGCACGCTGAACGGCAGCCGATCCAGGTGCTGTATGCCGGTAAGGATCTGGCGGGTAGAGCCCCGTGGCCGTCCGCTCGGATCGTCGACCTGTGCCTCCCGGCTTCCCGGTCGACGTGTGTGATGGTGGAAGGTGAAGGACCAGCGGAGCAGGCGCGGCAGCTGGTGGCGGCCCTGCAGCAGCGGCGTCTGATCTAGGCCTCAGGTGAGGACAGCAGATGGCGACCGTGTTGGCGCTTGTTACAGACCGGGCTCTGCCGCCCACCCGTACGACGGCTGAACTACTGGCCGCCTCGGGTGAGGTCGCCATGCTGACTGGCGGGTCTGTGGCGGCTGCCACATTTGGTACGCATGCCCCAGCACTGGCAGAGGCCCTGGCTACCTGCGGCGCCGAGGTCGTGTATGCCGTCGACCACGAGTGGCTGGACGGCACGTTGCCAGAAGCTGATCTGGTGGCATTTGTCGCTGTCAGCAGGGCCTCTGAAGCACAACATATCCTTCTGCCTGCCGACGCTACGGGACGTAACTTGGCACCGAGGCTTGCTGTGCGGGAAAGGCTGGGTATCGTGACGGAGGTTACTGGATTCGCGTATGACGACGGCCGTCTGATGGCACGGCGTCCGGTGTACGGAGGAAAGGCGGTCGCGGTGCTCGAGGTGCCGCCTCGGGCAGTGGTGACCATCCGAGCTCGCGCCTTCTTTCCGACGCCGCTGCGAAGTGCGGGGCGCGTGGAGCCTATCGTCGTTGACTGCCCGCCAGAGGCGCGCACGGTGGAGGTGGTTGAACGCGTTCGGGAAGATAGAGGCGGCGTCGACCTGGAGGAAGCAAGGGTGGTGGTAGCCGGCGGCCGGGGAATCGGTGGTCGCGAGGGATTCGAAGTCCTGAACGAGCTCGCACGCCTGCTGGGCGGTGCAGTAGGAGGATCGCGGGCTGCCACCGACGCGGGCTGGATTCCCCAGTCCCGCCAGATCGGGCTCACCGGTAGGAGCATCGCGCCGGAGTTGTATGTGGCCGTGGGTATCTCTGGTTCCAGTCAGCACCTTGCTGGCGTCACCGGCGCCCAGACTATCGTGGCCATCAACATAGATCGCGCTGCTCCCATCTTTAAGGCTGCCCATCTTGGAGTGGTGGGCGACTGGCGTCCCATCGTGACCGGCTTCATCGCAGAGCTTTCGGCCAGGGAGCAGGATGCCCTCCGACGGTGAATGGCTGGCATTCCTGTCGCCGGCGGCGGTTGCACGGTCGTTTTCCGAGCTGCATGTGGCGGCGAGCGACGGTGGCCGTGCTGCGGGCGCCAGCGGGCAGATCGGGGCCAGAGAGGAGGTAGAAGGGTATGGGCAAGCAGTACACGGCAGAGGCGGTCGCCGCACGCCTGCGGGCGACGGTGGCTGAGGGCCGGCCCGTCTACGTGGTCGGTGCGGGGACCGGGATCTCGGCCAAGATGGCGGAGCTGGGTGGGGCAGATATCGTGGCCACCTACGCCATGGCGCGCTACCGCATGTGGGGACACTCCTCGATGGCCGGATATCTGTCCATCTGCGACAACAACCAGGTCACGTTGGAGATGGGGGAGCGCGAGGTGATCCCAGCGGTGCGCGAGGTTCCCGTAGTGGCCGGCCTGCTGGGTGTGGACCCGACGCGGGACATGTCCCGGCTACTGGACCGTGTCCGGGAGGCGGGGTTCTCCGGCATCCACAACTGCCCCACGGTGGCCCTCATCGACGGCACCTTCCGGGTAGCGCTGGAGGAGACGGGGCTGGGCTTTCACAAGGAGGTGGAGATGGTGCGCCTGGCTCACGAGCGGGACCTTTTCACTCAGGTGTTCGTGACCACACCGGAGGAGGCGCAGGAGATGGTGGCGGCCGGCGCGGACCTGGTCATCGCACACATGGGGAACTCCATCGGGGGCACCGTGGGGATGCGTACGAGTATCTCCCTGGACGACGCGGTGGGTCGCGTCCAGGCCATCATCGACGCCGTCCGGGCCTCGCGATCCGACGGCCTGGTTATCTGCCACGGCGGGCCCATCGCTACCCCCGAGGACTTCGCCTACGTGCTGCAGCGCACGCGCGGACTCGTGGGATTCATGGGTGGTTCCGCGGCCGAACGCTTCCCGGTGGAGCAGGGCATAAAGGCGGCCACGGAGCGGTTCAAGGCGGTGAGGCTGCACTGACTGGCCATTCGGGCGCACCGGCGGCGACAGCCGTGATCGTCCTGGGAACGCTGGACACCAAGGGGGCGGAGTGCCGGTACCTGCGGGGGGCGGTGGAGGCCCTTGGAGGTCGGAGCCTGCTGGTGGATGTGAGCTGCCTCCGGGCAGCGGGCGGCCAGGACGTTGACATCTCCGCCGAGTGTGTCGCCGCCGCGGCTGGGGTCCCGTTTGCCCAGGTGGCCGCCATGCCTCGCCGCGAAGCGGTGGAGATCATGGGGCGTGGTGCCGCTGCGGTCCTGGATCAGCTGTTCCGGGACGGGCGGGTAGCCGCCGCCGTCGCGCTGGGAGGTGCCAACGGCTCGCGGCTGGCGGCCAGGGCCATGGGGTCGCTGCCCGTGGGGATGCCCAAGGTGCTGGTCTCGGTCGTCGGAGCCACCGATCTCACCCGTCTCGTCGGGCCGCGCGACATAACGGTGGTGAACGCGGTTTGCGACGTCTCGCTGAACCCGATCACCAGGCCGATCCTCCGCCAGGCCGCCGCCGCGGTGCTGGGAATGACCTCCGTGCCCACGGAGGAATCGGAGGCCACTCCATCCGTGGCCATGTCCGTGCTGGGTGTAACCCAGGCCGCTGCCGAGGCCTGCCGCCAGCGTCTCGAGGCGCGAGGGGAGGAGGTCGCCGCCTTCCACGCCAACGGCGTGGGAGGACGGGCCCTGGAGGCCGCTGTCCTCGACGGCCGCATCGCCCGGGTGGTGGAGCTGACGCCGAGCGAGCTGATCAACCACCTCATAGGCGGCGTCTTCTCTGCCGGGGAAGGGCGGATGGACGCCGCCATCGCCCGCGGGCTCCCTCTGGTGGTCGCCCCCGGGGCCATCGACTTCGTGAACTTCTGGACCGGGCGGGTGCCGGAGAGGTTCGCCGGTCGACGGTTTCTCCAGTACACCGACGAGAATCTCCTCATGCGGACCACTGCCCAGGAGATCGGTGCCTTCGGCGCCCTGCTGGCGGCGAAGCTGAACCGGGTGTACAGGCCGGCAGCGGTTGCTATCCCCACGCGTGGGTTTTCCCGGTTCGATCACCCGGAGGGACCGGAGGCCCAGACCCTTCGTGGCGAGGCAGGGGGTCCCTGGTTCGACCCGGAAGCCGATGCCGTCTTCGGGCGGGCGCTTGAGACCGGTCTGCGCACCGACCTGGTACGGGTCGTATCCGTCCCCCACCATATCAACGACCCCGGGTTCGCGGAGGTGATGATCGAACTGCTTGACGAGGTCACCGCTCGAGCGCTCCAGGCGGGCTGAGCGATGGTCACGCGGCGGGCGCTGATCAGGCGTGCCGGCGACCGGGCCGAGCAGTTCCGCCGGCGCGGCTTCCACTGTTCGGAAGCCGTCCTCCGCGGGGCGGCGGCGGCGCTGGGCCTGCGGCCGGAAGAGGCCCTCCTGCGTGCCTCCACGGGGTTGCGCGGAGGCGGCGGCGGTTACGGGGACCGCTGCGGCGCACTGGAGGCCGGCGCGATGCTCATCGGTTGGATCTTCGGCCGCAGCCAGCCGGAGGAGGACAACTCCTGTGCCAGTATGCTCGTGCACTGGCTGCACGAGCAGTTCGTCCGGGAGCTGGGAAGCACCTCTTGCAGGATCCTCAAGCCCCTGGCCCATGAGCAGTGGAGCAAGGACTTTTCCTGCGGACCCGTCTACCGTCGGGGAGCCGAGCTGGCCGTGCAGGCCATCCTCACCGCCCACGAGCTCTCGCTGACTTGCCCGCGTTTCGACCTCCGCCGCCGGCGGGCGGAGCGGGTGGCGGCGCGACGGGCGGAGCTCCTGGCGGCGCGGCGCGACATCAGAGCCCTGGCACGTCGGGGGCAGATCGTGGTGGGCGCTGCGGTGCGCCGCGCACAGGCCCGCCTGGGCGTCGCGGAGGCGGACATCCCGCACAGCCTGGCGACGGCCCAGCGGGTGCATCCCGCCAGGGGCGGACTGCTCGTGGTGGAGGGACGGCGCCGGGACCGCTGGTACCTGACGACGGCGGTGCGGCTCCGCCCCTCACGGGGCAGGCCCAACCGGGTGGAGGTGGTGGCGATTCTGTAGGTGGCGGCGCGGTGAGAGAGGTGATGGACGTGGGGGTTGTGGTCAGGCAGCTGGAGAACTTCTTCACCCTGGTGACCGTGGAGGGTAGTAATCACGTCCTGGTCGGGGATGAGCCGGTCCACAGCGGAGGGACCGACAGGGGCCCCAGCCCCTTCAACCTCTTCTTGGCCGCCCTGGGGACCTGAACCGCCGTCACCCTCGTGGGCGTGGCCCGCGAGTTCCAGATCCCGCTGGAGGGCGTCCAGGTGCGGGTCAGTCACAAGCAGAACCTCCTGGTGGGCGGTCCCAACGATCCGCAGCAGCGACAGATGCGCATCACGGAGCTCTACAGGGAGATCAGCGTACGCGGTCCCATCACCGATGAGCAGAGGGAGCGACTACTGTGGGGTGCGGAGCACTGCCCGGTGCACAACTCCATCAGCGCCGCCATCCCCATCCGCACGACGATCGCGGTCGTGCAGGAGAGGGTGTCCCGTGGGTGAAGGGTGGGCACCCTGCGACGAGCGCCTCCTGCGGGAGTGATGGGGCCGAAGACCGCGCTGGTGACGGGGGCCGGCGGGGGGATCGGGCAGGCGATCGTCCGGGCCCTGCGGGACGTCGGCTACCGGGTGATCGCCACCGACCGGGATGCCGGCGCGCTTCGCACCCTGCACGGCGTCGTAGCGCCGGAGGAAACCAGCGTGTTGGACGTCGCCGACGTCGCCGCCATCGCCGCGTGCTTCGCGCGTGTGGAGCCGGTGGACGTGCTGGTAAACTGCGCGGGGGTCCAGATCCGGCGGCCCGCGCTGGAGGTCACCCCCGAGCAGTGGGACCTCATACACGCCGTGAACCTGCGCGGGCTCTTCTTTTGTTCGCAGGCCGCAGCACGGTCGATGGCCCGGCGTGGCGGAGGTGCCATCGTCAACGTCGCCTCCATCCTGGGCGTCGTCGGCCGCCAGCACAACGTTGCCTACGCTGCCAGCAAGGGGGGCATCGTGGCGCTCACCCGTACCCTGGCGGTGGAGTGGGCGCCACTGGGGATCCGCGTCAACGCCATCGCCCCGGGGCTGGTGTGGACGGCGATGACCGCTGACCTCCGCCAGGACCCCGCCGTGTACGCCGACGTGCTGCGCCGGATTCCCGTGGGCCGGTTCGCCTCCCCCGAGGAGATCGCGCCGGCCGTGGTCTTCCTGGCGTCCGAAGACGCCCGGTACGTCACCGGGGAGGTGTTCGTGGTGGACGGCGGGTACACCGCTCAGTAGCCGGAAGGAGGAGATGGTGCGCCCGAGGGTCTTCGTGACGCAACCCGTCCCGGGCCCCGCACTGGCGAGGCTTGGGGAAGTGGCTGAGGTGGACGTCCTTCCCGACGCGAGCCGGATCGCTCCGCGGGAGGAGCTGGCCCTTCCGCCCAACGTCGCCAACCTCGATGTCTTTGTCTGAAGGGAGGCCGGGCTGTGTTCGCGCAGGTGCTGCACCAGTGGGGAGGGGTGCTCTCGTACGAGGAGGTTCCAATGCCTTCACCTGCGCCCGGAGAGGCGCTGGTGAAGGTGGAGGCGTGCGGCGTGGGGCTGACGGTCCTGAACTACATGCGCGGGGACCTCAGGCAACCCGAGCCAAGCCTGCCGCGCATCCCCGGGCACGAGATCGTCGGCCGGGTGGAGGCCCTGGGCGAGGGTGCCACCGGGCTCCATCCCGGAGACCGGGTAATGGCGTACTTCTACCTCACATGCGGGCAATGCGAGTTCTGCCGACTGGCGCACGAGCCCCTCTGCCGAGACTTCCGGGGTTACGTGGGGGTGAACCGCGACGGTGGCTACGCAGAGTACGTCGCCCTGCCGGCGGTGAACTGGCTGCCCGTGCCCAAAGGGCTCCCCGCCGTGGAGGCGACGGCGATCCCGGATGCCATAGCCACTCCTTACCACGTCTGCCGACGGGCGAGCATCGGTCCCGGCGACGTCGTAGTGGTGGTAGGGGCGGGGGGAGGTGTCGGCATTCACATGGTGCAGATGGTGCGGGCGTTCGGAGGGGAGGCCGTGGGTGTCGACTTGGGCGAAGCCAAGCTTCAGGCCATCCGCACGGCCGGAGCGGTGGCCGCGGTGGATTTTCGCACCACGGATCGGCTGGAGCACATCCGCGCGGTCGCGCCCGCGGGAGTGTCGGCGGCCGTCGACTTCGTGGGGCGGCCCGAGACCCTGACGTTCTGCCTGGAGGCGCTGGACCGCCGCGGCCGGCTGGTGCTGCTGACTACCTTTCCGGGCGTGGAGTTTTCTGTCAGCCCTCGGGCCATGGTAATCAACGAGTTGACAATAATGGGTTCGCGTTACGCCTCCCGGTGGGAACTGCTCCAGGCCGCGCGGTTGGTGGCGCAGGGGAAGATCAGGCCCGTCGTCTCGGAGACCGTATCCTTGGAGAAGGTTGAGACCATTCACGAGAAGTTGCGTGAAGGGACGTTGCTCGGTCGGGGGGCCGTCGCCTTCTAGCCTTCCAACCAGAAGGCCTATGAGACCGGGTAAGAGTGAGGTGAGAGCGGTGAAGATCATCGATCTCAGCGTGCCGATAGGAGAGGGCACCAAGGGACCGCCTTCTACCAATCTCACGCTGGTGATGAAGCGGTACCGCCGTGAGCCTGGATTCTGGCTATCGACCTCGGTCGATGCCAACTTGCACATGGGCGCGCACGTGGATGCCGCGCTGCACGTGCTGGAAGGTGGCGCCACCACCGCAGAGATCCCGTTGGAGCAGGTTATCGGCGACGCTGTGGTACTGGATGTCTCCTGGGTAGGCCCGCACCACCTGATCACCCCGGAGGACCTGCGGCAGGCGCGCCAGCGGCTGCAGGCGGCTGGGGACGATCTCCGCGCCGGGGATATCATCCTGGTCCGCACCGACTGGTCGGATCGCACCTGGGGTACACCACGCTACTTCCTGGAGTCGCCTGCCCTGAGCCAGGAGGGAGCGGGCTGGCTCATGGAGTTCCGCCCCAAGGCACTGGGCTTCGACTGCTTTGAGGAGCCGGCGGCCAAGGATCCCGCCTTCGTACCCGACGCCTTCGTGGTGCACCGCACGGTGCTCGGCGGGGGCGCCGTGCTGCTGGAGGGACTGACCGGATTGGGCCAGCTTCCCCGTCCTCGCGTACAGTTCTTTGCTGCCTTTCACAAGATCCTGGGGACGGAGGGGGCCTGGGCACGATTCTTTGCCCTGGTCGACGAAGGCTGAGGCCGGGTATGGCCGTGTCCGGAGCGGGGGTTTAGGCGGTGCGCATCGATTACGACGTCCCCATCCCCATGGACGACGGGGTGGTGCTGCGGGCCGACGTCTTCCGCCCCGAGGCCGAGGGCCGCTATCCGGTCATCCTCAGCCACGGGCCCTATGCCAAGGGCCTCCCCTACCAGGTGGGCTACCGCGACCAGTGGCATGCGCTCCTCCGCGACTTCCCAGAGGTGGCCCGGGGGTCCACCTGTCGCTACCAGAACTGGGAGGTGGTCGACCCGGAGAAGTGGGTCCCAGAGGGGTACGTCTGCGTGCGCGTGGACTCGCGGGGGGCGGGGCGCTCTCCGGGCCTCCTCGACATCTTCTCGCCGCGGGAGACGCGCGACTTCGCCGCCTGCATCGAGTGGGCGGCCGCCCAACCCTGGAGCAGCGGGAAGGTGGGCCTGAACGGGATCTCCTACTACGCCATCAACCAGTGGCTGGTGGCCGGGCTGCAGCCCCCGCACTTGGCCGCCATGTGCGCCTGGGAGGGGGCGGCCGACTACTACCGCGACTGGCACCGCCATGGCGGTATCCTCTGCACTTTCACCGGTTCCTGGTTCAGGGCGCAGGTCGAAACGGTGCAGCACGGCGTGGGGGCCCGCGGCCCGGTGAACCCACACACGGGCGAACTGGTGGCCGGCCCAGAGACCCTGCCCGAACACACGCTGGCCCAGAACCGGGTGGACCCCCTGCGGGAGGCGCTACTGCGCGAGCTGGACGGGCCGTGGTACCGGGAGCGGTCGGCGGACTGGTCGCGGGTCACCGTGCCCTTTCTTTCCGCGGGGAACTGGGGCGGGCAGGGGTTGCACCTGCGGGGCAACGTGGAGGCGTTCGTCCGCGCCGCCTCGCCGCAGAAGTGGCTGGAGATCCACGGCCACGCGCACTGGACGCACTTCTCCACCGACTACGGCCTGGCGCTGCAGAAGCGGTTCTTCGACCACTTCCTCAAGGGGCTGGATAACGGGTGGGACCGGGAGCCGCGAGTCCTGCTCAACATCCGCCACGTCGACGGGTTCGTGTTGCGCAAGGAGCAGGAGTGGCCCCTGGCCCGCACCCGCTGGACGACGCTCTACCTGGACCCGGCCCGGGGGAGGCTGGTGCCGGAGCCGCCAGGGGCGCAGAGCTGGGCGGAGTATGCGCCGTTGCAGGAGGGGGTGGCCTTCCGCACTCCGCCGTTCGACGTGGAGACGGAGATCACCGGCCCGCTGGCGGCCAAGCTCTTCGTCGCCTCCGCCACATCCGACGCCGACCTGTTCCTGGTGATCCGCCTGCTGGACCCCTCCGGGGCAGAGGTGACGTTTACCGGGGCTGTGGAGCCCCGCGCGCCCATCGCCCAGGGGTGGCTGCGGGCCTCACACCGCAAGCTGGATCCGTACCTGAGCACACCCTACCGCCCCTACCACACCCACGACGAGATCCAGCCGCTTGTCCCGGGCCACGTCTACGAGGTGCAGGTGGAGATCTGGCCCACCTGCATCGTCGTCCCACCCGGCTACTCCCTGGAGCTGCTGGTGCAGGGGAGGGACTTCCAGCGGGAAGTCCCCAGCGGGGACCTGGGGCCCTGGTCAGGACTCCGGGGCTCGGGGCCCTTCCTGCACGACCATCCATGGGACCGGCGCCCGGAGGTCTATGACGGGCAGGTGCGGGTGTATGGTGGGGGCGACACCGATTCCTACCTGCTGCTGCCCGTCATCCCGGGTGAGGCCTGACCGCGGAGCGGAGGTCATGATGGAAGAGGCTACGTTGCACCTCGTCGACCGCTCGCAGATGGTGGCTGCCCTGCGGGCTGAGCTGGTGGTGGACCCGCGGCGGACGGTCCTTGTGCTGGTCGACGCCCACCGCGGCCACCTCGATCCGGAGGTGGCAACCATGCCCGTAGACCCGCAGGTGGCCCAGCGGGTACGCCAGAGGCTGGCGCACCTGGCTGCGGGGGTACGCGCCGCTGGGGTACCCATCGTCCATGTGGTGATGACCCACCGGAGGATTCCCTACCCAGGGGCGGAGAGCATGAGCAACCCCTTCTGGCGGGCGGTGGAGGCGGCGCGGCAGTCGCTGACCCCGGACCGGCCCAGCACCATCTCCGGCCACAACCTGGAGGGGTCGCCACAGACGGAGATCTTGCCGGAGCTGGGGCCCGCGCCGGAGGACGTGGTCATCCGCAGCAAGAAGCGGCTCTCAGCGTTCTACGGAACGGACCTGGAGGCGGTGCTGCGCTGGCGCGGGATCAGTACCGTGGCGCTGGCCGGGATCAACACCAACACCTGCGTGCTGAACACGGCCTTCGACGCGTTCAACCGGGACCTCCAGGTCATCGTGATTGCTGACGGTGTGGCCAGCATGTACGGCGAAGACCTCCACCTCTTCGGTCTGCAGAACGTCAGCCGCTGCCTGGGGTGGGTGTTGACGGCCGACGAGTTCCTGGGGCTTCTGCGCACGGAGGCCACCCGATGAGGAGCATGGCCCTGGTGGCCTTCGGCCAGCCACTGGTCCTGCGGGAGGTGGAGTCCCCCCGGCCAGGACCGGGAGAGGTTCTGGTGCAGGTACTGACCTGCGGGGTCTGCCGCACGGACCTCAAGATCGTCAACGGGCAGATGCCCTTCTCCGCCAGCCAGCGGCTTCCCCACGTGCCCGGGCACGAGGTCGCTGGCGTGGTGGTGGCCTCGGGCCCTGGGGTCGCCGTGCCCCTGGGCCAGCGCGTAGTGGTTTACAACTACTGGGGTTGCGGCCGCTGCCCTTACTGCATCGCTGGGGAGGAGAACCTATGCGACGACCTGAGGGGATGGGTGGGGTTCACCACGCCCGGGGGCTTTCAGGAGTTCCTGGCGGTGCCGGCCAGCCACGTACTCCCGCTACCTGACCAGGTGAGCGCCGCCCAGGGTGCGGCCATGTCCTGCGCCCTGGGCACCGCCTACCGCGCTGTGCTCACACGGGGACGGGTCCAGGCCGGCGAGATCGCGGTGGTTCTGGGGACCGGCGGGGTGGGCATCCACGCAGTGCAGTTCGCCCGGGCTGCCGGTGCCAGGCCGGTCGGCGTCGACGTGGCCGAGGCCAAGCTCCTGGCGGCACGGGAGGCCGGCGCCGAGGAGGCGGTCCTGGTCGACAGGGCGGTGCAGCAGGTGCGGACGATGACCGGCGGCCGAGGCGCCGACCTGGTGGTCGACTGCGTCGGCAGCGACGACTCCACTCGAACAGCCGTTGCCCTGGCGCGCAAGGGGGGGCGGATTGTGCAGGTAGGGTACACCACCGAGGAAGGGCGTCACCCGGCCCTCCCCACAGACCGGGTGGCCCTGAACGAGGTCAGCATTATCGGCTCCCGCTACGTCACCAGGGCGGAGCTGGCCAGGGCCATCGAGCTGGTGGCGAGGGGACAGGTGCGTCCGGTGATCTCGGAGGTCCTGGACCTGGGGCAGGCCAACGAGGCGCTGGCCAGGGTACGCGCCGACCAGGCGGTCGGCCGCATCGTGCTGACCGTGGCGCAGACGCCATGACCGAGGCCTGGGCCCCCGGCCCCTTCGCCGTCGACTACGAACGGCGGGTGGACTACGAAGCTCTGCGGCGCGGGCGGGTGCAGCGTGCCCGGGCGGAGATGACGGCGGGAGGCCTGGACGCCTTGCTGGTCTGGAAGGACGAGAATGTGCGTTACCTGACCGGGCTGCGGCCGCAGCTCATCGCCGGGAAGAGCGGGCTACTGAACGGCGCGCTGCTGACGGGCGAGGAGGAGCCCATCCTCTTCGTCTCCGGGGGAGATGCCGACCGGGTGAGGCTTCGCCAGCCGTGGGCGGCGGAGGTGCATCCCATCCCCATCCTGGAGGAGGCCGGCCTGATCCGCCACTTCGTCACCGCCACACTGGCCGGGGTGCTGCAGGGGCACCGCCTCGCCCGCGGCCGCATCGGCCTGGACCTGGCTAGCGCGGCGCTCCATGCGGCGCTGCACGAGCACTTCCCCCAGGTGCGGTGGGACGATGGGGATGCTGTGATGCAGCGCGCCCGGCAGGTCAAGCTGCCCGAGGAGGTCGCCGTCCTGGAGGAGGCTACTGCCATCGCCGACGCCGTGACGCAGGCGGCCGTGGACTGCGTGCGGCCCGGGGTGCGGGAGGTCGAGGTGGCGGGAGAGGCCATGCGGGTGCTCTACCGCCTGGGCGGGGAGTACGCGCACGTGACCACCCCCTTTGTCGCCTCCGGCGAGCGCATGTCCCCGCCCACCCGCCTGGCCACGGACAAGCTGATCCGTCATGGCGACCTGGTGTTTGTCGACATCGGAGCCATGTTCAACGGCTACTTCGCCGACGTGGGCCGCACGGTGGTCTGCGGTCGGCCCTCGGCGGCCCAGCGGCGGATCTTCCGCGCCGTCTATGAGGCGCACCAGGAAGGCCTGGCGGCCATGCGCCCGGGGCACACCACCGGGCAGGTGGCGGCGGCGGTACGGGCGCGGGCGGCGCAGCACGGGCTGGAGGCGCACCTGCTCAGCCTGTTCATCGGCCACGGGATAGGGGTGGGGGCCAACGAGCCGCCGTACATCGGGGAGCCCTTTCCCGGGGCGGCGGAGGTGGAGCTGCGCCCGGGGATGGTCTTCGCCATGGAGCCGTTGATCTGGGTGCCCGGGGTCCAGGGCGGGGGCGGCGTCCGCCTGGAGGACATGGTCCTGGTGACGGAGCAGGGGCCGCGACGCCTCTCCCGCATGCCGTACGAGGAACGCCTGCTGGGGGATTGACCTGCAGCGCCGGGCGAGAGGAGACGAGGCCGCGCCAGGCGAGAGGAGACGAGGCAAGGAGGGAAGGGAATGGCACGCCCCAGGGTCTTTGTGACGCAGCCGGTGCCCGAGACCGCGCTGGCCAGACTGCGGGATTCGACCGACGTGCGGGTGTTCCCCGACGCCAGCCGCATACTGCCGCGGGAAGACCTGCTGCGGGAGGTGGCTGCCGCGGAGGTGCTCTACTGCCTGCTCCACGACCGGGTGGACCGTGAGGTGATCGAGGCGGGGGGTTCGCTGCGCCTGATCGCCACCTCGGCTATCTACCCGGCAAATGTGGACGTGGCCGCGGCTACCGCCCGCAGGATTCCCGTGACCTGCATTCCCAACATCGTGGCCGAGACCACGGCCGACCTGCAGTGGGGGTTGCTCCTGGCTGTAGCCCGCCGCATCGTCGAGGCGGACCGGGCGGTGCGGCGGGGGCTCTTCCCCGGCGGCCAGTCCATGTACTTCGTCGGCGGCGAGGTGCACGGCAAGACCCTGGGCACCATCGGCCTGGGGGCCATCGGCCGGGGCATCGCCCGCCGGGCTCGCGGCTTCGGGATGACGGTCCTGTACACCAAGCGCGCCCGCCTGCCCGCCGACGAGGAGGCCTGGCTGGGGCTGCGCTACGTCTCGCTGGAAGAGCTGCTGGCAGCCAGCGATTTCGTCGTCGTCAACGCCTCCTACCACCCGGGCACGCACCGGCTGATCGGGGCGCGGGAGCTGGAGCTGATGAAGCCCACCGCCTACCTTATCAACACCGCCCGCGGCGCCATAGTCGACGAGCAGGCGCTGGTGGACGCGTTGCGCGCCGGGCGCATCGCCGGGGCGGCGCTGGACGTCTACGAGAAGGAGCCGGCGGTCCATCCGGATCTCCTGACCATGGAGAACGTGGTCCTTACCCCCCACATCGGCAGCGCGGGGAGGGAGACCCGCGAGCAGATCGCCTCCGTGGTGGTGGACAACATCCTGGCCTTTCTGGCCGGGAGGCGTCCGCCCAACCTGGCCAACCCCGAGGTCTTCGCGTGATGTCCGCCTGGATAGCGAGCTCGTTCTGAGGGGGTGCCCATGGACCTGGCCATCCTGGGCGCCACGGTGGTCACGCCGGCGGGGACCTTTTTCGCCCACGTCTACGCCAGGGACGGCCGGATCGCCGCGCTGACGAGCGAGCGTCTTCCCGCACGGGAGACGGTGGAGGCGGGTGGCTTGCTGCTGCTGCCGGGGATGGTGGACAGCCACGTGCACTTCATGGACCCCGGGGCCACCGAGCGGGAGGACTTCACCAGCGGCAGCTCGGCGGCGGCGGTGGGCGGGGTGACCACGGTGATCGAGCACACCCACGCCGCCCCCGTGACCGATGCGGCCACCTTTCGGGCCAAGGCGGCCCACCTGCGGACCCGCTCGCTGGTCGACTTCGGCCTGGCCGCCCACGTCCTGCCCGACAGCCTGGAGCGGGCGCGAGAGGTGTGGGAGGCCGGTGCCCTCTACCTCAAGGCCTTCACCTGCACTACTCACGGGATCGCCGGGCTGTCCACCTTCGACCTCCTGAGGCTGTTCCAGGAGGCGGCCGCCTGCGACGCCATCTGCCTCGTGCACTGCGAAGACGAGGCCCTGACCGCAGGAGCGGAGCGCCGGCTGCGGGAAGCCGGGCGGGCCGATTTCGGCGTCATCCCCCTGTGGCGGTCCCGGGAGGCGGAACTGGTGGCGGTGGGCACGGTGGCCCTCCTGGCCCGTCTGAGCGGCGCCCGTGTGGTCATCGCTCACGCCAGCCATGCCGCGGCGGTGGACCTGGCTGGGCGGGAGCGGCAGCGGGGAGCCAGGTTGTGGGTAGAAAGCTGCCCCCAGTACTTCTACCTGCGGGAGGAGGAGGTACTGGAGCAAGGCCCCTTCCGCAAGTTCACCCCTCCGGCGCGCTGCCGCTCCCAGGCCGATGCCGACGCCATGTGGGACCGGCTGCGCCGGGGGGAGATCACCCACTTGGCTACGGACCACGCCCCGGCCACGCGGGCGCAAAAGGAGGCCGGGAGCATCTGGGAGGTCCACTTCGGGCTGCCCGGTGTCGAGACCACGCTGCCGCTCTTGCTCGAGGCAGTGAACCAGGGCTGGCTCACCCTCCCCCGCTTGGTCGAGGCCCTAGCCGAGGTCCCGGCCAGGCTGTACGGACTGTACCCGCGCAAGGGGACGCTGCATTTGGAAGCCGACGCTGACATGGTCCTGGTCGATCTGGCCTCCCGCCGGGTACTGCGGGACGAGGAGGTCGTCTCCCGAGCTGGGTGGACGCCCTACGCCGGTCGACAGGTGCAGGGCCGGCCGGTGATGACCTTCGTCCGGGGGAGGCTGGTGGCGCGGGAGGGGAGACCTACCGGCGAGCCGGGGTGGGGGAGGCTCGTGACCCGGGACCAGAGGGCACAGGCCCTCTCCTGACACACCCATCGCCTGGACCGGGGGCGCCGGCCACCGATCCGGCCCGTGCTGCAGGAGTTTCGCGCGGCGAAGAAAACTCTGTGCGTGGTACCCTTCGTGGTGGAGGGTACGTCACTCCAGAACAGAAGGGAGGATGAGCGTGGCTGCACAGCGGAAGGCGAAGGGCGCGCGGCGTCCCGCTCGCAGTCGGCGGGCGGGCGCGGGGAGAGCGTCTCCACGGAAGGCCGCGGGGAAGGCGCAGAAAGCGTCCAGGAAGGCCGCGGGCGGAGGGGCTGTGCGTAAGAAGGCCGCCCCGAAGAAGCCCGTCCGCAGGGCTCCCGCCAGGGTGCCAAAGGCCCCTGCCAGGAAGCCGGCGGCCAGGAAGGCCCCGCCCAGGGCGCCTGCGAAGCCTCCGGCGGTGGCCCCTCCTGCTCCGGCCGCTCCCGCCCGTGAGGAGCCGGAGACGGGGATGGGAGGCATGGGCGAGCCCGGGGGCATGAGCGGGGGGGACGATTATACGGGGACGCTCTGGTCGAGCTCGGAGGAGGAGGAAGGCTAGAGCCCGTTGCGCCCGTGCGGAGGCTCGCCGGGCCATCCGGCCCCGGCGGCCTCCGCCCACGCGGCGTATTGTGCCCTGCGGGCGCGGGCGTGCTCCGAGGGCAGAATGGCCCCGGAGAGCGCTCCTCCAGCCGGTTTCGCAGCGACCCACCCTGACCGAGGTCGCCCCTACCGCCTCCCTCCAAAGCGTGCCTGCCGGCGACAGACCCTTGCATGCAGTTAACAGGTTGAAACTTTTTGTTGCACTTAAGGGTCACCCAAGATACCCTAAACGGGATGAAATACGTCACCGCCAAAGAACTGCGACTACGCACCCGCCAGATCCTGGAAGAGGCGGGGTCCGGGCAGCAGATCGCGGTGACGTACCGGGGGAAGCCGGTGGCCGTCCTCCTACCTTTCGACGAAGAGGCTGAATTCACGGTGCGTCCATACGCCGAGGCATGGAAGGACATCGACGCTGCCCTGGCCCGGAGCCGGCCGGCCTACCGCAGGGTTGAGGATGCCCTGCGGGCTAGCCGGCGGCGGCCGTGATCTGCCTCGATTCCGACCTCTTCCTGATCGACCTGAGGTACCCGCGGGACCGGCGCGTACGCCAGACCCGGGCATTCCTGGACTGGGTGGCGCGGTCAGGGAACGGAGCGACCACGGTGTTCAACTTGCTGGAGGTGAGCGGGGTGCTGTCCTTCAACCTGAACCCGCAGCAGCTCATCGACTTCTACATGCACTTCCCACGGCGGTACAGAGTTCAGATCCTGCCTGACCACGACCCGCGCCGGTCGCTTCCAGGCGTGCGGGTGAGCGAGATCCTCAGGGTGATGCAGGAAAGGGCGGCATTTGGGGACGCGCTTATCGCGGCGCAGGTGAACCGGCTGCGCAGGGTGCTGGACGCGTTCGTCACGTGGAACGACGCCCACTTCCGGGGACGGCTTGCCGTCCCGGTGTTCACGCCGGCCACGTTTTCGCCAGACTGAGGTCCACCGCCGCCGAGCGGTTGGCGGGGCCATATGCGGGAGGAAGGTCCCGAAGGCGAAGAGGGCTGTGCCATGGCCGCATTCTGCGCACCCCACATAGGTGGCATCGACGCCAACCGCACCATCAAAGATGAGATCGTCGCGGCCATCAGCCGGCGCTCGGTGAGGCGGCGCATCGCCGTCACCGACCTGATTAACCCCCGGCAGAAGTTCTTCGAGCGTGCGCATCCCGAAATCCAACCCTCCCCGGAACGGCAGCAGGCGATGCTGGCAGGGGCGGGCTTCCACGAGACCTTCGGCCGGGCCGTCTCCACCGAGGAGTACGTGGAGCAGCTGGTGGAGTGGCAGGAGATCGTGGGGAAGATCGACATCTTCGAGGATGCGCCGGTTGAGTTGAAGACCGGTGCGGCCATACCCACCACCGTCTTCTGGCGCCCCGACCACGTGGAGCAGCTGGGGATGTACTGCACCATGGTGGACCGGCCGGCGGGACACCTGCTGTACTACGTGCGGGCGGAATACGGCCGGCAGGCGGAGCTTGCGGCGTTTGACCTGGAGTTCACCGACCCCACGGCCATCGCCCTGGAGATGGTGCGGCGGCGTGACCTCCTGCGGGAGGCCCTAAACAGCGGCAGGCCGGACTACCTCCCCCGGTGCACCTGGTATGGCCGAGGCTGCGACTTCGCCGAGGTCTGTGGCTGCTCCTCGGCCGAACCCTTGATCCGCGCCGTCAGCCCGCAGACGGTGAGAGTGGCCGCCAACCCCGCTCTGGCCCAGCGGCTGCTGGAGGGTTTGGGGGGGCAACCGCCCGCACCGGAGCTCAGCCTCAACGACCTGGTCTTCCCCCGTAAGGCGGCGTTTCGCCGCGCCCCTGGGGCGGAGGATGAAGAGCCGGACGCTGCGCAGCGCATGGTGTCCCTGCAGCGACAGGGATTCGACCAGGTGCTCGGCGATGCGGTCTGGTACGGCTTCCCCGGGCAGGTGCGCCGCCTCCCCGTCGTCTTGGGGCCGGTGCGGGCCTCGGTGCTGCTCTTCAAGGAGGCGCCCACAGTGCTGCGGACCAGCCGAGGGCAGCGGACGATGGTGGAACGCAGGTGGCTGGCGGAGGTCTTCCCCCACTACGTCGACCGGCTGGGTTTCGAGTGCGCCCTCGCCGGTAGGGCGCGGGGCCGGGTGATCGTCTACTATGCGCAGGTTCCCGGCGACAAGTTCATGGTCTACGACATATGGTTCCGGGACCTCGCGGCAATCCGCACGGAGCTCGAGCGGCGGCTCGCCCTCCTGCAGCGCGGCGCCCCGCCTGAAGAACTGCCGCCATGCCGGCCTGCATGGCTGGCGCGGTTCTGCGCCTATCGGGATCGCTGCGGCTGCGCAGAGCCTGCGGGATAGTACTGCAGGGAGACTTGCTCCTGGCCAGGAGTCCACCCCTCCGCCGGTGTAGTAATAGAGGAAGAGCGGACGAGTCGCACTTCCAGGAGGGACAGCGATGCCGGACAAGGTTCGCACCGTGGACTACTACTATGTCGAAGTGCCCGATAGGCCTGGAGAAGGGGCACGCATCCTTGCCCACCTGAAGAAGTCCAGGGTCAACCTGCTGGCGGTGCACGCATTCCCGCAGGGCCGGCGCACGCAGGTGGACTTCGTCCCCGCCAACGCGGCCAAGTTCAGGGCCGCGGCCAGGGCGGCCGGCTGGAAGGTGGTCGGACCGAAGAAGGCCTTCGTCATCCAGGGAGACGATCGGGTCGGCGCGCTGGTTGACTACTTCACGCGCCTGGCCGCAGCGAAGATCAACGTCACCGCCACCGACGCCCTGGCCGCGGGCGGAGGGCGGTTTGGCGCCATCCTCTGGGTGAAGGCCCGTGACGTGAACCGCGCGGGGAAGGTCCTGGGCGTGCGCTGAAGACCGGACTAGACGCATCCGCCGGCTGGCGCGGCTGAGGATCACGGCGCGGCGGGCCTCTCTACCCACTCCCGGCTGCGCTCCACCGCCCTTCTCCACCCCCGGTAGCCCGCTTCCCGCTGCTGTGCCGACCAGCGGGGCTCGAAGACGCGGTCCACGCGCCAGTTGGCGCGCAGGTCGTCCAGCCCGCGCCAGAATCCCGTGGCCAGCCCCGCCATGTAGGCGGCGCCCAGGGCCGTTGTCTCGCTCACCGTGGGACGCACCACGGGCACGCCCAGGATGTCAGCCTGCAACTGCATCAGGAAGTCGTTGCGCACGGCGCCTCCATCGACCTTTAGGGTAGCAAGCTTCCGTCCCGCGTCCCGCTCCATTGCCTCCACCACCTCGCGGGTCTGGTAGCAGATGGCCTCCAGGGTGGCGCGGACCAGGTGGCGCCGGTCGGTGAAGCGGGTCAGCCCGACGATCACGCCGCGGGCGTACATGTCCCAGTGCGGCGCGAACAGCCCGGAGAAGGCGGGCACGAAGTAGACGCCCCCGGTGTCCTCCACCGAACTGGCGAGGGCTTCGCTCTCCGCCGCCGTGGCGATCAGCCCCAGGTTGTCCCGCAGCCACTGCACCGCCGCACCGGTTACCGCGATGGACCCCTCCAGGGCGTATGCCCGCTGACCCCAGGCAAGGCTGTAGGCGGCGGTGGTCAGTAGGCCACTCCCTGAAGGGATGATCCGCTCGCCGGTGTTCATCAACAGGAAGTTGCCGGTGCCGTAGGTGTTCTTGGTCTCCCCGGACTCGTAGCAGGCCTGACCGACCAGCGCCGCTTGCTGGTCGCCCAGGTCGCCGCAGACCGGCACCTCACCGCCGGCGGGCCCGTCGGGGCGCGTGGTCCCGTAGAGGTCGCTGGAGGGGCGGATGCTCGGTAGGCAGCTCCGGGGGATGCCCAGGTAGCGGAGGATCTCCTTGTCCCAATCCAGGGTGGCCAGGTCCATGAGCATGGTCCGCGAGGCGTTGGTGCAGTCGGTCACATGCACGCCACCCTGCGGACCGCCGGTGAGCCACCAGATCAGCCAGGTATCCACGGTGCCGAAGAGCGCCGCACCGCGCTCGGCGAGCGGCCGGGCGCCGGGGACGTGCTCCAGAATCCACGCGAGCTTGGGACCGGAGAAGTACGTGGCGCTTATCAGGCCGGTGTGCTGCCGCACGTAGGGCTCGAAGCCGTCGTCGATGATCCGCTGGCAGAGCTCCCGTGTGCGCGTGTCCTGCCAGACGATGGCCTTGTAGAGGGGGGTGCCGCTGCGGCGGTCCCACAGCAGCGTGGTCTCCCGCTGGTTGGTGATGCCCAGACCGCAGATCTCTGCGGGCAGGACGCCGCCCTGCGCCAGGGCCTCCCGCAGGACCGCTCCGCTATTCTCCCAGATCTCCAGGGGGTCGTGCTCCACCCAGCCGGGCTGGGGGTAGATCTGCCGGTGCTCCCTGTAGGCGGTGGCCCGCACCTGACCGTCGCGCGTGAAGAGGATGCAGCGGGTGCCGGTAGTCCCCTGATCCAGCGCGGCTGCGTAGGCCCGCTCAGCCATCTCCCACCGCCTCAGGCCAGTCCCGCAAGCGCCCCTCGATCGCGCTCCACTGCCGCCTCCCACCGCCGACGCTGCCGGCTCCGTTCGTCAGCGCTCCACCCCAGCTCGGCGGCCATCAGCGCACTGACCCGTTCCACCGCGCCCTCCCCGGCGTCCTCGGCCAGCAAGCTCAGGCGGGTGCGCAGGAACATGACGTCGGCCAGCGAGACGGCCTGCTCCTCCCGGCAGGCGTAGACCACCTCCCCGCCCACCACCGGCAGGCCGTCGACCAGAGGATGCAGCAGGACGGGGTCTGCGCCGCCCAGGGCCAGAATCTCCAGCGATGCTCCCCCGTAGGACCGCAGCAGGTGCCGCTGCTGCTCCGGCGCCAGCCCGCTGCGCGCCAGGGCCCTCCGGGCGGTGTCGAGCTCCTCCGTCCCGGCCAGGGGAAGGGTGGCTGTGCGGCAGGGACGACCCCCCCCGTCGCGACGCGCCAACAGGTCCACGGCGTCCTCGGCCATCTGCCGGTAGGTGGTGAGCTTTCCCCCGATGACGCTCACCAGGCCGCGGGGAGACTCCACGACGGCGTGCTCGCGGGAGAGGTCGGCTACCCGCCCTCCACCGGCTTCCACCAGGGGGCGCAGCCCCGCGCAGGCGCCCACCACGTCCGCGCCCTCCACCCGCCGCAGGTACCGCCGGGCATGGCGGAGCAGGTAGGCGGCCTCCTGGCGGGAGGTCGCCGGCGCCTCCAGCGGTCCCGTGTAGGGGTCGTCGGTGGTCCCCAGCAGGGCACGCTCCGCCCACGGCACCACAAAGGCGATCCGCCCGTCTTCGGTTTCCGGCAGGATGACGGCCACCTGAGTGCCGAGCACCTCGCGGCGCAGGACCAGGTGCACGCCCTTGCTCGGCCGGAGGCGGAAGGAGGGCGGGCCGTCCATGGCGGCCACCTCCTCCGCCCACACGCCGGTGGCGTTCACCAGGTGGCGCGCTCGGACCACGACGCTGGACCCGGTGAGCCGGTCCTCGACCACCGCGCCGGCCACGCGTCCCTGCTCGTGCAGCAACGACGCCACGCGGGCGTAGTTCACCGTCACGGCCCCGAACCTTCGCGCGGTGGCCAGGACGGTGTGGGTCAGCCTCACGTCGTCGGTGGCGGCGTCGTAAAGGAGGAAGGCGGCCCGCAGCCCCTCGGTCCGCAGGGCCGGCACCATGGCAGCCGCCTCTGCGGCGGTCAGCCTGCGGTGTCGCAGCCCGTCCGCCCGGGCCAGCCGGTCGTACCCCCACAGGACGAGACCGACGGCGGGCGACGTCCACCCGCGCAGCGGCGGCGGAAGACGCAGGCCCAGCGGGCGGGCCATGCCGTTGTAGAGGGGCAGCAGGAAGGGCTGCGGCTGGACCAGGTGGGGAGCCAGATGCAGCAGGCGCCCTCGCTCGCGAAGCGCCTCCGCCACCAGCCCCAGCTCGGCGCGGGCCAGGTACCGCAGGCCGCCGTGTACCAGCTTGGTGGAGCGGCTGCTCGTCCCACCGGCGAAGTCGGCCTGCTCCACCAGCCCTACTCGGTACCCGCGGGTGGCCGCGTCCAGAGCCACACCCGCACCGGTGATGCCGCCCCCGATCACCAGCACGTCCACACCGGCAGCGAGTCCGGCAAGCTGGTCGTAGCGGGCGCTGAGGGTCATCGCCAGCGTGCACTCCGGTGGAGTCGCCGACCGGGCGGGCAAAAGAGAAGTCCTGCCGGCTGGACTGCCTGGCAGCCGGCAGGACTTTCTCCGCGGCTCCGTCCTGCCACGCCCGAGGCTAGCGCTAGGACATCCTTCTGCCCGCCTTGCGGCCTCTCCTGCCCTGCGAGGGCTACAGGAGCACGTCAACCCGGGCGAGAAGTCAGCCCTGTCGTGACATCCCCTCACGATCCGTGGGCTTTTCTGCACACCCACCCGGTCATCGCGGCCGTTCGCAGCGAAGCCGTGGTACCCGCGGCGACGGCTGCGCCGGTGTCGACGGCCTTCCTCCTCACCGGGAGCGTCGTCACCCTCCCCGGCCTGGTGACGCGGCTGGTGCAGGCAGGCAAGCGGGTGCTGGCCCACCTGGATCTCACCGAGGGACTGTCGGCGGACCGCGCGGCCGTGCAGTTCGTGCGCTCCATCCCCGGGGTTACCGGCATCATCACCACCCGCGGCCACCTCATCCAGGCGGCACGTCACGAAGGCCTTCTGGCGATCCTTCGGGTGTTCATGCTGGATTCGGCATCCCTGGACACCGCGGCGAAGATGATGCGCTCCTGCGCCCCCGATGCGGTGGAGATATTGCCCGGGATCATCTACCCTGCGCTGTCTGCCGAGATCCGGACCTGGAACATCCCGGTGATCGCCGGGGGGTTCATCCGTACGCGGGAGGAAGCACAGGCGGTTTTGCGCGCGGGGGCGCTGGCCGTCTCCACCAGCACCCGCACTCTCTGGGCCCTGGACCTGGGCGCCGCGAAGGCGGCTCCGGGCTAGCCACTGGTCATGACCCGCCTCCCCGTGCTATAAGGAACATGGACAATCTGCGGCTGTGGTGGGACGGAGATTCGGAGAGAGTCCTGCCGGTGCAGAAGTTGGGCCCGGCGGGACTTTCTCTTTGACGGGGGTGGATGATGAAGGCCCGATGGGCTGCGGTTGTGTCCCTGATGGTGCTGCTGGCACTGGCTGTACCGCCCGCTTATGCTCAGCGCGTCACCATCGATTTCTGGCACGCCATGCGTGGCCCGCTCGGCGAGTCCCTGGAGGGGATCGCCTCCCGGTTCAACGCCGCGCAGGCCCGCTTCCGCGTCAACCCCACGTTCAAAGGGTCATATCCGGAGACCATGGTGGCGGCCATCGCCGCGTTCCGCGCGGGCAATGCGCCGCACATCGTGCAGATGTTCGAGGTCGGTACCGCCACCATGATGGCCGCCGGCCCGGCCATCAAGCCCGTCCACCAGCTCTTCAAGGAGGCGGGCCTGCCCTTCGACCCCACCATCTACCTGCCGGCGGTCCGCAGCTACTACAGTGACGCCGCCGGTCGCATGGTGGCTATGCCCTTCAACAGCTCGACACCGGTTCTGTGGTACAACAAGGACGCCTTCCGCAAGGCCGGGCTAGACCCCAACGCCCCGCCGAAGACCTGGGCGCAGGTGCGGGCGGCGGCGCAGCGCATCCGCGCAGCCAACGCGGCTCCCTGCGGCCTCTCCACGGCGTGGCCTACGTGGGTGCAGTTTGAGAACTTCGGCGCCATCCACGACGTTCCGTTCGCCACCAGGGCCAACGGGTTCGAGGGCTTCGACGCCGAGCTGACCATCAACGGACCCCTCTATGTCCGCCACCTGCAGTTCCTGATGGACATGCTCAAGGAGGGCTCCTTCAAGTACGGCGGCCGGGACGCGGCGGGCGACTCCCTCTTCCCCTCCGGGGAGTGCGCGATGCTCACCGCCTCCTCAGCGCTGTTCGGGCGGATCTCGCGCGAGGCGAAGTTCGACTGGGGAATTTCGTTCCTCCCCTACTACGACGACGTGAAGGGTGCGCCCAAGAACTCCATCATCGGCGGAGCAGCCTTCTGGGTCATGACTTCCCCGCGCCGCACGCCCGAGGAGTACCGCGGCGTCGCCGAGTTCTTCCGTTTCCTGAGTTCGTCCGAGGAGACGGCCAAGTGGCACGAGGAGACCGGCTATGTGCCCATAACATTCACGGGGATGCAGCTGGCCATGGCGTCCGGCTACTACCAGCGCTTCCCCTGGGCGGAGCTGCCCATCAAGCAGCTCACGCGCACCCCGCCCACGAAGAACTCCAAGGGGCTGCGTCTGGGGCACATGCCGGAGATCCGGGTGGTCATCTACGAGGAGACGGAGAAGGCGTTCCAGGGACAGCAGACGGCCAAGCAGGCGCTGGACAACGCGGTGCGCCGCGGCAACGAGATCCTGCGTCGTTTCCAGCAGACGGTGGGGCAGTGACCCCGCAGCTACGCATCTGAAGGAGGTCTGGGCGGCCCCGCCTGCGAAGGACTCGCTGGCGGGGCCGTCTGGCGGCGTGCCCCGCGCCGCACCATGACCCGCCGCGCCATCTTTCCCGGCCGTCTGCTGCCCTACCTCCTGGTGGCGCCGCAGCTGGCGGTTGTCCTGGTCTTCTTCTACTGGCCGGCGGTCCAGGCGGTGCTCCAGTCCGCTCTGAGGCAGGACCCCTTCGGCCTGCGCACCGAGTTCGTCTGGCTTGACAACTTCCGACGCATCCTCACTGACCCGTTCTACCTGGGGGCGCTGCGCACCACGTTCCTCTTCTCCGCAGCAGTGGTCCTGCTGGCCATGTCTGCCGGGCTGCTCCTGGCGGTGACGGCGGACAAGCAGATCCGCGGTGCTACCGTCTACAAGACCCTGCTCATCTGGCCGTACGCCGTGGCGCCGGCGGTGGCCGCCGCGCTGTGGCTGTTCATCTTCCACCCGTCCATCGGCATGCTGGGGCGGGCGCTGGTGCGCGCGGGGATCCCCTGGGACTACACGCTGAAGGGGACGCACGCGCTGCTGCTGGTCATCCTGGCCTCGGCGTGGAAGCAGGTCTCCTATAATTTCATCTTCTTCCTGGCCGGGCTGCAGTCCATCCCTCCGTCGCTACTGGAGGCGGCGGCGGTGGACGGGGCGGGCGGGCGGCAGCGCTTCTGGAAGGTGACCTTCCCCATGCTTTCGCCGACCACGTTCTTCCTGCTCATCGTCAACGTGATCTACGCCTTCTTCGACACCTTCGGGGTAATCCACTCGCTGACGCGCGGCGGCCCGGGCAAGGCCACAGAGACGCTGATCTACAAGGTTTACACCGACGGGGTGATCAACCTGGACCTGGGAGGCTCCTCGGCACAGTCGGTGGTCCTCCTCCTGGTGGTGATCACCCTTACGGCCATCCAGTTCAAGTACATCGAACGGCGGGTGTACTACTGATGGTGCCGCGCTGGCGCCGGGGAGACTGGGGAACCCACCTGATCCTGCTGCTGGGGGTGGCCCTCTTCGCCTTCCCCGTCTACCTGGCCTTCGTCGGCTCCACCCACGACCTGGGGACGGTTAGCCGGGGGGAGATGGGGCTGCTCCCCGGCCCCCGCCTGGCGCAAAACTACGCTCAGGCGTGGAGCACGGGCAGCGGCGAGCGCATCCGGGGGGCGCCGGTCAGGCAGATGATGCGCAACAGCCTGATCATGGCTCTGACCATCTCCACGGGGAAGATCGCCATCTCGCTGCTCTCGGCCTTCGCCGTCGTCTTCTTTCAGTTCCCCCTGCGCATGTTCTTTTTCTGGATGATCTTCGTCACCCTGATGCTGCCCGTGGAGGTGCGCATCATCCCCACGTTCAAGGTGGTCTCGGACCTGGGGCTGATCAACACCTTCCCCGGGCTGACCGTCCCCCTCGTCGCCTCCGCCACGGCCACCCTCATCTTCCGCCAGTTCTTCCTCACCGTGCCCGACGAGCTGGTGGACGCGGCCAAGGTGGACGGCGCTGGGCCCATGCGCTTCTTCTGGAGCGTCCTCTTGCCGCTGTCTTCCACCACCATCGCTGCGCTCTTCGTCATCCTGTTCATCTACGGCTGGAACCAGTACCTCTGGCCGCTGCTGGTCACCACCAGCCAAGGCATGGAGACGGTGGTCATCGGCATCACCAAGATGATAGGCACCGGAGAGGCGCTGGTGGACTGGCCCATCATCATGGCCACTGCACTGCTGGCCATGCTCCCGCCGGTGGCGGTGGTCATCGTGATGCAGCGCTGGTTCGTCAAGGGTCTGACGGAGACGGAGAAGTGAACGCCTCCGCCAGGCCCACCCCGCGGATCATCGCCCACCGGGGTGCATCCGCCGAGGCGCCGGAGAACACCGCAGCGGCATTTCGCCTGGCCCTGGCCGCCGGGGTGGACGGCGTGGAGCTGGATGTGCGCCTCTCCAGTGACGGGGTGCCGGTGGTCATCCACGATCACCTCCTGGAGCGGACCACGGACGGCCGCGGCCCGGTGGGCGCGCTATCTCTGGCGGAGCTGCGGGATCTGGATGCGGGGCGTTGGTTCGCGCAGGAGTTTGCCGGCCAGCGCATCCCTACCCTGGACGAGGCGCTGGCGCTTCTGCGCCCCGTGCGCGTGATCGTGGAGGTCAAGCGCGGGCCGCTGCCCTCCCCCGGGATTGCCGGGCGCGTGGCTGCGGTCATAAGCGAATCCGGGCATCCCGCGGTCACCGTCTCCTCCTTCGACCACCCGCTGCTGCTGGAGGTGCGCGAGCACCTGCCGCAGGTGCGCACGGCAGTGCTCTACGTGGCGCGGCCGGTGGACCCACTGCGGATGGCCCTGGACGCTGGAGCAGCGCTCCTCCACCCCCACTGGTCGCTGCTGTCGCCGGATGTGGTGGACGCCGCGCACGCCGCCGGGCTGGAGGTGGAGACCTGGGTCGTCGACGAACCGGAGGAGATGGCCCGTATCGTGGCCATGGGAGTCGACGGGGTCATGACCAACCACCCGCGGCGGCTGCGCACGGTCCTGGCCCGGATGGGTTTCCCGCTGCCGTCTCCTGCGGAAGCCTGAAAAGCCCGGGACGTTACCCCGCCAGGAGCGCCGCTAGATCCTTCAGGGAATCCAGCAGCATCACCGGCCGCGCCGCCTCCAGGGACTCCCGGGAGGAGAAGCCCCCGAGGACGGCCAGGGTGGTCACGCCGGCCGCCCGGCCCATCTCCACATCCTCTACCGTATCGCCGACGTAGGCAGCGGCGGCGGGAGGGACCTGCAGCCGGAGCAGCCCGTGCACCAGGGGGGCCGGGTGGGGCTTGCGCTGCGGGACGTCGCCCGCGCAGACGACGACGCCGAACATCTGTGCCCAGCCCAGGCGCTGGAGGTCATGCTGCACGCGGTCGCGGTCGCCCGCCGTGACCAGCCCCACCGCCCGGCCCGAAGAGCGCGCGGCGGCCAGCGCCTCGTCCGCTCCCTCCTGCCTGGCGGGCACCTCCGCCGCGTAGTAGCGTAACCAGAGGCGGTCGGCCTCCTGCCACTGATGCTGCGGGATGCCCATGCGTGCGTAGAATTGATACCAGTCGGGCGAGTAGTGCCGCGAGAAGATGGTACGGTCTAGCGGCACGCCCAAAGCGGCCAGCACACGGGCGAAGACGCGGTAGTGAGACTCCACGGCATCGATCAGCGTGCCGTCCAGGTCGAAGAGGACGGCGCGCAGATGGGAAAGAGGGGCATGCGCGGGCGACACAGGCCGTTCTGGAGTTCGGCGCTTCGCCGCCGCCCTCCTGGGCTGCGGGGAGAGGTCCAGACCTGGCGCGCCGCCGCAGGGCGGGCGCTGGTGCTGAGCCGCCTGCGGTACGTCGACCGCTGGCTCACCGCACAGCCGGGGACGGTCCGCGCCAACGCACGCACCGACTTCATCTCCGCCACCCTCTTCGGGGCCTTCGGCGGTCTGACCATCCCGTTCATCCCGGTGATGGGAAGGCGTCTGGGAGCGTCCCCTCTGGAGGTCTCGCTGCTGGTCGCTGCCTCCGCCCTGGCCATGCTGCTCTCGCTGCTTTGGGTGCGCCTGCTGCGTGCAGCGGATCCTGTGCGCCTGGTGGTGTGGACGCAGTCGGTGGGACGGGGGTTCTTCCTGCTCATGCCCTTCGTCCGCTCCCCGGGCCTCTACCTGGCGCTGGTCCTCCTATACCACGGTGTCGCCTCGGCGGCCGCGCTGGGCTATGCGGAGGTGATGGGCGCGGTCTACCCGCAGGATCTGCGCGCCCGCATCATGGCCATGGTGCGCATCGGTATGGCCGCGGCCTGGATCGCCGCCGCGCTGCTGGGCGGGCGGATCATGCAGGCGGTGCCCTTTCAGTTCGTCTTCGCCGCCGCTGCGGCCTTCGGCGTGGCCGGCGCCCAGGTCTTCCGCCGCATGCGCCTTCCGCCGCGGAGGGAGGCGCTGGAGCGCCCGGCGGCCGTCGAGGCGTGGCGGGCGCTGCGCCAGGACCCTCGCTTTCGGCGGTTCCTGGGGGCGTTTTTCGTCTTCGGCTTCGGCGCCTGGCTGATGGGGCCGGCGATCCCGTTGCTGCTGGTGGACGTCCTGCGCGCCACCAACTTCCAGGTCGGCCTGCTGGGCGCCGTGACCTCAGGGTGCTGGCTCGTTTCCTACTACCAGTGGGGTCGGTTGATCGATCGGCGAAGCGCCCCCGGCGTCCTCACCCTGGTCTTCCTCGTCGGCACCATCACGCCGCTGGTGTACCTCCTGGCCACAAGCCCCTGGGTGGTGCTGCTGGCCGGCGCCAGCGATGGATTCGCCTCGGCGGGTGTGGACCTGGGGTGGCTGACGGCTCTGCTGAACTACGCCCCCGCGGGCAGGGTGGCTCACTACGTGGCCATCTTCAACACGCTGGTGGGTGTGCGTGGCTCGGCGGCACCGCTGCTCGCCGGCCTGCTCGTCCCGCGCCTGGGCGTGCGCGCCATCTTCGCCCTGGCGGCGGCCTGCACCCTCTCCGGGGCACTGCTGATGCGCCGTGTAGCGCGGGAGGGAGCGCAGCCCGGCCCTTCCCGCTGACGGGGGAGGGGCGGGACAGGCGGGAGGCGAGGCCCCGCGAGGTCGGGCCGGTCCTCCTCGCCTGGGCTTCGGCATGCGCGCGAGTGCATGGGGAGGTACAATGCACTTCGACGGGGTCCCTCGGTCCATGCGGCGCCGGTTATCCGTCACCGTCTGCTTCTCCTTGATCGTCCTCCTGGGCGTGCTTCTTCCGCCGGGGACCTTGCTCCCGGCGAGAGCGGAGATGCCTGGGGTGGGGGGCTTCCGCGTGCTCTTCGAGGCGGATAGCGTCTACCACCACATCGTCGTAGTGGAGGACGCCGTCGCTCGGTACCTGCGCTTCGACCGCTCCTTCCAGAGCGGGATGTACCTGCACGATCCGTTCGACAGCCCCTTCCTCTACGCCGCCTACGCCCACCTGGGCCTGATCTTCCGCCCCCACGCACAGCGGGTGCTGGTGGTCGGGCTGGGCGGCGGGTCCATCCCCAAGCGCTTCTGGCGCGACTACCCGGAGATGACGGTGGAGGTGGCGGAGCTGGACCCGATGGTCGTGGACGTGGCCAGGCGGTTCTTCGGCGTGCCCGAAGACCTGCGCCTGCGGGTCTTCGTGCAGGACGGGCGCCGTTTCCTGCGGCAGACCGCGCGGCGCTACGACATGGTCATCCTGGACGCCTACTTCGCCGAGTCGATCCCCTTCCACCTGACCACGCGGGAGTTCATGCAGCTTACCCGGACGCGCCTGGTGCCTGGAGGGATCGTCCTATCCAACCTGATCGGCGCGCTGCAGGGCCCGCGCAGCCGCCTCTTCCGCGCCATGTACCGGACCATGGGGGAGGTGTTCCCCGGCCTCTACCTCTTTCCCACCGCCTTCCGCCCCTTCGAGGATGTAGACGTCATCCGCAACATCATTGCGGTGGCCTCGGAGGAGCGGGGGCTTGGCAGGGAAGAGATCCTGCGGCGCGCGCGGGCCGTCGCCTCCCGTGTGACGTACCGCGACTTCGTCAAGTACGCTGCCGATTATTACGCGGAACCCATCCCGGTAGCGGACGTCCCCGTGCTCACCGACGACTACGCGCCCGTGGACTCACTGGTGCCGCTGTACCGCTGGTCTCCCCCGTGGCCCTGAGGCGCGAACTTTCGCTGGCCGCGGCGAGGACGGTACTGCTGGCCGCGGCGATGACGGTGTCGGCCGTGGGGCTGGGCCCTCCCCCGTTGGCTGCGGACGGAGCGGCGGCCCTTGAGGTCGTCCCCGGCAGCGTCGTGCAGGGGGAGGCGGTGCGCATACCGGTGCACACCGTGGCTGCGCCCACAGTCCTCCTCGTGGGGGATCGCGCGGTCCCCCTGCACCGCGTTATGGGCGGCTACCAGGCCTTCGTGGGCACCAGCCCGCTGACCAGGCCCGGGGTGGTCAGGGTTGAGGCCTTTTTCCGCGGCCAAGAGAGCGCGACCGCGCGGGCGCGCTTTCTCGTGCGCGCGGGCACTTTCGGCGTGCGCCGACTGCAGGTGCCCCCCGGACTGCTGGACCCGGCGCTGGCTGAGCAGGAGCGCCGACGGGTCGCCGAGGCCACCAGCCGGCCGCTGCCGGCTCCGCTGTGGCGCGGCGTCTTCCTCAGGCCCGTGGCAGGGCCTGTCACCTCCACCTACGGGGTGCGCAGCGTCTACAACGGCGTCTTCCGCGGGCACCACCTGGGCGTGGACCTGCGGGCGGCCGCCGGGACACCCGTGCGCGCGGCGAACGACGGCGTGGTCACCCTGGCGGAGGCGCTGCCGCTCAGCGGCCGCACTGTGATCCTCGACCACGGTGTCGGTATCTTCACCACGTACCAGCACCTGGCCGCCGTAGTCGTGCGCCCCGGCCAGCGGGTGCGGCGGGGCCATGTACTGGGGCATGTGGGTTCGACGGGGCTGAGCACGGCACCCCACCTGCACTGGGGGATGCGCGTCCACGGGGTCCGAGTGGATCCGCTCCTCTGGACGATGCCGGGCCCGCTGACGGAGCCGTAGGACCATGGAGGGATGACCTGACTGAGGCCGGGGACCGATCCCACGAGCACCTGGTCAGGATCCCCGCGGGGCCGGTGACTCTTGAAGGGAACCTGGCCGTGCCCCCGCAGGCGCGCGCCGTGGTCCTATTTGCCCACGGCAGCGGGAGCAGCCGGCACAGTCCGCGCAACCGGTTCGTCGCCCGCGTGCTCAACGAGGCCGGGCTGGCCACCCTGCTCATCGACCTCCTCACCGCCGACGAGGAGGAGGTGGACGCCGCCACAGGACACCTGCGCTTCGACATCCCCATGCTGGCGCGGCGCCTGGCGGCCATCACCGACTGGCTGGTCAGCCATCCGCAGACCCGGTCCATGCGGATCGGTTACTTCGGCGCCAGCACGGGAGCGGCCGCCGCGCTGATCGCGGCCGCGGAACGGCCGCAGACCGTGGGAGCCATCGTCTCCCGCGGCGGGCGCCCCGACCTGGCCGCTGAGGTCCTGCCCCGCGTGCGCGCCCCCACGCTCCTCATCGTCGGCGGCCAGGACCTCGTGGTGCTGGAGCTGAACCGGGAGGCGCTACGCGAGCTGCGGGCGGAAGCGCAGCTTGTGGTGGTGCCGGGGGCGACGCACCTCTTTCCCGAGCCCGGAGCGCTGGAGGAGGTGGCGCGGCTCTCAGCCGAGTGGTTTGCCCGTTACCTGGCGGGCTGAGGTTGCACCGCGGCGGGCCGAGGTTGCACCGCGGCGGGCCGAGGTTGCCGCGGGCGTCCCGGCGTGGTCGACGTAGTGTTGGAGCTTTCGGCTTTCTGTGGATGGTAGGCTGGTAGGGGGTGGCTGATGGGCGGGGGGATTCGACTAGGACGGCTGCTGGGGATTCCCATCTTCATTCACTCTTCCTGGTTCATTGCGCTGTGGGTGCTCTCGTGGTCCCTGGCCGTTGCTTACTACCCGCAGGAGTTTCCCGGCCTGCTATCCTCCACCTATTGGGCCATGGGCATCGTCTCTGCGCTTTTGCTCTTCGGCTCGGTGCTGGTGCACGAGCTCGGCCACGCCCTCACCGCCCGCCGCCACGGGGTGCGCACTCGCAACATCACCCTATTCATGTTCGGCGGGGTCGCCCAGATCGCCGCGGAGCCGCCCACGGCGGAGGCGGAGCTGGCCATCGCCGCGGCGGGACCGCTGACGAGTTACGTGCTGGCGGGCCTGCTCTGGATCGGAGGCCGCCTGATGGCGGGCACGGCCCTGGGGGCCATCGTCGGCTACCTGGCCTTCATCAACCTGCTACTGGCCACCTTCAACCTGATCCCTGGGTTCCCCCTGGACGGGGGGAGGGTGCTGCGCGCGTGGCTGTGGCGGCGCAGCGGCGACCTGGAGCGGGCTACCCGCACCGCCGCGCAAGGCGGCCAGGTGGTGGCCGTGCTCTTCATCGGGCTGGGGGTAGTGCAGGTGTTTCGCGGGGTGTTCGTCGGCGGCCTCTGGCTGGTGTTGATCGGGTGGTTCCTGCAGGCGGCGGCGCAGGCGGGCTACCAGCAGGTGCTGCTGCGGCGCGCCCTGGGCGGTGTGCGGGTGGGGGAGATCATGACGCGCGACGTGCACACCATCGACCCCAACCTGACGGTGGAGGAAGCCATCGCCGAGTATTTCATCCCCCTGAAGCATGGCGGGTTCCCCGTGGTTTACGGCGACCGGCTCGTGGGCGTGGTCACCCTCCAGGACGTGCGCGCCGTGCCCAGAGGGGAGCGGGGGGAGCGGCGGGTGCGGGACGTGATGACCCCCTCCGCCGGCCTGAAGACGGTGCGCCCGTCATCCAGCGCCTACGAGGCTTTCGTCCGCCTGGGCCAGGAGCAGATCGGCCGGCTGCTCGTCGTGGACGACGGCGGGGCGCTGGTGGGTATTCTCACGCGCAGCGACCTGCTGCACGTCATCCGGGTGTACATGGAGTTCGGGGACCTCAGGGAGGAGAAGCCCGCGGGAACCCGGTGAAGATCTGCTAGTCCAGCAGATTCCTCATGCCCTCCAACTGGGTGGAAGTTTGAGGCCGGTTCCCGGCTGCTCCTGGACTACGCTTGGGCGTTGAGCCGGTGCGCTGGGCTCGGCGCCAGTGCTCGCTCCGGGACGAGGAGGTAGCGAGGAGCGTCAGGGCCAGAAGACACGCAGGAGGATCGGGACCAGGGCGGCGGCCACTATGCCGAACATCACGGTGTTCAGACGAGCGCCGAGGCTGTCCACCCGTGCGTTGGTGCGCGCGAACCCAGCGTCCATCCTGGCTGCGAGCCGTTCGTCCGCCTCCCGGAGTTCGGTGGCGAGCGTGTCGACCTTGGCATCGAGCCGCGCGAACCCAGCGTCCATCTTCCCGTCCAGCCGGACGAAGCCGCCGTCCACCTTGCCCTCCAGCACGGCCAGGCGCCCCTCGATCGTCCCCAGGCGCCTGTCGATCTGCTCGTAGGCGCCTTCGAGCCGGGCGAGCCTGACGTCCATAGCCTCGGTTCCCATGGGCGACCCTCCTTTGACTCTACCAGGATTGAAGATCGGCCGGAACCTGGAGGGTTTTGGGGCGGACGCCGGCGCTAGACCGGGCCCGGCGTACGCGTCCGATCCGGTCCTGCGCCCCGGACGCGCTGGGCATGAAGGAAGGTGAGGAAAACTCAACCGCCGGTCAGCGCTCCCTGGAGGGGGCTGCTCGAAGGTCCCAGAGGTAAGGTCAGTATGGTGAGCGCCCTCGAACTCGCCGTTGTCGTCGTCCTCGCCGTCGCCCTCGTCATCCTGGCCGTGGCGCTCCTGCGCAGCCGGGCCGCGCCGGACCGCGCCTCGCAGGACCTGGTCACGAGAGCCATTCAGGTCTCAGCCGACGTGGGCGGTCTCCGCACCCAGGTGGAGACCCTGGCCGCGCACCAGACCATAATCCAGCAGGGCCTGGCGGCCGTTCACGACGTGGTGCGCGCGCTCGAGACCAAACTCGTCGAGACCGGATCGGGGATCAAGACCGACCTGGGGCGCGATCTGCAGGAAGCGCGCCGCGTCATCGACGAGATCAGGACCGTCCAGGAGGTGCGCCGCCAGCACGAGCAGGCCCTCCAGCAGGCCATCGGCCGCATCGAGGCCGTGATGGTCGGACCCAAGCGGGGCGAGGCCGGCGAGCAGATCGTCGCCGCGGCCCTGCGCCTGCTGCCCGCCTCCATGGTGGAGCAGGGCTACCGGGTGAACGGCAAGATCGTGGAGTTCGCCCTGGTTCTCCCGGGCGGGCGCCGGCTGGCCATCGACTCCAAGTGGACCGCCGGGGACCTGCTGCAGCGGCTGGCCGAGACCCCGTCCGGCCCCGAATCCGACGCGCTGGCCGAGGAGATCGAGCGCAACGTCGGGCGCCGCGCCCGCGAGGTGGCCCAGTACGTCCGCCCACCAGACACCCTGCCCTGGGCCGTGGCCGCCGTCCCCGACCCCGCGTACGCCGCCTGCCGCAAAGCGCACCTGGAGGCCTACCGCAGCGGCGTCGTCGTCATCCCTTACAGTCTCACGGTGCCGTACCTGCTCACCGTCTACCAGCTGCACCTCCAGTACGCCGGCTCGGTGGACATGGAACGCCTGAGCACCGCCCTGACCCAGGTGGAGCGGCACCTGGAGGCCCTCGACGAGACGCTGGAGAACAAGGTGGCCCG